>Ga0307489_10000144_pt1 | contig 37517 bp, 32 predicted proteins | sample SB12metaG_FD_202247 | JGI IMG/M metagenome (GOLD analysis project Ga0307489, IMG submission 202247) | Sea-ice brine microbial communities from Beaufort Sea near Barrow, Alaska, United States - SB 1.2 | ecosystem: Environmental > Aquatic > Marine > Coastal | place: USA: Alaska | collected... | reverse complement strand
CTACTGGTCTACTATCAACCGCTAATGGTAACTTTATTTTCTGCCCTGAAGATAATAAAGATAGAAATAGAGGAATATCAATAAGTCGAAATGGTAGAGCCACAATAACTAGTGACCTTGATGATGATGGCATTGATGAGTTTAGCGCAAGCCCTTCAGCGTCGATAGTTTGCGAAAATTAGTAGCTTTGTTGCTCAAAATTTCTTTGAATTTCAAAAAAAGTTCTCAACTGCAATGTTTGGCAATTATTAGCCCCTCCTAACAATGATTAAAAACAACTGTTTAACGAGGCGTTTTCTCATCCACAGCAGTAGATTGTGCACGAGTAAATTTATCATTTAATTTAACACATTCAAATACCTTATAGATAACACGCTCTTCTATTGAAAAAGGCTTACGTTTTTTTTTACCGACAAGAGATTGAGCAAGGTTATTAAGACTTTGCATTTCAGTATTAACAAAGTCTATAGTCTGAATTCCACCGATAAGCTCAACATGACATTTATAATCGATTGTCGCTACATGTAATCTATTTTTACTATTTTGAGCATTCGCCATACCTAGAGAGAGGAATACAAATAAAACAATGATGCCTATATTATGTTTATTGTTCACTTTATTACTCCCAGCATCCTGTTATAGGTGTTTTTAACCCTGATTCATTAATTGTCAATGTTGTACATCCAGTATCTTTTACTTGAACACCTTGTGCTTTTGCCGATAATATAAATGTTCGCCCATCCTTGGTACCTGTAATGGTATATAGTTTATTAGCACTGTGTCTCGGTATCTGATAGCCACCAGCAGATACCGGTACTCCTAAGTCACTCATATTTGCTGTATAAGTACGTTGGTCGACGAATAACTGCTCTTGTAAATTTGCCAGCCTAATTAACTCTTGTTGAGCTTCAGTACGATTAGATCGCCAAATATACTCATTATAGGATGGATAAGTAACGGCAGCTAAAATCCCTATAATAGCAACGGTAATCATAACCTCTATTAGAGTAAAACCTTTCATATTAGGAAGTAGGCTTTTAATAATAAAACTTTTAGTTCGTTTTGCCATTATTAGTTCTCCTTAATATAAAGGTAAGTACGCATTGTTTTAATAATTGAGTCAGCAGTATCGGTACAATCGGCATTTTTACAGCCTTTGATTTTAAATACATCAGGAATAATCAAACTAATAGTGGCAGGGGGTGTTTTTTCACCTTCTATAATCTCAGGTTTACGGATATGAAACGTAATAGAATCAGTAATATGTTTGGTTGTTTCAGTTCTTCGCCAATCATAAATATTAATACCTAATGCAAGACCTACAGCATATAACGCTGACCCGCCTATTTGCACGCTACAAACCTCTCTGGCTTCAGTTGGAACGGCGGGAGTATAGCTACTTAAGTAAACCACACCAGAGATAACAAGTGCTGGAGAGGTACTTTTCTCTCCTGGTGAAGTATTTAAACTAATTAACCAACCTGACTTTGAACTTGCGTCCAGTTGCTCTGTTACTAACTCCTCACCTGTAAGCCCTTGAAAAGGATTCAAGGTGTAATCTTTTAAATCGGTTATTTCAATAACCTCAGGAACTAGATCACCGGTTAACGACTGGCTAATGATTAATTCATCCTTGATCATAAAAAACTTATCCTTCGTATCAGTACCAATAGGGTTGGCTGAATCACCACTACCAATCAATAGAGCATCATAAGGTTTCTCATACCTATCTACAGCAACAACATCTTCATAGACTTTTTCACCGTTTTCATCAACGACTGGGTTACCCTCAGTATCAAGTTGTTCAGTTTGGACAGTACTTGTCACAGTTTCAGTGATTAATGCCCTCACAATTGTTGCTTGTGTAAAAAAACGTCTATCATCTTCATTAGTAAGTTCACTTCCTAAGGAAGCGAGCTTTACGACTGTCCAGGCTGAAATTTCTTCTCCAGGCATATCAACTCGCCAAATATGTCCGCCAGTGTCCCCACTATAAAGTCTGTCCACAAAACCATCACTGTCACTGTCTAAAATAGCAATTTTTGATGGTATACTATCAGTACCTGAATAATTGGTGGTTATTGATTCAAGACCATCATTAGGGCTTAATCGCCAAATCAGGTCGCCTGATTGTGCATCAACCATAAAAATACCACGACCAACCAAATCATTACCTCCCACCCCTCCATTGTCCTTAGCCGTTGAGTAACCTGCACCAAAAATTAATACAGGTTTAACTTCAGCACCTGAAATGTTGATTTTTGAATAAGCTATTTTTGGTTTCGACCATGATTGACCAGCACCTTCAAATGTTTTGTGCCACATCAATTTAGGCGCATCTTTATATGATATATCTAACGCATAATAAGAGTTACCTCCGCGTCTAAGACCAAAAAACAACCAAACTTTATCGGTTCCTTCATCAATCGCGCCATCACCATCAACATCGGAAATATAAACAGTTGCCGAACCATCTATGCCATATATTTTTTCTGATGACGGGTAATTATCTCTTAAAGTACTAATGTTTTTCAGAAACTCTTTTGGCATAAATGCCCAGGCTTCATCTACCGAGTTTCCACTATCAGAAAACATATGCAAGACCCCTGCATTTGTACCGACAATAAGCCTAATATCATCATTTCCTGAAGTAGAAGCATAGTTAATTGCAAGAGGTTTTGAATGGAGAGGATCACCAAAAACATCATATCTAATGGTTGGAATGGTACTACCTACTTTAACCTGATCAACATTAATTCCTTTTGCCCAAGCAAGCATATTATCGATATTGAGGTGCTCATCATCATCTTCAACATTTAACTCATCAGCTAATAAAGTGGTAGTTAAATAAGCATTTAAAGCATTCTCTTGGTTCAAGGGGAGTAATCTACCATTATCGAGTTTCACATCACTTAAAAAGATCCTTTGAGTTTTAGCACGTAACATTTGAGCAACACCACCTTCAGCCACCTTATTACCGTCAGCTCCCCCAGAGCTCCAGAAGGTTGTTGCCGTCTCTTTAATATTTCCATTTAACTCTATCGCCAGAACTTCATTTTGATCTTGTATACCATTACTTGCAACTTTCAACTTTTTTAGATTTCCTCCCCAGCGAGGTCCTCGGTCAGGTTGAAACATCGCGTAATATATAGAGTCTAACGTATTGGTTCTATCAAAGTTGTTGGTTGCCACCGCCGGTGCAGTAAACGAGCCATGAGATTTAGATATTTCAAAAATGACAGCGTCAAGTGATTCTTTTAATCCTGCGGGATCTGTAGCGGCATAGTAATTGCCACCGCCCTGATTTGCGGCATCTTTGAGCAGTTTAACAGCATCAGGTTCGACATAGTCTTCAACGTCATCAGGATCAACAAAACCAAAACCAATCGTGTTTAAGGTAGCGTTTCTAATACTGGCGAAATCTTCTTTTCCTGTGGTGGTAAATTTAGCAGTTTCACCTGTAATTAAATCGTGATGATACATCCAACCGGCAAGTTCAGCTAAATAATTATCACTACCGTTAACATCAAACGCACTTCCAACACCATCTAAAATCGAAACTAAATCATCTGCAGCATTATCTTTAGTTGGCTCACCATCGGTGATCAAAATCGTGTAAACTTCTTTTGTACAACTACTAAATGGGGTTATATAATTAGTACCGTCTTCTACTGACTGATCTCTTGGAGGCGTATTTGCAACATATCCACCATAAGCACTGTCATCATTGCCATAAAAAATAGCCTTACCACCGAAATATTGACTAGCTTCATATAAAGTTTCACAAAGTGGGGTATTAGTTTCACCATCAATTTGATTTTTTATAATATCAAGCACGGTTGCCTTAGATTGCGCCGTCATCTTTTGAATACCAAAAACTATGCGGCCTCCATCACGTACATTTTCATTTGGAAAATCAAAATTAAAAACTTGTAAGCCAAAATCAACATTAGGATTAGAAACAATAAAATCTGAAATGGTGTTTTGAGCAATCGCTAAACGTGTTTGCTCTGAGACTCCTATATCTTCTGCATTTGCCTGGGCCCAACGCAAATAGTTTTCTGTATATAAGGTAACTAGTTGACCTTCACCAAAGTGAGTGTCACTTTGACCAACATCATCAGTATAATAATCAGGGCTCTGCTTATTCCCTAGCGCATCGCTCGGAAAACCATCTTCCATGTTTGTAGCATTTTTATTGTTCGCTGAGGTGATATCAGATAAACAATCAAGAACTTCAATATTTAAACCATTATTATCAGGCAATTCTTGCCAAGAACCTGATTGACCTTGAAAGGTATATTCTCGAAAATATCCAGTAAAGAAACCAACGTCCGCTAAAATAGCTTTAGAGGACTCGCAACCGTTTATTTCTTTTAAAAAACGTCGCCGTTCATCAGGTCCGTCAGGAACGGGAATCACATCATCAATACCAAGACCTTTGGTAAAATAAATAGCTGACTTAGCCGAATTATTAAGATCTCCAATAGCGTCATACTCTCGATTAGAGTCGTAAGGAAATTTTGCTGATAAAGTATTACTAGCCATACTCCCAGAGTTATCGAATATAATTAAGACCTTTGCATTACCACCTGTTCGTTGACTATTAGTGCCGATATAAAGCTCAATATCGTCTGCAATAGCAAAACACGATATGCTTAACATACTACCTAAAATTAACCTTTTCATCATTACTCTCCAACACTTAGTAACTGCTGAGCAATTCCAGCACTAACCACCACAGAACTTGTTTCATTATTACCATAAACTTTAGTGACACTGATTTTTAAAATATTACAGTCAAACATATCAACTGAAGACGCAGTGTTACTGTGCGGGCACTCTCCTACTAAACCACCAACATTTGAATTAATTATTTTGGCGTAAGTACTATCTCTTGTAACAATAACTGTAATACCGTCTTCAGGTAATGAACTTGAAGAAAAAAGGTTCATTCCACTGGTAATCTGAATAAAAATAACTTCATCAATACTACTTACAGCTTCTTGAGTCGCTATAACTTTTTCTTGACTAGCACCAGACATTTTCATATCTGACGTTGTGTTTAACATCAAAACAGAAGCAACACTGGTTAAAGCAATGAGGAAAACAAGTGAGACAACTAAAACAAAACCGTGTTGTTCATTTAAATTCCTGACCATGTTTCTACCCCCGAATTATGCAGTGTCACAGTTGACATCAGTAATAACCTACGATAATTATCATTATTGACTACCTGAAGATCCCCCATAAAGTAATTTTTAGTATTCTGATACTTTTTATCAGGTAAAATGTCTCTAGCTAAAATATAAATTTTTACTGCCAAAATTGTTGCATTGGTACTATTCCAATAGTCTTCAGTCATTTGAGATGCTGAAATGTAGGCATTAACGACCCTGTCAGAGTCTGTATCAACCCCATACATAAATCGAATAACTTCAATCCCTTCAATAAGTGGCTGAAAATTCATTAAACTCGCTCCACTATTACGCAGTGTCCCTTGCATTAACACAGGTACGGTAATATCACCTTGAGTTTCATCTCTGACATAATAGACATGATGCTGATATTGCCAAAGTTGACTATTATTAACAAAAGGTGTGGCAATGGTACCGGGGAAAATAATCCCAGAACCCATATTACTATTTAGCCAATAACTATTATTGTCGGGATTATCTGGTGATCCATCGCTTAAGGGGGTTAATGGATCAGCTAATACACGTTTCAGTTGTAAAATATCAGAGCCAACTCGGGCATCATCTATACAATTTATCGGATTCTTACTTTCAACCGTCTTCCCCCATAAAGTTCTAAAGTGACCTAAACCTTGGGGGAAGCTTGAATTATTTAGCCCATCCCCATTACAATCGGTCGTTGCAGGCATGGCCGGTAAATTATTAGCTATTGAATTACTTGAATTGAGTGGCGAAGCTAAATCCCCCCAAAAATTCTGACGCATTAAATCTTCAGTAATAACACTGAGTGCAAAACGACCATTTTCTTGCAACACACCTAATGAGTTAGTTACTTGAGTAGTTGTTCTCATGCCGATAAAAACACTCATAATGCCAGCAAAAAGCATTAGCCCTACTGACACTGATAGGATTATTTCTAATAAACTAAAACCTTGCTGATTTTTGTTCATAAAATTCTCTTGAGCTACCTATATAATAAAAGCCTGTAAAATCACTTGTCTTCTCTTATCATTTTCGACACCACAACTAGTAGCACCTTCACTATTATTAGTTGCGCCATCTTGAGTACTTTCTCTTCCCTGCCAACTTACCGTTATCGTTACTTGATTATTATTGACCGCAATACAACCCACCCCATCAATTAGTCCTGATAATCCATACTGCCACTGTAAAGTATCTTCAGCTCTCAGTGCGGCTGAATTACATAATGTACCGGCGGTAAAACATGCCATGATGGCTTCAGGGGTAATGGCTCCATAGGTATTGGCATAGTTGTTAAGTTCATTAACATCATTACTTCGCATACGTTCTAAAATATCTTGAGTTAACGCAGAAGCAATTGAACGTTGCAACGCATCAAACGAGCCTTTTTTAGCTGTTGCTTGCATTGCAACAGCACCTAATATCCCCGTAACCAAAATTAGCAACGCTATAAGAACCTCAATAAAACTCATGCCTTTTTGATGATTTCGATTTGAACTAAATAACGTTTTAGGTCTCATATCAGCACCTGAATTTACTATAAAGATAATTACAGGGTAATGAGATCACTAGAATGGAAAAGGGGATTTTCTTAAACAAAAATATGACGAAGGCTGAATTTGCGGATGCAAATGCCCCTAAGAGTTGACTATATGTGTTAAATAACGCGAAAGTATACCGCATTACCCCATATCCTATATCCATATAATGGGTAGCCAAAGACACCTATGTTGTACTTATAAAACAAATATTACAATTTAGTACAAATAACACTAAAGTGCAGAATTACTACCCACTGTCATTATCAAAAAATATAAATAAAGAAGCTAAATATCGAAAGTGATTTATTCTTTCTGTTCAACTTCTAATCAATATTTAGACTAGCGCAATTCTACAGGTACCGCAAACACAATGTCCTCTTTACGCCCAGGAAACTCAGTAACCTCTTGTCCACCAAGAGTTTTTAGTCTATCTATTACCTGGTTTACCAATATAGCCGGTGCTGATGCACCTGCAGTTACTCCAATTTTATTGACAGAGGTTAGCCAATTTGTATCAATATTATCTGCAGTATCAATAAGGTAAGCGGTGGTACCTAGTTTTTCGGCAACTTCTCTTAAGCGGTTAGAGTTAGAGCTATTTGTAGCTCCTACCACTAATAGCAAGTCTACTTCACTTGAAATTGACCTGACTGCATCTTGACGATTCTGTGTTGCATAACAAATATCATCTTTGCGTGGTCCTTCAATTTTTGAAAATTTTGCTTTTAAAGCGTCGATGACATCACTTGTGTCATCTACCGACAATGTTGTTTGACTGCAAAAATAAAGTTTATCTGGGTTTTTGACTGTTAGTTTTGCCACATCACCAGTCGATTCTACTAGATAAATACCACCTTCTTTACTATCATATTGCCCCATAGTACCTTCTACTTCTGGGTGACCCGCGTGACCGATAAGGATACACTCAACATTTTTTCGACTAGTTCGAGATACTTCCATATGAACTTTTGTTACTAAAGGGCACGTTGCATCAAAAATCTTTAACCCTCTCGTTTTCGCTTGATTCCTTACCGTTTTGGAAACCCCGTGAGCACTAAAAATCACTATGCTGTCATCTGGAATTTCGTCGAGTTCATCAACAAAAATAGCTCCACGTTGTTTTAGTCCATCAACAACAAATTTATTATGTACCACCTCATGACGAACATATATTGGTGAATCAAACAAATCTAGCGCACTATTAACAATACTAATAGCACGGTCTACACCTGCACAAAAACCTCTGGGATTGGCTAATATAATTTCCATTGACGTCTCACTATGCTTTATTAAATCTAAAATTATTTTATTTCAACAATATCAATAACAAAAGTAATTTCTTGTCCTGCTAAAGGGTGATTGAAGTCTATAGTGACCGATGTGCCTGACACTTCTCTAATCATACCTGGAAGTTCCACATTACCGGGTTGAGTGAACGTAATAATATTACCTACTTTTGCAGGGACGTCACCGTTAAACTTATCAATGTCCATGTAATGAATATTATCTGGGTTTGACTCACCAAAGGCATCTTTTGCGCAAAGCGTAAACTCTTTACTTTCGCCTGTCTTTAAGCCTAAGATCTGCTCTTCAAAGGCAGGAGAGATGCTTGCATTACCCATCATAATTATTGCTGGTTTATTATTTACCTTGGTACTATCGGCAGCTGAGCCGTCAGAAAGCTTCATGGTGATATGCGCAATCACTTCTGAGTTATTTATGATTGAATTTTCTACTGTATTTGTCATTATTTTTCACTTGTTCTTTGTTTGGGCTAACTCATTCACTTATATATACAGTTATTTTGTTAACTGATCATTTTTAAAAGAGTCAATAATCATCAAAGCCGCGCCAATAAATATCATAGAGTCTGCGACATTAAAGGCTGGCCAGTGCTTGTTACCAATGTAAAAATCTAAAAAATCGATAACATAACCAAAGAGTACTCGGTCAATTAAGTTACCTAATGCGCCACTTAACATTAAAGCAATGGAGATGCTCAACAGGGTTTGACTCTTAGGCGTTTTTGCTAGCCATACCGAAAATACAATACTGGCGATTGCAGCAATTGCGGTAAAAAACCACCGTTGCCAACCATCTTGGTCGGCCAAAAAACTAAAAGCAGCACCAGGGTTCTGTACATAAGTTAGGTTGAAAAATGGCAATACATTGACAGATTGAAATAATTCAAAATTATTGACGACTAACTGTTTGGTTACTTGATCAGCAATTAACCATAGTACGGTTAACCATAACCAACTCAATCCACTGTTTTTAAGTGATAAAGAAGCACTCATTAATTATTTATATCCTCTTACTGATAAAATACGGTGCCAATTGTATAAACTGACTGCAGCGCTTAATTTTAAGCTAAGCAAATTGACGTGTTTCACCGTCACCATCAATATTAGTAATACAACGACCACATAAATCTGAATATTCATCATTTTGACCAATATCGTCAGTGAAGTGCCAACAGCGCTCACATTTAGTGCCATTTGATTGGGCTACTCTTAGCCATAAACCGTTGACCTCAGTCGCAGTTGTATCCTCAGGAGCTTCAGTTACAACTTCTACTGATGCACCAGAAGTAATTAAGACAAATCGTAACTCTTCAGCCAATAAAGTTAACTTATCGGCTAAGTCTTGATTAACAAATAAGGTCACTCTTGCTTCTAGCGCTTTACCAACAACCTTTTCTTTACGGGCAATCTCAATAACGCGGTTAACTTCAGCGCGAACAAGTAACAACTCATTCCAATAATCATTATTTAACTGAGTATTTTCGTCTAGTTTTTCTAAACCATCAAACCAAACATCAGTAAAAACAAATGCTTCTCGTTTTTCACCATTTGAAGCTGTAGGAAGAGCTTGCCAAATTTCTTGTGCAGTAAAAGATAAAATAGGCGCCATCCAACGTGTCATTGCCTCCGCTATTAAATAAATTGCGGTTTGACATGAACGTCGGGCGACACTGTCACTTTTGGCTGTGTATTGTCTATCTTTAATAATGTCTAGATAAAAACTACCTAGCTCTGTAGTGCAGAAATTCATGATTTTGTGCACGACCACATTAAACTCATATTCATTGTAAGCCGTTTCAATGTCTTCTTGTAATTGTGCTGCGCGACCAACGACCCAACGATCTAATGCGACCATATCATCAAAAGCGACAGTGTGTTGTGCTGGTTCAAAACCATTTAAATTAGCCAATAAGAAACGAGAAGTATTACGTATTCGCCGATAAGCATCGGCTTGGCGTTTAAATATTTCATCTGATACCGTTATTTCTTGAGTATAATTGACTGATGCAACCCATAAACGTAGAACATCAGCACCCATTTTACTGGTAATCTGAGAGGGGGTAATAACATTGCCTAACGATTTAGACATTTTACGACCATTAACGTCAACAGTAAAACCATGAGTCAGTACTTGTTTATAGGGTGCTTTACCATTCATCGCTACAGATGAAATCATTGATGACATAAACCAACCCCGATGTTGATCTGAGCCTTCAAGGTATAAGTCAGCAATACCATCGAATTCTTCACGGGCATTAATAACAGAAAAATGTGTTGTCCCAGAGTCAAACCACACATCTAAAGTATCAGGTACTTTAATGTATTCTTTCGCGTCATCACCAATTAATTCAGCAGCATCCATATCAAACCAAGCCTGAATGCCTGCTTGTTCAACACGTTTTGCCACGGCTTCAATTAATTCAAGGCTACGCGGATGGAGTGCACCGGTATCTTGATGGATAAATAAAGCCATAGGAACGCCCCAGGTACGTTGGCGTGAAATACACCAGTCTGGCCGACCTTCTACCATTGACTCTATTCGACGTTGGCCCCAATCAGGGATCCACTGTGTTTTTTCAATTTCTTTTAATGAATCTTGACGTAGTCCTTTATTATCCATACTGATAAACCATTGGGGTGTTGCACGGAAAATAAGTGGTGTTTTATGGCGCCAGCAATGTGGGTAAGAATGTTCTATGGCATGATGATGTATTAGAGTGCCATGTTCTTTTAATGTATCAACGACATTAGCATTTGCTTTAAATACATGTTGGCCAGCAAATAACAGGGTATCTTCTAAATAAACACCATTAGCGCCGACAGGGTTAGCCACTTCTAAATTATATACTTTACCGACTTCAAAATCTTCTACACCATGACCAGGAGCGGTATGAACACAACCAGTACCTGAGTCTGTAGTCACATGTTCACCTAAGATAAGGGGAACAGAAAAATCATAAAAAGGATGCTTTATTTGAACCAGTTCTAATTCACTGCCCTTACAGAAACCTAACGTATGATATTTATCAATACCATATCTGTCCATACATGAAGTCACAAGATCAGAGGCAAGTATTAAACGCTCCTTACCGTGTTCAGACTGACATTGCACTAAAGTATATTCAACATCAGCATTGAGCGAAACTGCACGGTTAGCCGGCAGTGTCCAAGGTGTTGTTGTCCAAATAATAACTGAAATATCACCTTCGCCTTGATGACTCTCAGGGTGATTAAATCTATTGGCTACTGATTGGTCAATAACTTTAAATCTAACGTCTATTGCAGGTGATTGTTTATCTTTATATTCAACTTCAGCTTCTGCTAAAGATGAACCACAATCTGTACACCAATGCACAGGTTTAAAACCTTGGTGTAAATGGCCGTTTGCGGCAATTTGTCCTAGCGAACGGATGATATTAGCCTCGGTACCAAAATCCATAGTCAAATAGGGTTTTTCCCAATCAGCAAAAATGCCTAAACGTTTAAAATCTTCACGTTGACCATTAACTTGTTTGGCCGCATATTCACGACACTTCTCACGAAATACGCTTGCTGAAACTTTTTGTCCAGGTTTACCTATCTTTTTCTCAACCATTAACTCGATTGGTAAACCATGACAATCCCAACCAGGAACGTATGGTGCATTAAAATCTGATAAAGTTTTTGATTTAACAATAATATCTTTAAGAATTTTATTAACTGAGTGTCCTAAGTGAATATCTCCATTCGCATAAGGAGGTCCATCATGCAAAATAAATGATTTTTTTCCTTTTTTAGCTGTTCGAATTTGACCATAAAGATCTTTACTCGCCCAATCTTTTAGCATTTGTGGTTCACGATTTGCCATGTTCCCTTTCATTGGAAAACTAGTGTCTGGCAAATTTAAGGTATGTTTATAATCACTCATTTAAATCATTATCCGTTGTCGTTTAACGTGTTAATTTACTATATGTGTATTTAGTCAGCGTTCTAATTAACGCATTTTATATTCATTATTTAAGAAAATACGCGCTTGTTTAGTGTCTGTATCAATTTGTGCTGTTAACGCATTGATTGACTCAAACTTAATTTCACTTCTTAGCTTTTTCAATATAATTACTTCAATATTTTGGCCATACAAATTTTTACTAAAATCAAAAATATGCACTTCTAATTGGGCTATTGTACCTAAAAATGTTGGACGGCTACCAATGTTAGCTACACCATAATAGTGACCATCAAACGTCTTTATTTGAACGGCGTAAACTCCGGTGATAGGAGATACTTTTCTTTTTAGAGAAACATTAGCGGTAGGGAAGCCAATTTCTCGACCTCGTTTATCACCATGAAATACTCGGCCAATAATGGAATAGGGACGTCCTAACATTTTTTCAGCATCCGCTAATCTATTTTGCTCTAACGCCTGTCTTATTTCAGTACTACTTATTCGACAATCGGCTAGTTTAAAACTTGCCGTATCTGTCACTGAGAAACCAAATTTTTCACCTGCCTGACAAAGCATATCAAAATTACCTTGACGATTTTTGCCAAAATTAAAGTCATCACCAATAATTAAATGTTTTACCGCTAAACGTTTTACGAGTAGTTGTTCAACAAATTCTTTAGCTGATTGACTGGCAAATTTTTGATTGAAATTAACACAAAGTAAGCGATCAACGCCCAATTTTTTTAATAATGTGTATTTGTCTCTTAATCGACAGAGTCTTGCGGGCGCAGTATCAGGAGAAAAAAGCTCTTGCGGTTGTGGTTCAAAAACCATCACTACCGCTTCACAACCTATCACTTTCGCTTGTTCTACTAGTGCGGCAATAACTCGACGATGCCCTAAATGAACACCATCAAAATTACCAATCGTTAATGCACAGCCTTTTTCAAAAGACTTTTTACCTGAGTCATCACTCAAGCCAATGTTATGTATACCGCGCACTAACTGCATTTAATCCAAATAACTTAATAAATTATTAAGCCCTATAAATAGCTGAAAAAATTTTAAAAAATATGTTTCTACGTTAATTAACAAACAAGTACTAAAAAAGATAAAATAAAACCGAAGAATTATATATTACTCTGCTCTAAGAATCAGCATCGAAATAGCATTAGCTAGCGCTTTTTTGTACCTTAAAGTCATTTAATCGGATACCGAAAAGGATAATCGCAATAAAATAACTCAATGCACCAAGAGAAATACAAATAAATAATTGCTTAATTTGTGCTGGCAATGACAACGCTAGCCAAATATCAAAGTTTGGCGATAAATTATAAACCACCACAGCCATTAATAACGACGATACTATTAAACGCAAAATAAGCATAATTGTTTTAGTCGATAATTGATAAACACCTTGGTGCTTCAAACCACGATATAATAAAAAAGCATTGAGTGTCGCTGATAAGGTAGTTGCAAAAGCTAAACCAACATAGCCAAAAAATGGCGCTAACATTAAATTAAAAATCATGTTGGCGATCATCGCTTTAATACCAATTTTTACCGGTGTTTTTGTATCCTGTCTTGCATAGTAACCTGGTGCTAATACTTTAATAAACATAAAGCTTATTAAGCCTGACAGATAAGCAAATAAAGCAAATGAAACTTGCATAACATCATTTTGACTAAACTCACCTCGCATAAATAGCACCATAATAAGAGGTTGTGCTAATACCATTAAACCTACAAGAGCCGGCCAACCAAGCAACGATATCACTTTAATAGCCCAGTCAATAGTCTCGCCAAAGGCACTATGGTTTTTACGTGCATGTAAACCAGCCAAACTAGGCAATATAACGGTAGCAATGCCAATACCAAAGAGTCCAAGCGGAAATTCTAATAACCGGTCAGCGTAATAAAGCCAACTGATTGACCCAGTGATTAAAACACTGGCAATAACCGTATCGAGTAATAAGTTAATTTGCGTCACTGACACACCAAACAACGCAGGGATAATTAATCGTCGAATTTTAACAATTCCAGCAGACTGCCATGCCCATTTAGGTTTAACAAGGACACCTGCCCGAATCAAAAAAGGGATTTGAAATAAAAATTGTGCTAAACCACCTAAAAATACTCCCCAAGCAAGTGCATAAGCAGGATTTGAAAACTGTGGAGAAAGATATATTGCCGCGCAAATAATACAAACATTTAATAAGACTGGCGAAAAAGCAGCAACGGCAAAGCGTCCCATCGTATTTAAGATAGCGCCAGAGAGGGCGGTAAAACTAACGAACCACAAATAAGGAAAAGTTATTTTTAATAACGTTGCCGCTAAATCAAATTTTTCAGCACTTGGCCCATCATTTAACCAATCATAAAACCAACCAGGACCAAAGATCATGACAATAACCGGTGAAGCAATAATGCCAAACAGAGTAACTAAAGTGACAATAATGCCTAACGTACCCGACACCTGAGCAATTAATTGACGAGTATTATCAGTTCCCTCTTTCTCATCAAGCGCTTTAAATTCGCTTAATACAGGTACAAATGCTTGAGCAAATGCTCCTTCAGCAAACAATCGACGCAAAAAGTTAGGGATTTTATTCGCAAATAAAAATACGTCCGCAGAAGCTCCTGTTCCCATTACATTAGCAATAACAACATCTCGTACTAGGCCTAAAACACGAGAAATTAAAGTCATAAAACTGACAATCACACTCGATTTAATTAATTTTTTACTCAAGAAAAGTTCCTTTAACTTACCGTCAAAACAAGGGCATAGACGAAATAAATAATTATTGAGTATTATGTATTGTTTTTATCGTTATAAACAAGTGATTAAACAGCTGAATTCATTTATAATGAATTCAGAATTAAAACATTAATTTAACTTTAGTTTTGTTCTGCTTTTGAACTGTTTTGGTTTTTATGCATATTAAGATTAAAATATGGTGAAAATATTTGACAATGGTTTCAAAAACAGGCATATTTCATCGCCTTAAATTTAGGCTATATTTATTCACATTTTAGGAGTTCACCTTGGCTAACTCAAAGCAAGCTAAGAAACGCGCAGTACAATCTGAGAAGCGTCGTCAACATAATGCAAGTCGTCGTTCAATGATGCGCACTTTAACAAAAAAAGTAATCGTAGCTATTGCAGCCGGTGACAAAGAAATTGCAACTAAAGAGCTAGCAGCTGCTACACCGATCCTTGATCGTTATGCATCTAAAGGTCTTATTCATAAAAACAAAGCTGCTCGTAGCAAGAGTCGTTTAAACGCTTCAATTAAAGCGCTTTAGTTTTTTATAACGAATTAAATTTAATGAGTGTTTAACACAACATTAAAATGTAAAAACCGACTTTATGTCGGTTTTTTTATGCCTGATTTTTAACCTTCATCAGTTGAACTATTAATTTAATATCATAATTTTTCAACTTTTACTTGAACTGATAGCTAACTTTTTTTAGTCTTCGTCAGGTATTATTTATGAGACTATTAAAAATGAACCTAACAAAAAATATAAAAAATTCAAAAATAGCGGTTGTAATCTTATTGGTAACAACGTCTTTAACAGCATGTAATGAGCAGGGGAAGACACAAAAAATTCAGTCGGCCTCATTATTACCTCAACATCAAAATCGTTTAGATATCTATAAAACAGTGACTCTGAGTGCAGATCTAAGTCATTTATCAAGTAACCAACGAAAAATGTTAGCATTATTAATTGATGCGTCTAAAATAATCGATGATCTTTTTTGGCTGCAAGCCTTTGGCAAAGACAAAAACAGTTTTTTAGCCAGTATTAGTGATGAAAAAGTTCGTGCTTTTGTTGATGTCAACTATGGGCCTTGGGATCGACTAAATGGCGATACTCCTTTACTTGAAGGCGTTAAAGAAAAAGTAATTGGTGCTCAATTCTATCCTGCCGATATGACTAAAAAGGAGTTTAAAAACTCGACTTTCGAAGATAAAAATGGTTTGTATTCATTAGTACGCAGAGATAACGAAGGTCGATTAATGACTATTCCTTATTCTGAGGCTTATACAGATCAAATTAATCGTATCGCGGTTATTTTAGAAAAAGCATCAAATTTTGCTGATGATAAAGAATTCGCTAACTATTTAAATATTAGAGCCCAAGCATTGCGCAGTGATCAATATCAAGCGTCTGATTTTGCTTGGATGGATATGAAAAATAACCCTATTGATCTCGTCATAGGTCCTATCGAAAATTACGAAGATCAGCTTTATGGTTATCGCGCCGCTTTCGAGTCGTATGTATTAATTAAAGACTTGTCTTGGAGTGATAAATTAGCTAAATATGCAGCATATTTGCCAGCGCTACAAAAAAATCTACCGGTCGCTAAAAAGTTCAAACAAGAAGTCCCTGGCTCAGATGCTGACTTAAATGCCTACGATGTTATTTACTACGCAGGTCATTCAAATGCTGGCAGTAAAACCATTGCCATTAACCTCCCTAATGATGAACAAGTTCAATTAGAAAAAGGCACTCGTCGTTTACAATTAAAAAATGCCATGAGAGCAAAATTTGATGCCATTATGCTGCCAATTACTGAGACCTTAATCGTTCCTGAGCAACGTAAAAACGTTACTTTTAGAGGTTTTTTTGCTAATACTATGTTTCATGAAGTTGCTCATGGTTTAGGTATTAAAAACACCCTAAATGGTAAAGGTACTGTTAGACAATCCCTTAAAGAGCATGCCTCAGCACTTGAAGAAGGTAAAGCTGATATTCTAGGTCTTTACATGATAAAGCAACTTATGGAAAAAGGCGCTATTACAGAAGGCACTTTAGATGAATATTACACAACATTCTTAGCAGGTATATTTCGTTCAGTTCGTTTTGGTGCGAGTTCAGCTCATGGTAAAGCGAATATGATTCGCTTTAATTACTTCCATGAGAAAGGCGCTTTTACACGTAACAAAGAAGGTTTATATAGCATTAATAGCGACAGAATGACTCAAGCAATTAATAGCTTGTCTCAATTAATATTAACCTTGCAAGGTAATGGCGATTATCAAGGTGTTGATGAGCTTGTCGCAAGCCACGGCATTATTAACACTGATTTAGCCAAAGACTTAGCACGTTTAGCCGCAGCGAATATCCCGGTCGATATTGTATTTAAACAAGGTAAAAAGGTATTGGGACTATAGTCTAACGAGTGCTTTCTTTACTTGAAAAACCGAGTACATAAAATAGACTCGGTTTTTTATATAAAATAAAAGTAAACTTACCTGACCAGTATTACACTTGAAAATACATCCAATTTCGTCGATAGTGAACTAAATTGTCGTTAAAAGGAAAAGTAATGAATACATATGACTTTATTATTGTCGGTGGTGGCTCTGCGGGGTCTGTACTCGCTGAACGTTTATCCGCCTGCGGAAAACATCAAGTTTGCCTACTTGAAGCTGGACCAAAAGATAAGCATTGGAGTATTCATTTACCACTTGGCGTTATTGACTTGATGAAAAGTAAAACGTTAAATTGGCAACTTAACTCTCACCCAGAAAAAACGCAAAATAATCGCCAAATATTCAATCCTCGAGGAAAAACACTCGGTGGCAGCAGTTCAGTCAATTGCATGTTATATACACGCGGACAAAATGAAGATTATGACCATTGGTCTGATTTAGGTAATATAGGTTGGAGTTATGATGAGGTGCTCCCTTACTTTAAAAGTACTCAACATCAAGAGCGTGGAGAAAGTCAATACCACGGCGTAAACGGTGGTTTAAATGTAGCAGAATCACGCTCTAAGCCATCAATCAATGAAGATTTCTTCCTTGCTGCACAAGATGCTGGTTTTCCATTAAATAGCGACTTTAATGGTGAGCATCAAGAAGGCATAGGTTATTACCAAGTCACTCAAAAAGATGGATTACGCTGCAGCGCCGCTAAAGCCTTTTTAACACCAAACCTTAACCGACCAAATTTAACTGTGATAACGGATGTTCTCGTTGAAAAAATCGAAATAATAAATCATCAAGCCACCGGCATTCACTATAAAAACAAAGGTAAACATTATCAACTGCATGCCAATAAAGAGGTTGTTCTTAGTGCTGGAGCCTATGGTTCACCGCAAATATTAATGCTGTCAGGTATCGGTGATAAAGATGAACTAGCCAAACACAACATTGAGCTAGTTCATGAACTAAAGGGCGTTGGAAAAAATCTACAAGATCATGTCGATGCTATCGTGGTGACTCATCATCATCGTACTGACTTGTTATCATTGCGGCCCAAAGGGCTTTGGTGGGCAATAAAACAAAGCTTGAAGTTTATTAAAGACAGAAGTGGGCTTTTAACGTCAGTGGTTGCAGAGTCTGGTGGCTTTATCAAGTCGAGTCCCTCGATTAAACGTCCTGATTTACAGCTTCACTTTATACCCGCAGCAATGGATGATCATGGCAGAAATATAAAATCACTCTTTAATTACGGTATCGCTCTGCACGTTTGTTTGTTGCGCCCTAAAAGTAGAGGACAAGTGAGTTTATATGGTAATAATGCAGTACTTCACCCTAAAATAGAGCTAAATATGCTCGACCATCCAGATGATATAAAAATTATGATTAAAGGCATTAAAATTGTCCGAGACATTTTAAGTAAATCACCATTGGTTGAAAACAACGGTCATGAAATATTTCCGGGTGCTAATTTTCAAACTGATGAAGAAATTCACGAGTTTCTTAAAAATAAATCAAATACCATTTATCATCCTGTAGGTACTTGCAAAATGGGCGGTGATGAAATGGCCGTTGTAAATAACGAATTAAAAGTGCACGGGATAAGTAACTTAAGAGTCGTTGACGCCTCAATTATGCCAACACTTATTAGTGGTAATACTAACGCACCTACCATTATGATCGGCGCTAAAATAGCCGATACAATTTTAGCTGAGTATCACTAATGTATTTTAGAGAAAAATTGACCTAAAGATAATAATACCCACATCAGTAACCTGTGTAATAACAGAATTTTTATCAGGTTAGTGAGTGATCTAGGGATATTAAAAATGAACAATTAAACATTAAGGTATAAAATTGATATACCTGTTAGCAACATATTCGTATAGTTAAGATAATGACGAGTATTGAAAAATCGTTACCCTCCCCTCAAAAAAAAGAGAAGTAGGTTTCCTACCTTGGATAACTCTATTTAAATAAATACCCATTAATCATCATAAAAAACACACAACCATAGGTGCTAACTCAAGCTCTTGATTTTTTAATAAATGCCTATTCCTTAATGTAAAAAATACATCTAACGGCCTTAAAAATAAGTAGTATATAGAGATTACCCCGATAACAGGAGTTAAATATAGTAACTAAGCTAACGTCATATTGGGTTCATCAGATAATACAGATATTTTTTGTCTAAATATCATAGACAACATAAGCGGTGTATAAACCAAAGATAAAATCACAGAAAAGCCAACGCCACCGGCTAAAACAACAGCTAAAGGCGGCCAGAAAGAGCCGCCACTAAATAAAAGTAAAGGGATGAAACCACCTACAGTTGTAAACGTAGTGGACAATATATGTCGGCTACAACCTAATGTTTCTGAGACTATTTCATCTAACTGACCATGTTTTGCAGCGCTATTGGCATTGACCGCAGCAATAACCACAATAGAGCCATTAATAGCTACGCCTATTAGACCAGCACAACCTAATAGAGGATTAAAGCCAATAGGTAAGCCAGAAATCCATAGGCTTAGCATGCCAAAACCAACAGACAAAACGGCAACACTAGCAATAACTATTGCCAATTTAAAACTTTTAAATGACAGTATAAGGGTGGTAATCATCAACACTAACAATACAGGCGCGTAAATGGTCAGTGCGCCCAAAGCTTTATTCTTTTCATCTGAATCGCCTGCCATTTGTATTCTGTAACCTTTAGGTAAGGAGAACTCAATATTTTCTAATTCTTGGCGCACTTGATTACCTACATCAATGGCCATCGCACCTGGTAATAAAAAGGCCTCGACCCTATTGACTCGTTCGCCATTTTCTCGAGTAATACTTGATAAAGTTGGCACTAACTTAAACTCACCCAGAGCTGATAACGGCATCCACTGCTGCTGAGCTGTAAGCTTATCACTCAAAATAACCAAGGTTTGTAGATCAGAAATCTGGTCACGGTTTTTATTGGCTAATTTGATCCGAATAGGCACTTCTTCTGTACCCTCAAGGATCGTTCCACCTAAGCTGCCAGCCAGTAAGAATTGTAATTTTTTTGCTATATCAACTAAGGTTAGTCCAGCCAATTGACTGCTTGCTCCATTCGTGGCCAGTATTAATTCCGCTTCACCAAAAGTTACCGATGCCAAAGACTGAGAAATACCAGGAACATTACTCATTGCCAGACGAACTTGTTCACCAAGACGGCTTAATACCTCAACATCAGGACCAAATATCTTCAAGCCAACAGGTGCTGATATAGGAGGGCCTTGGCCAAAGGCCCTAACGACAATTTTACTCTCAGGGTAATGTAAGTCTAACTCTCGTTGTAATTCCCCAATGAGTTTTTGCGCGTCTTCTACTGAGTGCGTTGTCACTATGCCGTTTGCATAATGAGCAGAATTATCTTTGTTCATTAACTGATTGTAATATACTGAAGGACTAGAGCCGCCAACCAACCAAGTTAACTGTTTAACCTCGCCTTTATCACGAATATGCAGATCAATATCTTCAACAACTGATTTTGTTTTAGCTATAGCAGTGCCTTCAGGCAGCCAGAGGTAAACCTCAAATTGATCTCTGTCTGCACTAGGGAAAAACACATTCCCCAGTTGCCCCGCCAATACAAAACCGGACAAAGCTAAGGCAATACAGGCGACAATCCCTACTAGGGGTTTTTTCAACGCTTTACTCAGCAGCGAGCGATAGCTTGTTACGAGTGCAGCAGCATTAATTCCTCGTTCATACCAGTGTTTATCCGACGTATCTCCTCTTGGGAGAAAGCGAGCCGCCAATGCAGCAATAATGGTCAATGAAATAAACAATGAGCCCAATAGCGCCATCACTACACTAATAGCAATTGAGCCAATAAAGTCACCTATATTACCAGGCAAAAGAAAGATGGGCATAAAGCCTAAAACGGTGGTTAATGTGGAGGCCAACAAAGGAACGAATAAATGTTGAATACTGCTTATTAACGCCTCAACTCTTGTTACTGAATAGTCAATAAGCCTTGATCTGATTTCATCAGTAATCACAATAGCATTATCTATCAATAACCCAACGGCAATGATAATGCCAAAGATAGACATCTGATGAATTTGTTCATCGAATAGGCTAAGAGAAAAAATAGCAAATGATGCACACAATGGTAATGCTAGGCCAACTATCCAAGAGGCTTTCATCCCCATAAATAAGAACACAACAGCAATAATAACCAAAGAACCCAATAATAAATTTTGGCTTAGATCCGAGAGCCTGGCATCCGTATAAATATTTTGCTCAAAGACAATATCAACACGCACCGAGGCACCAAATTGTGTATTAAAATCACTGATAATTTGTTGGGCTTTAGCCGTCCACTGGTCGACTCTGACCGTATTTTGCATACGAGATGCGACGAAAACCCCCTGCTGACCATTTACTATCGCAATATTATTTACTGGGGACTTCCAACTTCGCGAAACTTCGGCAACATCACCTACTCTTAAATACGCGGCTGTGGTTGATACCGATAAAGGTAAATTACGAACTGTTTCAATACTGTCTAATTCTTTAGAGACTTGAATACGAAGATTTTGGTTTTGGCCGTATAAAACACCGGCAGAAACTTTAGGATCCGCATTGGCAATCGCCTTACTCGCCTGTGCTATAGTAACACCGGCATTACTCAACTTATGCGCATCAATATTGACTTCAATTTCTTCTTCCAAGTCGCCATAAATTCGCACCAGCTCAGTACCTGATACATTTCGTAATCTGTCAGCTAACTCGTCAGCCATTCTGCTGACAGTCGACAGTGGGGTTTGTGTATTGGTGGCAGAGTGGACACTAGTTAACAAAGTAAATGAAGTCGCCCCACGACGTTCATCTAGTAGCGATGCACCGGCTTGAGTGGGTAAATACGGTTTTACGTTACTCAGTACATCACGTATCTTTGAGAATATTTGCTGGTTGGTATTGTTATCAACCCAGGCTTGCAGTTCAATGAAAATCATTGATGTACCGGCTCTTGAAGTAGAATCGATTTTTTTTATTTCATGTAGTTGTCTTAACTCATCTTCTATAACATCAGTCACCAATGCCTCTACACGATCAGCAGATGCCCCGGGGTAAGGGGTAATCACAAATACATTGCGGGTATCAATTCTAGGGTCTTCAAGTCGAGGGAGAGAGTTAACTGCTGATATACCCGCAATCAAAATAACTAAAATAGTCAGCGTAAGTAGATGACCATTTCTAAAGAACAATCCATACCATGGAATGCTCTCGTGTGATGTGTTTTTTATCATAATATTGGGTCTCAAAGGAACTGAGAATCGATCCCTTGAAGGACCACGGATTTCACTTTTTGTCCGGGAACTAACCTTTGTAAACCATCAACAACCACTTTATCACTGGGTATCAGGGCCCCTCTTACATACACTATTTTGTCTTCGACAGAGAGAACTTCAACTAGCTTTGAATATAATTGCTCACTTTGGTCTTTCTGTGCGACAACAAACACGCTCCATAAACCACGCAAACTGCTCACAAGACTTGTTCGCGGCAACCAGTACCCTTCGGCGTTATGTTGCCGACTTTGCTTGAGCGTTAATAAATCCCCTGGGACTAAAGGCTGGTTGGCTTCCTCTAACAAGAAGATAACATCAATAGTTTGGGTAGCAAGTAGGCGTTGTTGTGCAATAGACTTTACTGCTGCAGTAAAGTCGGTGTTACCGTGCATCAGTTTAACTTGTTGCCCTAAGGTAAAGATATTGGCCAAGTCAGTTGGAAGCGCTATGCGAACTTCAAGAGAACCTATAGTTTGTATAGTAAACAAAGCTTGCCCAGGATTCACTGCCGCACCTAAATCTACTATCCTATCAGTTATTTGGCCATCATATGGCGCTATAAGTTTGCTTTTAGCCAAGTCGACACTGAGGCTATGTATCCTCGCCTTCATTTCTTCTAATGCAGCATCAGCTGACGCATCTGACTCGATGTACTCATCCAAAACTTGCTCAGAATCCAGTCCTTTATCCACCAGCTCGCGAACTCGTTTTAAGGATAATTTGGCTATCCTTGCCTCGGCTTCAGTTCGAACTAATGATGCCTGTAATTCTTTACGACGAGCTTGCAGACGTTGCTTGTCTAGCGTTGCAAGCACTTGCCCTTTAATGACATATTCTCCTTCATCAACGTAGACAGCGGCCAATACACCCGGTGAGTCAAAACCAACATTGGTACTTTGACTAGCCTCCACCCGACCGACAATTGAGTGATATTGTGTATAATATTGACGTTTTTCTATCTCTATTACATTAACATTATGAATTTTCACCTCTGTAGGTGGAGAAATTTGTTGATTATTGCCCGCAGTCCTCATTAATAACCCCAAAGCGACAAAGGCAATTAATAGAGCTACTATTGCAAGCCATTTTTTTTGGGTTAACAGATGACCCGAGGTTAATAAGTTTGGCATTATCGTTTCTCTGAAAATATGACTGGTATGATCAGATGATAAACTTTACCATTTGATATGTAAAACTATATTATTAAACTTTATATACTCTATTTTAGAGCATTTTAACTTACTGTTAATAATATAAAAAGGATGGAAAAAAGTCAGGTAAATATCAATATAGCCGTTCACCCTAATAATTTACAATATGCTTTACAATTTTTACATAAGTACACAATTATCACTCACAACAAATGGATTTTACAATAATTAAGCACTCACCTTCTTCTAATAAAATCTGTAATGATGCTTTCGTTTAAATAACAATATCGATAAGCTGACGGCGTCGGTTAAAGCTTTTGGGCCAGTTACTAAGTCTACGATCATATCTCAGTTGGCATTTATATGTTTTATCTCTTCTATCATAACCGATTCGCTTATCCAAGATGTAGATACCACCAACACAAATAGTTTTTATGATTTCATATGATTCACTAAGCCTTGATTTACTGTCCATATATTCCTTACCTTATGCAGTTATGTAACAAGGTCTGTGCTAAAAGCCATAACAGTTAATAACCAGAATCCGTTGCTTTAATTATAGACAAGGTCGCCTGAAAAGCCAAAAAAGCCACTTATACATGGTATAACTTGTTTTCATTGACGGCTTAGTTCAAAATTCAATTATTATCATATTAAGTTACTGACCTTTAGCCCATTAAGAGATTTATGAAATATAAAAACAGCGCAAGTTTTACCCATAAGCAAAAAGATAGAATTGGTGTTTTAATTACCAATTTAGGTACCCCTGATGCTCCTAAAAAAACGGAATTAAAGCGCTACTTAAAAGAATTCTTGTTTGATCCTAGAGTCGTTGAAGTACCCCGACTCATTTGGTGGATGATCCTTAATTTTGTAATACTCAATATTCGTCCTAGACGTTCAGCAAAAGCGTATAGTACCGTTTGGACCGAACGTGGATCGCCCCTAATGTTTCATACCCAGGATCAAGCTGACGCTCTTAGAACCAAGCTTCAGAAGCAATACGGTGAAGACCTAGTGCTAGAATATGCCATGCGTTACGGTAATCCCTCAGTGGACTCGACCATTAGTAAAATGTTGGACCAAGGCGTTAGAAAATTAGTAGTTTTGCCGCTGTATCCACAATATTGTGCGTCTACCACAGCCTCAACCTTTGACGCTGTAGCAGTAAGTTTTGCTAAGCAACGCTTGATCCCCGAACTACGTTTTATTAATCACTATCACGACTTCCCCGCTTATATCAAGGCGGTTGCAGACAAAATCAGAGCGCACTGGAAAATCCATGGTAGAGCAGACAAATTAATTTTCACCTATCATGGTATTCCTAAACGCTATTTACTTAATGGTGATCCCTATCATTGTGAATGCCATAAGACCTCACGATTATTAGCTGAAAATCTAGACTTAGAGAAAAGTGAGTACTTAGTTAGTTTTCAATCTCGCTTTGGTCGAGAGGAATGGCTTCAGCCTTACACAGACAAAACCTTAATGGCATTGCCAAAGCAAGGCGTTAAATCAGTACAACTGGTCTGCCCTGGTTTTTCTGCCGATTGTTTGGAAACAATTGAAGAAATTGGTGAGGAAAACCGTGATTATTTCCTCGAGGCGGGTGGGGAACGGTATGAATATATTAGTGCCCTCAACGCAGAACCTGCCCATATTGAGATGTTGACTCAGCTGCTTGAACAGCATTTAAAAGGTTGGAAATCTAGTGAAAATACAGCTTTGCGTGCAGAGCTGGCGATCAAACTGGGCGCTGAAAAGTAGTGTCATATCTGTAGATGGAAAAAACAGCTAATCCATTATTATTAGGATAAGACTAGCAGACCTAACATTATGGCCAATACTTAAAGACCAAATGGTATGTTAGCCAACCATAACTAATTGATAAAAAAAACAGAACCATCCCGTTCTGTTTTTTTGTCAGTTGAGTTAAATGATACAAGATTGAAAAAGGGTCCTTTAACTTCCCTTCCATTCTTTACAATTAACCCCCCTTCCCATTAAAAAATAAAGTGATCTGCATCTAAGTCCATCATAGAGTCTGCGCCATTTTCTAAACAACTGGCATGCCCATGAGCTCGGGGCAAGATTCGTTGGAAGTAAAAACGAGCTGTTTTAATTTTTGCTTGATAAAAATCGTGCTCATCATCGCTAGCTGCTAACTTATCTTGAGCGACTTTTGCCATTTTAGCCCAAAAATAAGCCAGAGTGACATAACCAGAATACATTAGGTAATCAACTGAAGCAGCACCAATTTCATCAGGATTGATCATCGCCTTAGCGCCAATACTTTGCGTCATCTTTTGCCATTGCCCTGCAAAGGTCATAATTGGCGTAATAAATTCTGCCATTGCTTCATCATCCATATTATTTTGACAAAATATAGCAACTTCACCGGCAAAAGGTTTCAATATTTCGCCTTGAGACCCTAAAATTTTACGGGCTAATAAATCGAGTGCTTGAATACCTGTTGTTCCTTCATATATACAACTGATTTTAGTATCACGCATCAGTTGTTCCATACCCCATTCTTTAATAAAACCATGACCGCCCAATATTTGAATACCGTGGCTAGTGCATTCTAGGCCAATTTCAGTTAAAAATGCTTTAGCAATAGGTGTTAATAGTGCCAATTTAGCTTCAGCATCCGCTTTTATAGCTTGATCATTTTCTACATGAGTAATATCAACCAACTGTGCTAAATAGCCAATTAATGCTCTGCCACCTTCAGCAATCGACTTTTGTGTCAACAGCATACGACGTACATCAGGGTGAACAATAATAGGATCTGCTGGCCCTTTAGGATTTTTAATCCCCGATAATGAGCGCATTTGTAAACGATCTTTTGCATAAGCGATTGCGCCTTGAAAAGAAGCATCCGCAGCCGCAACACCTTCATTAGCGACACCTAAACGAGCAGCATTCATAAAGGTAAACATACAATGTAATCCACGATTTTCAGTGCCAATTAAATAAGCTTTAGCGCTATCAAAGTTAATCACACATGTTGCATTCGCATTGATACCCATTTTATGTTCAATTGACCCACAACTCAGTGTATTTCTATCAGCAAGACCACCATCATCAGTGACATTAAATTTAGGCACAATAAACAATGAAATACCTTTGTTGCCCTCAGGTGCGCCGGGAGTTCTAGCAATAACTATATGAACAATATTGTCAGATAAATCATGTTCGCCTGCAGAAATAAATATCTTGGTACCCGTAATGCAATAACTGCCATCTTTATTAAGTTCAGCTTTAGTGCGCAGCATCCCTAAATCAGTACCACAATGGGGTTCTGTTAAACACATAGTCCCTGTCCAGAAACCTTCAACCAGCTTTGGCATAAACATCTTTTTTTGCTTTTCACTACCATGGGCTTCAATTGTTGCTAAAGCACCGTGGCTTAAACCAGGATACATCGCAAAACTGTGATTACCCGCTGACATAAACTCACCAATAGCAGTATTGAGTGAATGAGGTAACCCTTGACCACCAAAATCTATTCCTTGCGAGAGGGTCGGCCAACCGGCAGCAACATACTGTTGATAAGCGTCTTTAAAACCGTCAGGCGTTTTAACATCACCATTGGTCCAAGTACAACCTTGCTGATCGCCAATTTGATTTAATGGCGCGATAACCTGTTCAGTGAACTTACTTGCTTCAGCAATAATGGCATCAACCATTTCTAAACTCGCATCTTCATAACCTAGTTTTTGATAATGTGATTCGCAATCAAGTAATTCTTGCATCACAAATTTCATATCACGTAAGGGTGCTTTATATTCAGGCATCGGCTTCTCTCTTAAAATTGACAAAATCAACTGGTAGGTGGTCTGACTTGTTGGTATATTCTGATTTAAACATGTTCTAACAATTTTTAAAAGTATAAATTGTAGTACAGCGCTAAATAGTGTCTATAAATATAGGTTACTAAGGTGTAATTATTGAAAATATTTTTGTTGGAAAGCAACAATAGATATGGATATATTAAGAAGATAAATTTGGCTATATATGATGAATGTAATATCGAGTTTTTGAGCTAATATCTAAGATATCAGCTCAAAAACGTCAATTTTTACTGACTTTCGAGATAGGCAAAAACAGTTTCAAAAGCAGGCTCTTGGTATTGTTTTAAACCCGTATCCCTAAAATCAATATCAATTTGGCTACGAGTCAGCGCTTTTTTAATAAAATTGCCCGCAAGAATTTCAACGTTCAATTCAGTAATCAACTGAATAGCACCTTCGAGTTTAAAGCCTACAGGCCCGCCAGAAAATTTACCTTTTAGCGCGCGACCTTTAATAACAACTGTGTCAACTTGGTAGTCTTCCATTAACTTGGCAAAAGTAAATTGAAAATGCCTAACTTCTTCAGCATCGCCAGCATTGACCAGTGATATTTTTTGTACGCGAGTTTGTGGAACGTCATACAAATTATTTTCCTTTGTCATAATACAAATAATCGCATCGTTACCTTTTAATTCAACACCACATACTTTCATGAAACAACCTCAAAATGATTAAAAGCCCCTTACTTGTAAGAGTACTTATATATATCAGCGGATTATAGATTAATTTAATCAAAAGGTCAGTGATTTGCTTAATAGAAATAGCATAAGTCCAATTTCATGTCTATTATCGCGGCTAATAGCCACCAATAAGTTTTAAAAAATGGTTATTTTAATGACCTTTACCAGAGTATTTAATCTAAAGTTAACTCAGTTAGATGGTACTAATCATTTTATCTCCCTTATTTTATTGAGAAACCGTATACCACCATGCAATGGGTTCGATCTTTTCAAAATACTGTCAGTTTTAGGTCCTTCTATATCCAATATCTTCTACGGGTTCATTTATTGGATAAGTTCAAAACCATAAAACAGATTATAAATTTCAGAATACCACTGATCACTCCTTAAATTAGCACCACAACCCAATTTTTAAAGAGCTATGTTAGAACTATCTGCACAGATTTTTGGCTTTAAGCCGAAAGACATAGCGGCTTAGTTTCCTTTATGGTGTAATACTTTATTCTGTTAATTAATTGACTTTTTTTAAGATAACTTGATGAAAAAAACATGTATCGTCACCGGCGGAAGCTCAGGCATAGGTCTTAGCATAGTGCAGTTATTTTTAAAAAATGACTACCAAGTGTTTAATCTTGATTTACAACACAGTGAATTTGGTGATTTTTTTCAATGTGATATCACTGACCTTGACGAAGTTAATAATATACTCACCGAAATTGCTAAAACGCATACTATTGATGTATTAGTTTCTAATGCCGGTATTCATTATTCTGCCAACATTGAAAACACCAGTGAGCAAGACCTAGACAAGGTCTTTAGTATTAATGTCAAAGGTGCATTTGCTGCCATAAAAGCGGTACTGCCCAATATGAAAGCCAACAAGCAAGGTGCGATTATTTTGATATCTTCTGACCAAGCAATTATTGGCAAGCAAGACTCTTTTGCCTATAACTTAAGTAAAACCGCCCTAGCCTCCATGGCAAAAACTACTGCGCTTGATTATGCTCAATTTAATATTCGCGCTAATGCGGTTTGTCCCGGTACAATTGAAACACCTTTGTATCATCAAGCTATCGATAATTATTGTCAAAAGTCAGGCGCTGATAAAGACAAAACTCATCAAGAAGAAGCGAGTCTTCAACCCTTGGGCCGATTAGGGCAACCCGAGGAAGTCGCGGAATTAGTCTTGTTTCTTGCCAGTGATAAAGCTCGTTTTATTACCGGTAGCTTACAAGTTATTGATGGCGGCTATACCGCACAATGACGTATAAACTGATTGATGCACACCTTCACCTTTTTGATCTAGTTCAAGGTGATTATCATTGGTTAAAAGAAGACAATCCACCTTTTTGGCCTAATAAAAGTATGATTAGCCAAAATTTTAATGAGCAAAACTTAACCGTAAGCCCACCCTTTGAGCTTGGCGCTTTTATTCATATCGAAGCAGGGTTTGATAATCAACAACCTTGGCGAGAAATTGCATGGTTAGAGTCTCACTGCCAATTACCGTTTAAGTCGGTTGCCGCAATTGATTTGACACTCAATAAAAACGATTTTGTTCAACAAGTTGATAAGTTATTAAGTTATCAGAGTGTGATCGGTTGCCGCCATATTTTAGATGAACAAGCTGAAAATATATTACAAAGCAAAGATATTCAGTACAATTTAAACTACTTGGCGACTAAGCAACTTAGTTTAGATTTACAAATGGCTATAGCTGATAAAGGCGCACTTAATTTACTTGTTAACCTATTAAAAAAAATCCCGACATTAACCGTTATTATTGATCATGCTGGTTGGCCTCCTTATCCAAACGAAGGCAAGTTTGATAGTAAGTCTCAAGAGTATACTTGGCATAATTGGCAAGCCGCTATCCACACATTGAGTGAATTTGAACAGTGTGCAATAAAATGTTCCGGTTGGGAAATAATAGATAAAAACTATACAATTGAATTTTTAGGAAAAGTCATCGGTAGCTGTATTGAAACTTTTGGTGATAATAGAGTCATGCTTGCTAGTAATTTTCCATTAACGTTATTTAATCGAAGTTATGACAGTCTTTGGCAAACGTATTCAGGTCTTAACTTTACATCTAATCAATTAACTGCACTAATGAGTGCTAACGCGGCTTATTGGTATCGATTAACTCTTTAGCACTGCTTAGCTGTTCCAACAATTATTTATTATTCAAACGATCCGATTGGAAAAAATTCAAAATCACATAACAAAGTGTTCCGTCGGATTCACTGAAGATGGCCGGTGAACTTAAAAGTTATGCATCAAGGAGATTCCATTTTTCATCAGGTGGTTTATTAGCACTTTTTGCCGCTAGGTTAATAGTTACTTTTGTTCCTGGTTCTGATGTGTCGCTAATTTCATATACACCTAATTTAGTTATAGTAAACAATACGTGGTGTTAGCTAAAGCTGATGGCCACACACAACAGGTAGACTTCGATATATTGGTATTATCCCCTGGCGGCACAAACACTATTGCTATTATCGACGGCGCTACAGGCGAAATTTTTACTGTTGGCGATATCATTGCCGGCACACCTAACAGAAGCTCTGCCCGTAATTAGGGGTATCGAATCGTCGTATAAAACATCCAAGCTTATTTAGCCGGCACTCCTGAGAAGATGAAAAAATATTAAGCACTAAAATATCATTGAGGTTCAATTTTAGGCGTACTAAATCATGATCTATGAATACATCAAGCGGATGGCAGTAAATTTGGCTTCCCACGCTAATCGATTCGTACAATATTATTCTCGCTGCTGCTACGCAAAAGGTTTTACCAAGAAATGATAAAGCAGTAACTAGTTAAATTCCCACCAGCGCCTATTAATTGCATTGCCGTCAAGTAAGTACTGCTCGCCTATAATTGGGGCAGCCAATTTAATCTCTTGTTCCAGTGCCAATACTGACAGTTTGGCTAAAGGGTCATACCAAGGATGAAAGGCCAAATCAAACGTACTGTTGTGCACCGGCAATAACACATCGGCATTGAGATCTTTATGTGCCTGAATAGTTTGCTCTGGCATCATATGTACTGACGGCCAATTTTTGTCATAGGCTCCGCTTTCTAAAATGGCTAAATTGAATGGGCCAAGTGCTGCACCTATTTTTTTAAACCCATCAAAATAGCCACCATCGCCGCTGTAAAAAATATTATGAGTCGCTGTAGTGATAACCCAAGACGCCCATAAGGTTTTGTTGCGATCTAATAAGCCTCTACCAGAAAAATGTTGCGCAGGAGTCGCGGTAAACTTTATGTCATCAAAATCAACACTCTGCCACCAATCTAACTCATTGACTTTATCTTTTGCGACACCCCATTGTGCCAAATACTCACCCACGCCTAACGGCACAAAAAATTGCTTTGTGTTGTTACGTAGCTTGGTAATGGTTTCTTTATCTAAGTGATCATAGTGGTCATGGGAAATAATCACCGCATCTATCTCAGCAAAGTCTTTAATATTGAGTGGGACGCGATGAAAACGTTTCGGCCCTATAAAACTAAATGGTGATGCACGCTCTGAAAACATCGGGTCAATAAGAATTATCTTGCCCGCTATTTTTAGTAGCAGACTAGAATGGCCTAAGCGATAAATAGCCGGAGTATCATCAGCAAGATTGACTATCTCTTGATAGCTAATAAATTTTAGCGGGATTGGCTGAGCTGGCTCAGCATCAATTTTGGCCTCCAATAAATAGCGTTGGATAAAGCCAAAAAAGGTAGTGGTATTTGACGCTGGTGCTGGGTCGTTATTAAAGACGTCGCCAGCATATTGTGGTGACTGATTAAATACTGGAATATCGGTCTGCAAAGCACAGCCAACTATTAGAGTGGTACTCACCAAAACAATAATTATTACTACTGCATATTTAATAAATTTCATCAGCTAACTATTACTCACGTTATTTAACAGTAATATTTGGTGAGCGCTTAACCACAGCATCATTTAATTCAATACCCAGTCCTGGGACCTCTGTTACTTGGAAAAAGCCATCGACAGGTTGAGGGTCTTGCAAACACAGTTCTCGGTTCCAATCCTTGGTTGCATAGGTATGATGTTCATGAATTAAGAAATTAGGAATAGCCGTTTCTAAATGTAATGAGGCAGCAGTTGCTACCGGGCCACCACAAACATGAGCTTGGATACGGATATCGTAAACATCGGCGTAATCACACACTTTTTTCGACTCAGTAAAACCACCACACAAACCAACATCAGGTTGTAAAACATCAATACTTTGATCTTCAAAGTAAGGTCGAACATCCCAACGATGATACAAACGTTCACCACCAGCAATAGGCACATTGACGTTATCTGATACTTTTTTATGTACCGCAGCATTGAGATAATTAACCGGTTCTTCATACATCATGCAACCCACTTCTTCGACAATACGACCCATTTGAATCGCTGATGCTGCGCCCATTAATGAATGAGACTCGAAAATAATATCAACATCATCACCAACTGCGTCGCGTATAGCGCGCAATCTATTACCAAATAAACGCATTTGTGGTTTGGTAAATAACTTAGTGCGATCAAAAGAAGAGCTGCCATCTTGGTTATAAACAATGGGGTCAACTTTTACCGCATCAAACCCCTCTGCCACAGCTTTTAACGCGGCTTGTGCATATGCTTCAGGTTCAATAAGTTTGGTTATTGTTGTATCCCAGTCAAATTGTAACTGGCTGGCATAGGTGCGTAATTTATCATTGACTTTACCACCTAACAATTGATAAACAGGGACGCCTAAAGCCTTGCCTTTAATGTCCCAAAGCGCTGTATCAATCGCACTCATCGCGGAATAAAGGACAGGACCACCACCTAAGCCCCAAAAACTTTCTCTGAGCATTCTTGACCATAACAATTCAGTATTAAACGGATTAAAACCGATCAATACCGCCTCAGTAATCTCTTTGATCATGGCAGCTGCAGCACTGTGGCCCCAATCATAAGCAAGGCCTGCTTCACCAACACCACTAATACCTTCATCGGTATGGACTCTAACAAAGATGGGGTTCCACCCTGGACGTTTAGGGCATTCAATATCAAAAATTTCTACATGGGTAATTTTCATTTATTTTCCTAGGGAGTGACACTTTATAATCAATTATTGTTTTTCAATGTTAATAATAACAACGCTAATCAGCAAAATCAGGATACCTTCGGTAAACCTTACGCATCATCGCCGGCCATGCTTTTTGGCCACCCGTCAAACCAGAATGGACAATATTAGCTTGAGCCTTTATGCCATCAACGATACTTTGATCAACATAAATAGGTTTCATACCGGTCGACATTACTTGTAATTGTACCTGACAAGCACGCACTAGATCATACATATGCATAAAGGCGTCACCTATTGTTAAACCCATAGTCATCGCACCATGATTTCTTAATAACATAAAATTGGCATTACCCAAATTATTTTGTAACCTGAGTTTTTCTTCATGATTTACCGCTAATCCTTCATAATCATGATAACTCATTGAGGCAAGCGCAAACATCGAATACTGGCTGAGGGGTAATAGCCCTTCTTCAAGACTAGCAATAGCGATTATCTCATTAGTATGAACATGTAAAGCACATTGTTCGTCATGCCGAGATTCGTGCACGGCACTGTGAATAGTAAAACCGGCAGGATTAATGGTAAATGGACAATCAGGTTCAACCACAGTGCCATTAATATCAATTTTAACTAAATTAGAGGCTGTAATTTCATCAAAACTTAAACCAAAAGCATTGATCAATAAATGGTCAGAGTTTGGGATGCGGGCTGATATATGTGTATGAATTAAGTCATCCCAACCATGCATGACAAATAACCGATAACAAGCAGCAAGCTCAACCCGAGTTAGCCACTCATCCGCTGACACTTTACCTTTAAGGTTTATTGAGGGTAATTCAAACATTTTAATCCTTTTGTATTATTTACTTAGGTATCACTAGCTGTTAATGGTTTAAATTTTACCTGAGGTTACCCATCCAATAAAGAAAGAGTTACCATAAGTTATACCTTAATCATCATTTAACCTTTTAAACGCTCTTAATTATGTGTATTTTGTTTTTTGCATTAGAACAGCATCCCCAATATCCAGTGATCATTTGTGCTAATCGTGATGAATTTCATCAGCGTCCAACAAAAGCAATGCATCACTGGTTAAAGCCAGCTATTTTGGCCGGTAAAGATTTAACTGCCGGTGGCACTTGGCTTGGTTTAACGGCAAATGGCCGATTTTCTGCGCTAACAAATTTTAGGCAGGTTGAACAATTTGATAATAATAAAAAATCTCGCGGCGATTTGGTGATACAAGCATTGACCCAAACTGATAAGAACATCAGCCCCTTGTTACATGAAAGCGCTGATGACTACAATGGCTATAATCTCGTTTATGGGCAACTCAATAAACTTTACTATTTTAACAGTGTGAATAAAAAGAGCAGTCAATTAGCTAAAGGAATTCATAGCCTCTGCAATGGGCCATTAGACAATATCTGGCCTAAAATGGCATTAGGGCAGCAAAAATTATCTGCACTAATAGATAAGTCCTCTAAAAATATCAAGAGTCAAAATAACAGACTAGATATCGAACAGTTGTTTAATTTAATGAAAAACGCGCAACAGGCAAAAAGTGAACAGTTACCCAAGACCGGAGTTTCAAAACAGTGGGAAAAGTTTCTCAGTGCTATTTTTATTGTATCCCCCGAATATGGGACCCGGACAACGACTATTATTATTCAAGATATCAATGGTGAAATATTCATTGCTGATCGCAGTTATAATGCTTTGGGAACTGTCACGTTAGATCAGCAATTTACTCTAGCGTATAATGAACATTAATGAGAGCTACGACCAAAAACCTATATGAAATAACCGCAATGGCGGATGACGCCTTTATAGCAAAACCCCTTGTAGTTATACTTCTTTAGGCTTAATGAATAAGGTGTTACGCGACAAAGGTATCCCTGCCGATGCTGTGACTGTCGATAATATTGATATTAAGATACGCGTTATTCTCCTTATTTTAGACCATCAACCTGATCTGGTAGCACATTAGTTGATGATATTAAGGTGTTGTCTCAACTTAATTTAAAGGCATTAACAGTCAATGATGTACTAGCTATATAAGAAGAGCACTTCATTAGCAACTAATAGTTAACTAGAACGTCTAAAGTAGTGCTCTGACAATAGCGCCAACAATCAGTATAAACACTAAAACAGGTAGTATTTTGGCATATTTTTTTTGATCATCTTCTGTCATTTTTTTGCCAAATTTTTGGCCAATACTCACCATTAGTGTTACGCCAACAAAAACAGCCACTAAAATATATAACAATGTCATTACTTATCCTTACTCTATGATTTTATTTACAATAAAAATCGTTGTGACAATTTACAAAAATCAATTAACATAGCCTAACATACGTTAATTTTGAAAGACGGATACCAATGCCACTATCTGATGATTTTTATATAAAACGTAAATTTATCATACGACTTGGAAAGGCCCTACATAAATTAGGCACGACCGCATACCGTTTAGAAGATAACTTACTCAATATTGCGCATTTTTTACAACTTAGAGCTTCTTTCATCATTGCACCGACATCACTGACTTTCATTCTTAATGATGATGAAGACGACCAACAATATAACCATCTACTCAGGGTAACACCAGGTGAAATCGATTTAGGCTCTCTAGCAAGAATTGACGAACTGGTTGACGAACTTATTTCTGGTGAGCGCACTTTAGAAGAAGCGATTGACCGCTTAGATGAAATTAATGATAAACCGGCTCCCTATGGTTTTTGGTTAACATTTTGTGCTTTTGGTGCTTCAAGCGGTGCTTTTTCAATGCTAATGCGCACGAGTTGGAATGATGTGCTGTGGTCAACTTTATTAGGTTTAGTTGTCTATGGCTTAGTTGTTTGGGCAGAAAAATCACGCAGAATATCAGAAATATTAGAGCCTTTTGCTGCTTTATCGACAGCGCTGATCGCGTCAGCCATCTCATTAGTTGACCCCACTATTAATATGTCGATGGTTATTTTATCCAGTATTATTGCCTTTATTCCTGGTTTGTCGTTAACGGTTGGTTTATCGGAACTAGCCGCTCGTCATTTAATGTCTGGAACGGCAAGAATAATGGATGGCGTAATGGTGTTATTTAAACTCTATTTTGGTGCGGTACTTGGGATGGCATTAGGTAACTTATTATGGGGAACTGTTGATTTTATTCCTCCAGAAAGTACGCCAGTATGGACTGCTTGGGCAGCAGTCACCATTTTATCGATTAGTTTAGTTATCTTGTTTAAAGCAAGATTAAAAGATGCGCCTTGGGGCATCATTGCAGGTTATATTTCATACTCTGTTAGTATTTGGGCGGGTGGTTACTTAGGTATTGCTTTGGGAGCTTTTGTTGGTGCTTTTGCCCTTGGTGTGTACAGTAATTTATTTTCTCGACTGATGAACTTACCCTCAAGTATTGTCCGTCTGCTAGGCTTAGTGGTATTGGTGCCTGGCAGTAAAGTTTATATTGGACTTAATAGCTTCGTATCAGGCCAAGATATGTTTGCTACATCTGTTGTTGGCTCACAAACTCTTCTTATTTTCATGTCATTAGTTGCAGGTATTATCTTCTCAAATGTGGCCATACCTCATAAAAAAACACTTTAAATTACGGAAAGAATCGGTAATTTAAATCATTAGACTATTGTGTCAAATGATTTACCTCCTTGTTTTACAACTCACTTTACAAAAAAATTAATAAGCCCGACGTTATTTACTTTTAAATAAATAACGTAAAAAAACCCATACAACAAAAACAGTTAAAAATTTCAAAAAAATGTTGCACTTACCAGTGATTTTCTTTATAAATATTTATTATTAGATGATTAAATTTAATATAAACAGGATAATTCTTCAACAATGAAAGTATTAATAACAAGCGTAGTATGCTCATCTTTGTTATTTGTTGTCGGTTGCAATGACAATAACGAAACCGCAATAAATCAAGTAGCCGTAACCAATATTGAAAAACCAGTTGTAGTCTCAGGTATTGAAAAAGCTGACATGGACACCAATGTTCGTGCTCAAGATAACTTTTATCGCCATGTTAATGGTGGTTGGATGAAAAACAATGACATCCCTAATGATAAAACGATTATAGGTTCATTTTACGATTTACGTGATGAAGCTGATGATGATGTCAAAGCTATCATTGAAGAACTTGCCGCAACTCAAAATCTTAAAGAAGGCACAGATGAACAAAAAGTCGCTGACCTTTTTCGTTCATACATGGACACAAAAAAAA
>Ga0307489_10000143_pt1 | contig 37539 bp, 57 predicted proteins | sample SB12metaG_FD_202247 | JGI IMG/M metagenome (GOLD analysis project Ga0307489, IMG submission 202247) | Sea-ice brine microbial communities from Beaufort Sea near Barrow, Alaska, United States - SB 1.2 | ecosystem: Environmental > Aquatic > Marine > Coastal | place: USA: Alaska | collected... | reverse complement strand
TATATTTATATTACCCTTGTAACGTTCATATTTACGACCGCTGCGCGTCGCGCGCGCGCGCTAACGCGCCGTATTTTATCGCCGAGTTAGCGTCGAAATAACGACCACTAAGGTGTCCATACAGGTGGTGAGTACGAGTGGGCTCTTTAAATAATGTTCCGAGTCAGGTACGCACCACACTTGTCCCGGAGGTTCCAACCGCTCGACGGTGGGATGTTCGGCGATTTTGGGCGGTTCTGATCAAATTTGGGCGATTTCAGCGTAGGTACGCTCCCAAAACACATCTAGATTCCAGGTTCCAAGCTAGGTACCGAACATTATTTAAAGAGTGCACTCGTACCGTGTGGAGACCGACACCCGGCCGACCAGTCTCGAGTTATTAAACCCTAAACTGTAAATCAGTGTGATCTACCCCTCAGTTTCTTAGGGTAGAGGGGATCGTACCGCGTAGTTCCCTCGCAAACCTTGCATAACGAGAGCGCCTTGGCGTGGAGTCTCCGTGCGGTGGCCGCGACACTCGGACCCCCTCCCCTCATCCCTCGCGCCGCCGGTTCAAGCCAACCCCCCCTAGGCCATGGCGGGCGCGCACGCGAAGGGCGCCCAGGCCGCTTCCGACGGAACAACCATAAATGCGGGCCCCACCAAGGGAGTGAGTGCGCTGTCAAAGCTGCGGCGCGCCATGCGCACGCTGCGGCCCGCGCCCGGCGACGGCAACGGCAAGACCGACCTGCTCAGCGGCATCGCCGCCCGCCTCATCATGAACGGCGCCACCGGCCTCACCGCCGCGGAGGTGGTTGCAGTGACACAGGTCCCGCCTGCCGATGCGTGGGTGACGCGCGAATTCGGTGCCGGTGCCGCGGTGACGGAGGCCATGGTGGGGAGTGCGATGCATTTGGCCAAGGATCACTTCACGCGGGGCGACGACGGTACGTACTGTCTGAAGGGGTGGCCGATGGCTCGGACGCTGGACTGCCGCGTGGGTATCTCGTTCGAGGGGGACGATGCGGCGGCGGCGGCGGAGGGCGCGGGGGTGGAGGCGGCGGGGGTGAGAAATAAGGCGGGGTTGGGAAATAAGGCGGGGGTGGCAGCGGGGACGGGGCCGAACGCGGCGGTAGCGGCAGTGGGGTTGGCAGCGGCGAAGGGTCAGACGGCGGGGGCGCCGGCAGTGACGCCGGCGAAGGCTGCGCCGGCGACGGCGACGGCGGGGGCGGATGTGGCTGCGTCGGCGGTGGCAGGAAGGGCGGTAGCGGCGGCTGCTGTGGCGGCGGGGCAGAAGGCTGGCGCGGGTGCATGGTTGAAGGCGCCCGGGGCGGGGTCGGCCAAGAAAGTCACCGCGGCACCGGCATCGGAGGCAGCATCGGCAGCAGCAGCGGCAGCAGCAGCAGCAGCAGCGGGGGCGGCACCGGCGGCGGCACGTGCACTGGCGGCGGCACATGCACTGGCACCGGCGGCACCGGCACCGGCGGCGGCACATGCACTGACAGCCAAAGCGGGTGCTGCAGCGGTGGCGCCGCCGAAGGGCAAGACGGGCGCGGCGCCGGGTGCAGCGCCGGCGCCGGCGGCGGCGACGGCGGCGACGGCGGCAATGGCGGCGATGGACAAGACCACAAAGGCGGATGCGGCGACAGCAGCCAAGACCAAGTCAGATGCAGCGGCAGCGGCGGCGGCGGCCAAAGCTAAGGCGGCCAAGGAGGGTGCGGCGGCGGTCGCGGCGGCGGCTAAAGCAGCTAAGGATGCGAAAGCGGATGCGGATGCGGCGGCAGCGGCGGTGGCGAAGGGCCAGGCGGATGCGGCGGAAGCTAAGGCGGCAGTCAAGGCGGCAGCGACGGCCAAGGCTGAGGCGGCGGCGGCAGCGGCAGCCGCCAAAGCCAAGACGGATGCAGCGGCGGCGGCAGCAGTGAAGGTCAAGGAGGATGCGGCCGCGGCGACGGCGGCGGCAGCAGCGGTGGCGGCCAAAGCTAAATTGGATGCGGCGTCGGCGGCAGCGGCTAAGGTGAAGGAAGATGCAACGGCGGCTAAGAAAGCCAAGGCGGGTGTGGCGGCGGCGGCTAAGCAGGCCAAAGAGGCCAAGACGGCCGCGGCGGCGGCGGCAGCGGCGCCCAAGACGCCGAAGGCGGGTGCGGCGGCGACGGGCGCGGGCTCGAGCAAGGGCAAAAAGCGGGCAGCGGAGGGGGACGCCTCCAAAGCCGGCGGCGGCGGTGCGTCGGGGTCAGCTCCTCCGAAAAGGCAAAAGAAGACCGCGCCGGCGCCGGCGCCGGCGCCCGAACCCCCCGCGGAGGACGCGGGTAGTGACAAGTCGTCGGACGGCGAGGATGAGCAGGATGACGATGACCCGGCCGGCCTTGGGGGGGGCGATGGCACCCCTGTGGACGTGCTGTTCGAGGGCCCGCCGCGCAAGGTAGGGCGGTGCAGGTTGAAGCCATGAAACCCGTGTTGAAAGCGCCTTGATCTAAACGCTTGAAACCAACCTGTGATGAACCGCTTTCGAATTTTGCTTTGCAATTTGCCTGCGCTGCTACAGCAAGGGCGGCGTGTACGTGAACCGCACCTACTACGACGGGTTCACCATGCGCGACGTGTCGTACAAGAGCGGCGACCACATCTACTGCCTGCCCGGTGACGTCGGCGAGGAGATGTACTTGGCGCAGATCGACTCCATCTTCGAGGCAGGGGCTTACACTCGTCCACTTTCCGGCGCAACGTAAGCGCTTTCTGTGGGATAGGGGTTGCAGTTAGTAGTTGACAAGGGGGTGTTTAGGCGGTGTTCGGGGTATTAGGGGGTGTTTAGGGTGTACTTTGTGTCAGAAACTGATGAAGTTAAGCCGAAAAGTGGACATGTATAAGCCCCTGATTCGAGGACAACGACGGGCAGTGGGTGGACTGCATCTGGCTGGAGCGCGCCGATGACGTGAAGGCGATGGTGGGCCCGGTGGCGATGAAGAACCTGGCGTCGTCGGGGGGTGTCAAGCCCGGCGAGGTGTTCCTGTGCACCACGGTAGGGGGGTTGTTGAGACCACCGATGTTGAGCACCCACCTCCAGCTGCTGTTTTGTTTTCTCCTCCTCCTCCTCCTCCTCCTCCACCTCCTCCTCCTCCTCCTCCTCCTCATGTATGTAACAGCACTTAACCTAAGTAAGTCATGCTTCGACCTCGTTCTCAATGACCCTGCATCACGGTCAACACCAACCCCATCCAGTCCATCGAGGGCCACACGTCCATCTTGACGGAGGCGGCGTACGCGGCGGCCACGAAGGCGGGTCGTAAGGTAGGGCGGTGCAGGTTGACAGTATCAAAACACGAGTTGAAAGCGCCCATGGTGTCGGCACTTGAAGCTGGAATATGATGAGCTGCTTTCAAAGCCTCCTTGCAAATTCAACTTGCACCGCTACACCAAGGCGGGCAGGAGCGCGGGCGGCGCGGGCGCGGAGCTGTTCTTGTGCCGCCGCGCGCTGGTGGCCACGGGGCGCAAGGTAGGGGCTTACACTGATCTACTTTTCAGCTCAACCTGAGCCGTTTCTGACACAAGATACACCCTAAACACCCCCCAACACCCCGTGACACCTCTCAAACACCCCTTAAACAACCCCTAAACGTACCCCCTATCCCACAGAAAGCGCTTACGATAAGCCGAAAAGTGTACGAGTGTAAGCCCCTGGCGCAAGGCTCAGAAGGGGGGGCACTTCGCGCAGGTGGTGTTCGAGGCGGGCAAGGGGTTCTGTGTGCCCGCGCCGCCGCCCAAGCAGCGGGGGGGAAAGAAGAAGTGAGTGCCGCACCCCCTGGTGTCCGCTGCACGGGGCTGCTTTGATGGTGACACAATGTGAGGTTCGATGTTCAGGTGGGTGGGCTCCTCACCAGTAGGATGTTAGGTGCGACGTACACGTTGATGCGATGCAAAATTCGAAGTGATACGATGTGGGGTGGGGTTCGAGTAGATGGGATGGGTTGCGGTGTTTCAGTGGGCGCGGGAGCACCACTGGCCATAGGATGACGTGTACGGTTTCCGCTAAGGGCGGGCATCTGGGGATGCAGTGGGCGCGGGAGCACCACTGCCCGTGGATTGAGATGAACGTTGGTCGTTCGCCGTTAAGGGCGGGCACCTAGTGATGCAGTGGGCGCGGGAGCACCACTACCCGTGGGATGAGATGAGGTGTACGTTCGCCGCTGAGGGCGGGCACCTGGGGACGCAGTGGGCGCGTGAGCACCACTGCCCGTCACGCCCGGCAGGATGATGCCGGGCCTCAGCGGCGAGGAGGTACACTACGGACACACAGTTAGGATGGGAGCGCTCTGCACGAGAACCTGAGAGACATGAGGAATGAATGAGAGCGCTCAGGGCTGGGCGAGAACTTGTCTGAACCGAGTCACAAGAACACCGAGACATTGACATATGTTTAAAAGGAAAGGAAAAGGTGTATCGAACATTAAATTCCGTTGCTGACACGCCCGCCTACGCACCCGCGAGTGGGGCGCCGACATCTCCCCCCGAATCCACACCAGTGGCGGATCCAGCGGAAGATAACACCCATACTATTACTCCTCACTCCGCCCCTCCGCCCCGCTTTGGTGACTGACGCCGCGACACAATCCGCAAGCAGTTTACTTGCCCATGGCAGCTTTGCCTGACACGCTCACACGCTTCCGCGCACTGCACACTACACTAATGTTCCGGTATGAATACACTCGCCGCTTAGTTGCTGCCGAGGAGGTTCTCCAGGGTGTAGCGGCGCAAGTTGAGTTTGAAAGCACAACTTGAAAGCAGATCATCATATTACAGTGTCAAACGCTCGGTTCCAGGCGCTTTCAACACGGGGTTGATAGGGTGAACCCGCACCGCCCTACCAGGGGGGACAGGGTGTCCGTCTTGATAGCCTGCACAGCGATGCCGAGCATGCCGATCATCGCCAGGCTGTGGCGGCACAAGTTGATTTTGAAAGCAACATTTCAAAGCGGTTCATCATATTTTGGCTTCAAGCGCTGAAACCGTACACGTAGGCGCTTTCAACCCGGGATTTGATACTGTCAGCCTGCACCGTCCTACCAGGCGCCCGTGCTTGAGCTCCGCAGTCTTGAGTTTGAACACGGCGTCCTCATCCGGGTTGGACGCCAGCCCGAGGGGGTCGAAGAACCCGCCGGGATAGCAGCGCAACTCGGAGTCCAGCACGGAGGAGCGCTGCACCTCGGCGAAGCCCATGGACAGCACCTCGATGGCGGTCAGCGTGGAGAGGGACAGGGGGATGGAGGCGCCAAGGTAGGACCCGCCCTGCTCGCAGGGCCAGGTAAAACATTGCTCGCCGCGTCATAGGGTGCCGTGTAACTCGATAAACGATGGTTCAAAATTCGCGTCGTCGTCGATGTCGTGGCGGGCAATGTCTGCCAGGCCCTGCCTGCTCGTTCAGCACCTTGCCGGCGTCGGCCCACGTCACGCCCGTCCGCAGGGCCCGGCAGATAGTGCTCGCCATGTCAACAAACGCTCTTTGAACGGAACCTCGTGTTGAGTTACACGGCACCCGCGCGATTGAGGCCGCAGTAGCACGCGCTGTGCCTCGGCGCACAGCGTTTGGCGCCGGCGGGCGAGCATGATACCGGTACGTGTTAGAGAGCTGGGGGAGCGGGGGGGGGGGGGGCAGTGCCCGCAAGGCGGCGGTGCCCCCGGCCACGGCCACGTGCGGGCATAGCGCTATAGAGGTGGAGGCGCGGCAGCGGCAGCGGCGCCGCCACCTGGACGATCCCTCCGCGCTCACGGCCAGCGACCCTACCCGTCAGCGCCTCCGCGACGATGGAGCCCGTGAAGCCCAGCATCGCCCAGCGGCTGTGCTGCAGCTCGCACTCGCGGAAGCGGATGATGTCGAACGCATCGCCGACCCCCGCTACCCCGCTGCCCCCCTCCGCCTCGTTGTCCACCCTCTTGACAGGGGCTCACACTCGTTCACTTTTCAGCTCAACTTGAGCCGTGTCTGACACAAAAAAACACCCTACACACCCTACACACCCCTAACACCCCCTTGACACGGGCTACACAACCCCTACGCGCACCCCCTATCCCATCAACATCGCTCAAGTTGAGCGGAGAAGTGAACGAGTGTAAGACCCTGCCTCTTCAGCTTGCCGATCACCTTGCCCGCGTTCTGTATCGCCTGGTTCCAGGGGCTTACACTCGTTCACTTCTCAGCTCAACTTGAGTGCTTTGTTTGGGATAGGGGGTGCGCGTAGGGGTTGTGTAGCCCGTGTCAAGGGGGTATTGGGGGGGGTTAAGGGTGTGTAGGGTGTTTTTGTGTGTCAGACACGGCTCAAGTTGAGCTGAAAAGTGAACTAGTGTAAGCCCTCGCCTTGTTTTGGTCCAGCTGGTCCACGCCGAACTGCAGGTACTCCACGGGCTTGGACAGCCCGAAGGGCAGGGGCTTACACTCGTCCACTGTTCAGCTCAACTCAAGCGCTGTTTGGTGTACAGGGGTTGCGTTGAGGGGTTGTTGAGGGGGAGTTTAGGGGGTGTCAGGGGGTGTAGGTAGTGTGTAGGGTGTGTTTTTGTGGCAGACACGGCTCAGGTTGAGCTGACAAGTGGACGAGTGTAAGACCCTGCCGAAAGGGTCGAACCCGGCGTCGCCGGGCATGGTGCCGTCCAGATACGCCGGCGCCTCGCCGAACGGGTACCACAGCGTGCGGTCGGGCCCCACGTTCAGGGGCTTACACTCGTTCACTTTTCAGCTCAACTTGGGCCGTGCCTGACACAAGAAAACACCCCACACACCCTAAGCACCCCCTAAGACACCCTTTACACGGGCTACACAACCCCTACGCGCACCCTCTATCCCATTCAAAGCGCTCAAGTTCAGCTGAGACGTGAACGAGCGTAAGCCCCTGCCCACGTTGCCGCTGCGCTGGCCCGGGGCGCCACCGCCGCGGCCACCGCCCTTGCCCCTCCCGCCCGGACGGACGCCGGCCGCGGACTTCTTGACCGCCGTCTTCCCCCTCCCGCCTGGCGCCGTCTTGGTGGACTTCTGCCCGAAGGCGGCGGTCACGGCGGGCATCGCGGCGAGCACGAACGCCATCTCGACGGGATGGGTGTGAAGTGGTGGTAGGGCGGGGCGGGGCGGGGACTTATTGGGTTCGTGGGTCGCGCAAAACGCGTACACTAACGTGGCCGCCGTTACAGTAGCCGTTATGATACTGATTGCCGCGTCACGTCAAAAACTGCCCGATTTTGGAGGCGATAGAGCTACCAAGGTTAACAACGGAACGCGCAACTTATCGTGGGCACCGTCTGGCCGTTATTGTTTCAAATTTCCCCGCTCGTTCCAAATCCGTTTAGAATCCATCGTCGTAGAGCTACCAGTAGGTTACTGGCGGAGTTGAACGGAGGGAGCAAAGAGGCAAGAGAAATAGGTCACTGGCACAGGCACGAAGGCGCCGCCCTCTGTCCCGGCAGCATCCATGGGGGCACACGCGTCGAGAATATGTGGCAAAGGCGTAACGGACGAGGAGGACACCGCGCTGCCGCTCGAGGGCGCCACCCGACTCCCCTCGAAGGCGAAGCTCGCCGCCGTGCCGAGCAGCACGTCGAGGACCCGACCGCCCTCCCCGACTCTCAGATCGCCCCCGACGCCGCTGCCGACACCGCCGCCGTCGCCGGCCCCGCCGCCGCCTCCCGCGCCGACCCTGCCCCCGCCGACCCTGCCCCCGTCCACAGCTACAACTCCCACCCTGCTCACCGCGATCGTCCCTCCCGTCCCTCTCCTCCTCCGCCTCCCTCTCCTCCCTCTGCTCCCTCTTCTCGCCCTCCTCACTCTCCTCTCCCTCCACCCACTCCTCCCTCTCCTCCCTCTCCTGCCTCTCCTCCATCATCTCCGTTCACTTCCTGGCGATAACCCAAGCCTCGTGAAGGGCGAGGCGGAGGCGCGGAGGACGGGCAGGGCTGCACTCTTCCGGTTCGAGCCCTCCTGCCGCGACCTGGCGCTCGGCACCGCGGAGCAGCTTCACTTCCTCCTCGCCGAGTCGGAGGCAGGGACACCCAAAATTTCCCGCCACGTATCCAACAGATGGCTCCGTTGGCGAAGTTAAATAACAGCATCCTATTTATGACGAGACAACATCATGTGATGTGCCCCCTGGAGGCCCTGTTCGCAGGTGTTGACAAGTCTCGAAGATGAAGAGGAAAATACGCAATACGGGCACGAGGTGATCTTGGTTGAATATGTTGTGAACCCCGCGCTGGAGGGGGCGTACGCGCGCAAGAAGCGAGAGATGGCGGCGCGCCTCGGAAGCGCGGGCGTCAACGAGCGGCTGCTGTTCCACGGCACCTCCTTCGCCAACTCCGAGGGGATACTGCGGGAGAACTTTCGGCTCGACAGGATCGGATGCGAGAACGGATTGTCTTATGGCAAGGGCTTCTACCTCTCCGAATCCTGCGGAATGGGTAGGGCCTGGCAGATGTTGCCATGCACGGCATACGATTGCAATTACATCTGGAAACGAGGGTTCAACACGCGCTGGATGACGTGGCGGGCAATCGCGCTGGATTATGTCAGACAATGCTCCGCACGTCATAGGATGCCAATTAACTCTGTAGACGAGGGTTATAAGATGCGTGTCGATGACGTGGCGGGAAACTTTTGCTGGTCCCTAGAAATGGGTCTGAATTACGCGGAACATTTCGCAGAAGATGGCGCCCTACTCCTCGCCAAAGTGCTCGTGGGTGGGGCGGACCCAACACGTGTATATCAGCCATGTGATCGTTTGCTTGGAGAGTACCTTCTGACAGTCGCCTCCTGCCCGGTACCATCCGACTGAGTGCTCGTGGGATTATTGCGCTGCACCGTATTCACGGGCAAGAGCCACATCATGAAATTTGCACGTAAGGGACGCGCTCTACAGAAAGATTACGATTCCCACGAGGCCCACGGATATTGGTCGGTGGGGACTGACTGACACCGGGAATCGGTTCGTTGTCCCGCTAGCTGCCCCCCGTTCCCCGTTCATCGTGCCCCAAGGCGCTCAGATGGCGAGCATCAAGCCTAAACCCTAAACCCTGGGGTTGGCGCGGAGCCGGCGTGAGCTCCAGTGTCCACGGCCCCGAAAGGCTCAGGCGATGCGTGTGGTTACTAGTGCCTTGTCTGCAAAGGATGCTACTCGTAGTATTTGACACTACCTGTAGTACTGTAAGTTGGCGTTTGGTGATTTTGACCAAAACTCAATACATTGACTTTTGGCCACATCACCAAATCCAAGTTACAACAAGTTACTGGTCCGCAGAGAAGGCACCAGTGTCGACCGCCCCGAAAGGCGCAGGCGATGGCTGTGGTCACTGGGCGTTAAACATATCTTGGGACCTACTACGGTGATAATGGATCACCTCGTTATGCGTGCAGATAACCTTCTGATTCCAGGAAAATATATGACGTCGGACCCTTGCCAACGCAGACGGTGATCTTCGACCCGGCACAGATCCTCCCGATGTACCGGGTCACCTTCGAGGGCATGGAGCTGCGGCCCGCCCCCCCGTATGCAGCCGCCTGACCCACCCGATGACCCAGATTGTTGATGGGTTTGGTTGAATGCGGAGCCATGTGAGTGCGTTTGGGGATCTATGAACATTAGTGTATTACGACAAGGTGACGCGGTGTACTAGAGCTCTACCGTACCATGGCTCATCGTTTTAATCTCACTTGGAACTTGATGTACGAAACGGAATATTCCCCAACATACCATTATCTGGTGCCAATTGAACACATCGACATGTCCGCGAGTCCATCCCGGCACGTTCATCAGTCAAGGAACGTGCCACCGTTGGGCTGGGCGAGCACTTGAGATTTCAAAACAATACGTGGCTGAACGATAGTGATGTCTTGAATGGCTGCGCAAATCCAAACGTTGAGTGCGAGTCAACGCGCCCCCCAAGCGCCCCGTCTCGAAGCGAAGGGCTGTCACAGTGTCAAAAAAAAAACAGTATGCAAACCTCTATGCTAATTTAAATTTGTCTATTGAGCTAGGTCTAGTACACGGTCACTCCAGGCATGCGCCGCCCTGGAAGTCACCCAGGCGCCCCAGCGCCGCCCCGCCGCGTGCCTCCACCGCCAGCCGCAGCGCCCCGTCACTCCGGGCGAAGAACCTGTGCCCCGTGTACCAGGGCCTCACACGAGTTCCCTCTTCAGCTCATCTGGGGAGGAGGATGCGGCCAGTGTGTATGGGTACACTGGTTCACTGTGTGGGCGGGACAGAGTATGGGGGTGACATTGAGGTGACTTCTGAAGCACCAATAACACCCCTTTAGCTGACATTCCTTCACCCTAGTATGTTCAAAAAAAGGGTACACTGGCTCGCTACGAGCCAGCAGCCAGGCAAGGAGCGGCGGCGGCCCCCGCCTTGTACCGCAGCCCCCACGTGCAGTTGACCGTACCGCAGTTCCGAGCCACGCGGTTGAAGCCACCATGTAGGGGCTTTCACTCGTCCAGTTCTCGGAATGATCTGAGCACTTTGTATGGGGTTTCTTGGGTGGATTCAGTGACGAAAACGGCGCAGGGGCAGGTGATAAGTGGAGGAGTGTTGCGGCCGTGCCGCCCGGGTGGCGGCGCAGGAAGCCGGTCATGTCGTACACCAAGATGTAGCAGCGCAAGTTGAGATTGAAAGCAAACTAAGAAAGCGGTTTGTCACATGACAGCTTCAATCGCTGAAAGCAAGCACGGTCAACCCGGGCCCAACTCGGGGTCAACCTGCACCGCCCTACCACGATGTCATGGTCCAGCCCCGCGCGGGCCACAGCCAGGGCCGGGTACCAGGGAACACACCACATAGCGTACCGCTACATTTTATTTGCATGCGCCCAAGTTCACCGGGTTGTGGCCTCATGCAGACACATCTCAGATGCTACGGCCATCAAACATTGCTCGCCACATCATGTGATGCCACCTAACTCAAGAAACGAGGGTTCAAATGCGTTGTATGACGTGGCGGCAATATCTGCCAGGCCCTAGCATCTTTGATGTGTCTAACGTGGCTCCGCAAGATGCCGCATTCCGTTTGTGAAGCCATGCCATGTAGCACGCCGCCTCGGCGTCGTGTGACGCCACCTCCAAGAAGGGCACCGCGCAATCCGGCACCGGCGGCAGGGGCGATGGGAAACCAATGTTGACGTTGCTGCTGCCGATGATTAGTGTGCCCGAAGCGTACAGCGCCACGCACCCCGCGCCCACGAGCGCCACAACTCCATTCCGCCAATCGCTCCATTCCGTTGACGCCCCATCTTCGGCGTCGTCCGAATCGGCCAAGGCGCGGCGAGGAACGCCCGCGTCCCGTCGACCGCACCCTCCTCGCCTGAGCACACGCACGGCACCCGAACCCCAGCCAACAGCCCGGCCCCCGTAACCCCGCGACGCCCCCGACCCGCGCGCGGTCAACGGCAGTGTTGCGCCGACGCACGTGGGCGTCGCAGACATAGCCGACCTCGCCGACCCAGCGAAACCGTTCCGGGCCACGGCGCCGTGTGTGGCGCCGCGTGCTGTGGCGCACTATCGTATGTGCGGTGCCACCTAACAACGGATTTCTTTGCCGACGGGACAAATCTTGAGAGTGCCCACCAAATTTCGCTGTCAGCTCAAACTGCCACCCAACCGGCAACCTTACACCGCACGCACACACCAGCTCTTGCCCCGAAGCACCCGCGCACGCCAGCATGGAGGGCCGCCGCGGCAACGAGCTGGTGGACATGTCCAAGTCCCTGCGCGCCTTCGCCGCCAAGGGCAACCCGTCCAAAGACTCGCAGCTCCAGCGCCGGCAGCTCTTCCAGCGCATCATCCAGTACCTCACCATCGGCATCGATATGAGCTCCCTCTTCACCGACGTGATTATGAACGCGCACGCCACGGACCCGGCAACGAAGAAGATGCTGTACCACTACCTGACCTACTACGCGCAGGTCAAGCCTGACCTGGCGCTGCTCACGGTCAACACGCTGCAGAAGGTAGCGCCTCACGGAATTTGCTCTCGCTCTTGCTCGCCACTCAACCGATGTCAATATGTCAAACTTAAAATTTAGAGGCGGGACGCGGGACTGTGGACTGCGGCGTTAACTCAAGAGACGAGAACGTGTGGATGACGCGTCGGGGGTGTTATGTGCGTGTCCCTTGTAGAAGGACTGCGTGGACGAGAACCCCGTTGTGCGCGGCCTCGCGCTTCGCTCGATGGCGTCCATGCGCGTGCCGGACCTCGTGGAGTATCTGGTGAGTGACAGGACGTCAAAGTCATGAATACTCTTTTGTTTGTGGCGACGTGGTTCCCGCTCACTGGCCCCGCGCACTGGCGCGAGGGACGTCCACTGCACTCGTCGGATATCCACGGGAGTGCATGGGGCTGGTTGCTTGTTCGCTTTGGGTTCCCGCGTCGCCTCGCAATGAGTAACTGATGGGATCGTCAACCCTAAATGTTCCCAACGCATCTCGAAATGCCACTCTGGCAGTCTCCAGCTCCAGTCTCGTCTCATCTCACCGCTGCCGTGCCCCTTCCCACACTCTCCTCTCCTGAAGTGATGTTCTGTGGTCTTAGTGGTGTGATCAATTGCTGCCAACCTAGTCTGCTTCGGACTACACACACACACACACACACTCACTCAGACTTGCACATTCACAAATTCCCACACTCACACAGTCTCTTCTTGGTGCCCACTCCCACTCTGAGTGCCCACTTTCTCCCACCCCCCCACCCCGGCGCCCACAGATCGGGGCCATCCAGCAGGGGCTGAAGGACAGCGAGGCGTACCCACGCAAGTCCGCGGCGCTCGGTGTGCTCAAGGTGTTCGACCTGGCGCCGGAGTCGCTGGCGGAGACGGAGCTGGTGCAGGAGCTGCGGACCATGCTGGCCACGGACCGCGACGCCTCGGTGGTGGCAAACTGCCTGATGGTGCTCCGCGAGATCGACGGCGAGGCGGCGATGGCAGGGGCTTACACTCGTTCACTTCTCAGCTCAATTTGAGCGCTTTTATGGGATAGGGGGTGCGCGTAGGGATTGTGTAGCCCGTGTTAAGGGGGTGTTTAGGGTGTGTAGGGTGTTTTTCTGTCAGACACGGCTCAAGTTGAGGTGAAAAGTTATCGAGTGTAAGCCCCTGGGCGATGGCCACCAAGCAGAATGTGTACGGCCTCATCAACCGCATCAAGGACTTCACCGAGTGGAGCCAGGTCACCATCCTCGAGGTCGTGGTAGGGCGCTCACAACCTGACTGCCTGATTGCTTGCTCATAGCGTACCAGTGCACCCGTACACACTCGCCGCATCCCCCTCCCTCATGATCTGGCCACTCATTCCCTTCTCAGCTCAACCTGAGCATTTGGCCATGATGGTACCAGTGTATACGTACACACTCGATGCAGCGCTTCATCCTCCTCCCTGGCCTGGCCACGCGGTCCCTGACCGTGTTGCGTGCTATGCTGGTGGATGGCCCTGGGTGTGGGCGCTGTACACGCCGGCGGACGCGGGCGAGACGTTCGACATCATGAACGCGCTGGAGGTATGGTCCGCCAGATATTGCCCGCCACGTCATCGACATTCGTTTTGAACCCTGTTGAGTTGAGTTGAACGGCATCCTTTGACGAGGCGAGCGCTGTCCAGGTGGCCCTGGGTAACGGACCGGCTGCAGCACGCCAACTCCGCCGTGGTGCTGGCTACCGTCAAGGTGTTCCTGCAGGCGGGGGCTTGGCTGCGCGCCACGGCAGTGCGCACCTCTACTCACGTCCTCACACCTGTGGTTGTGTCCCGAAACCACCCAAGTCATGCCAACTTAATGCCTCGACGATGCTTAAACCCAGTCTCCGCTTTTGAAATTCAGTCGCTGAAGGCCCTCATACGATTGTTCGAGAGCGTACCGGTATCCTTTCGACCAATCATATGAGGGCCTTCAGCGACTGATTTTCAAAAGCGGAGTCTGGGTTAAAGCTGAGCTGACATGGGAACCAGTGGGCAGGGCAGGGAGAATGAAGCGGCGAGATGGGCGAGATGTAGTGTGGGCCCTGGGTGGCGGCCACGCTGGACATGGCGGACGTGCACCAGCAGGTCTTCGAGCGCCTCAAGGCAGGGTGGCATGCATAATGTACCGGTGCTTGCCACGTCATCCACCAATTAGTGTACCGGTACTCGCCACGTCATCCACCACTTAGTGCACTGGTGCTCGCCATGTCATCCACCAAATAGTGCACCGGTGCTCGCCACGTCATCCACAACTTAGTGTACTGGTCACTATCCTATGACATTGCGGCGAACCCAGTTGTCACTCTCGTCCCTCGCTGAAGGCACCGCTGCTGACGCTGGCCGCCGCGGGGTCCTCGGAGCCGGCGTACGCCGTGTGGGCGCACCTGCACCTGCTGGTGATGCGCGCGCCGCCGCTGTTCGCCACGGACTTCAAGTCCTTCTTCTGCCGCGCCTCCGACCCGCCCGCCGTCAAGAAGCTCAAAATCGAGATGCTCACGGCCGTGGCCGACAGCGGCAACACGGTAGGGCGCTGCAGGTTTAGGGTTCAGGGTTGATAAACCCTAAACCCTGAACACTAAAGCCTAAACCTTGACATTACCAAAGTCCGTGTTGAAAGCGCCTGTGGTGTGTGCAATCAGCGCTTGAAACTATAACATCATGAACTGCTTTCAACGTTTGCTTTCAGTTTCAACTTGCGGCGCTACAGCACGTACGACATCGTGAGCGAGCTGTCAGAGTACGTCACGGTAAGGCGGTGCAGGTTGACCCTATGAAACCCGTGTTGAAGGCGTCTGGAAGTAAGCGCTTGAAACTATAATGTGATGAACTGGTTTCGAATGTTGCTTTCAATTTCAAGTTGCGCCGCCACGTGACGGACGTGGACGCGGCCATCAGCCGCGAGTCGGTGCGCGCCGTCGGCCGCGTGGCGCTGGATGGCGACCAGGGCGTGGCTGGTAGGACCTGGCAGATATTGCCCACCACGTCATGTCACGCATTTTGAACTCTCGTTTCTTGAGTGAATGGCATCCTGTGACGTGGCGAGCAATGTCTGCCTGACCCTGGCGGCCGGTATCGTAGACCGGCTGCTGCAGTTTCTGGACCACGGCACAGACTACATCACGGCGGAGACGCTGGTGGCGATCAAGGACCTGCTGCGGCGGCACCCGCGCTGGGCCGACGACTGCATTCAGTCCGTCACCGGCATCGAGGTGGACGCCATCGCAGAGCCCGCCGCTCGCGCCGCCATCATCTTCATATACGGCGAGTACGGGCAGGCCATGCCGGAGGCGCCCTACATGCTGGAGCCGCTGCTGCAGGGGTTCGCCGAGGAGGAGGCGGCAGGGCCTGCCAGATATTGCCCGCCACGTCACAGGACTGAGGGACTCAGGCCCCTGTGTCGCAAAACACAAACCATACGGCAGTCTAAATGGCCTGCTTTTATGGCGCAAGGACAGAGATCTGGTATCGACAGCGGCACTTGGTCACATCGCCGACCGGATTCGGCCGCACGAAAGTAGTATCCACATTTGGGACCGGCCAACCAAAACGCCCACTTCATTGCGACACAGGGCATAAGGCTGAGTCCCGATGATCCTGTTTAACTCAAGACACGAGGGTTCTAACGCGCGTGATGACGTGACGAGCTGTATCTGGCAGGCCCTAGGAGGCGGAGGAGGTGCGCCTGGAGCTCCTCACGGTAGGGCGGCGCAGGTTGACCCTATAAAACCCAAGTTGAAACCGCCTGGAACCAAGCGCTTGAAACTAGAATATGATAAACTGCTTTCAAGTTTTGGTTTCAAATTCAACTTACGCTGCTACATGACGGCGGCGATGAAGCTGTTCTTCAAGCGCGCGCCGGAGATGCGCGCCATGCTGGGCGCCGCGCTGGCGGCCGGCACCGCCGACGCCAACCAGGTAGGGCTGTGCAGGTTGACAGTATCAAAATCATTCGTGTTTAGGGTTTAGGGTTAGTGTCCTAAACCCTAAACCCGAAACCCTGAGGTTAGGGTCCTTAGCTCTAAACCCTAAACCCTAAGCCCTAAACCTAGTAAGCGCCTATGGTTTCAGCGCTTGAAGATAAAATATGATGAACCGCTTTCAAAGTTTGCTTTCAATTTCAGCTTGCGGCGCTACAAGCAGGACGTGCACGACCGCGCCATGATGTACGCGCGGCTGCTGCACCACGACCCCGCGGCGGCAGGGCCTCACCTGAGTACTTTCACTCCGCTGATTTGAGCGTGTAAGTCCGGACAAGGGCCGGTAAGGTGACCTCAGAATCTACCAGTTAAGAGGGGTATCCTTTGATTGTAAGGTGGTATTAGGGGGGTATTAGGGGGGTCGTCTCGTGAGCAATAAACCCTAAGACCTAAACCCCAAACCCTAAAGTGCTTTTATAGTCTGTTCACTCGTCAATTCTGGGGTCACTTCACCGGCCCTTGCTCGGACCTAACATAGGATAGATCAAGTGGTTTCTGGCGCAAACGGCATAGAGTCACAAATTTTCAGCTGAAACAAGTACTCAGGGAAGGCCCTGTCTACCGGCGGCGCGTGTGGTGGGGTGCGAGAAGGAGGCTATTGCCAACTTCCCCGAGAGCACGGCGTTTGGTCACGACATGGTAAGGCGGTGCAGCTTGAACCGATGAAATCCAAGTTGAAAGCGCCGGACTGAGCGCTTGAAACTAAAATACGACAATCTGCTTTCAAGATTTGCTTTCAAATTCAACTTGCGCCGCTACAACATGGCGGAGACCATCTTCAAGGAGTTCAACACCTTGTCGGTGTTGTATCAGAAGCCGGGGTTCATGTTCACGGAGGATGCGCCGGCGATGCCGCCCCGCGCTCCCAGTCCGATCGAGGCGGGCGGCGCGGGCGGGGCGGGTGGAGGGGGCGGTGACGGGGGGCACAGTAACGGCGCCAGGGGCGGGGGCGCGGGGGGTGCGGAGTCGTCGTTGCTGGGTGATAGCTTGATAGACATGGGAGATGGCGGTGGCGGCGGTGGTGGCGGCGGCGGTGGGGGTGGAGGAGCGGGGGGTGCGGCGGTGGTTGACTTGTTGGGCGGCGGCGGTGATTCTAGCGCCGCGGGGTGGAGTGACCGCAGCGGGGGGGGGACGCCGGCGGGCGGGAGTAGTCACACCAGCACCGACAACCTCATGGACCTGATGGATGTGCCGCCGCCCCCGCCAGCCGCCGCCGCCGCCGCCGCCGCCGCGCCCCCGGCGCCGCCGCCGCAGCTGGCGCTGAACCCGGCGCCGACGCTCGACGCGGGGACGTTCCAGCAGCGGTGGGGCGCGCTGCCCGCCTCGGTAGGGCGGTGCAGGTTGAACCGATGAAACTCATGTTGAAAGCGCCTGGAACTAAGCACTTGAGACTATAATATGTTGAGTCGCCTTCAAACTGTGCTTTCAAATTTAAATTGCGCCGCTACACCTCGGGGCCCGTCACGCTACCCCTGGGGCGCAACACCCTGGCGGTGCTGACCGCGCCGCAGCCGCTCATCGCGCACCTCGCCGCGCGCGGCTTCGCCACCATGGTAGGGCGGTGCAGATTGACCGTATCAATCCCACGTTGAAACCGCCTGGAACTAAACAATTGAAGGCATAACATGATGAAGCACTTTCAAACTGTGCTTTCAATTTCAACCTGCGCCGCTTCACAATGGCCAGCGGAGGCGCGCCCCCCGCCATGAAGTTTTACTTCTACGCCCTGGCCGCGGACGGCGCCGGCCTGTTCCTGGTGGAGGTGCGGCCTGGCGGACGATGCCTGCCACTGCCACGTCATCCTCCACAGTCTGGACCCCCGTTTCTTGCTTACGTGGCATCACTCGTTGCGTCACGCGGCGGGTGTCATGTGGCGGGCTTCATGCGGCGAGCATCACGCGACGAGCGTCATGCGGCGAGCGTCACGCGGCGAGCGTCATGCGGCGAGCGTCATGCGGCGAGCATCACGCGGCGAGCGTTATGTGGCAGGCCCGTGGCAAGCGTCACGCGACGAGCGTCATGCGGAGAGCATCACGCGGCGAGAGTCATGTGGCAGGCCCTGAGTGCAGGCAGTGGTGAACCCGGCCGCGGCGACGGCGGCGGTGACGGCGCGGACGGACCTGACGCCGCAGCGCGCGGCCGCCGCCACCGCGCTCTTCGCCGCCGCGCTCGCGTGTTTCGCTGCGTGACGCGTACCAACTCCCTAGCATTCATTTTGTAAACAACGAGCCGCATTGCACTATCACACAACTAAAAAATTCAGTGTCGGCGTTCCTTGGAACGCTTATCTCCTCGCGAGGGTCTATTCACTCAAGGATCGCGACCAGGTCGGACATTCGGCGAGTCGGTCGGTGGAATGTTCTAAATGGACAGTTCTGATTGGTCGAACGGGATTCGATACCATACTTCGATACCAGACCCGACACTGAGTTTCATCATAATCTCTTTCTTCGCCGACCGGCAAACGCAGGTAAAAACATTACTAAGAGTCACTTTGCCGCCATCTTCTTGCTGCCCGAGTCGCTGCCGACCGACGCGGTGTACGAGGTGTGGCGAATCTTTAGACCGTCGAGTTCCTGCGCGAATATGGATGTCACCGCGCCACCCGCCTGCTCCTCAGCATCCTCATCACCCGCCGCCGCCGGTCTGCGCCCCTCCCCCAGCAACGATACCTTGTCCATGGAAAGCGCCGCGATCTTCCTCTGTTGTCCCTGAAGCTTCAGCTTCGCCTTGCGACAGGGGCTTACACTCGTTCCCATTTCAGCTCAGCTTGAGCTCTTCCGTCTACCGTATAACCCAAATTGAGTCATGAATGTGTCCTGGAGTTGCTCAAGTTGAGCTCTGACGCGAACGAGTGTGAGCCCCTGCCTTGCGCACAGACTCGCGGTGCCGCTCTTCGCCGGCGGCGGCAATTTCTTTTGCACGGACGATGAGCATCGACTTCTCTGTCTGCCACGCCTTCTTGAAGTAGCGGCGCAAGTTGAAATCGAAATCAGCGTTTGAAAGCGGTTCATCACATTTTAGCTTCAAGTGGTGAAGCCATATGCGATTTCAACACGACTTTTGATAGGATCGATCTGCACGGCCCTACCTTGAGGGCCGTCATCTCTCGTGCATGGTTCATTTCCTTCTGCTCACCCTCCGCCGTCAGCCGCCGCACCTCGCGGTCGCGCTCCACCATCGTTGCGCCGACCTCCACACAGGGGCTTACACTCGTCCACTTTTCGGCTCAACGTAAGGGCTTTCTGTGGGAAAGGGGGTGCATTTAAGGGTGGCCTAGGGGATGTTTAGCAGGTATTAGGGGATATCAGGGGGTATTGGGGGGTGCTCAGGATGTGTTCTGTGGCAAGAACGGCTCAAGTTGAGCTGAAAAGTGGACGAGTGTAAGCCCCTGCCTCCACCCTGTCGCCCCGCTCCTGCTCCAGCGTCTGCTTGAAGTCTGCCAACCGCAACTGCTCGTGCTCGAGATCCTTCTTGTACTGCAATAGATCCCCTCTGTGTAGCGGCGCAAGTTGGATTTGGAAGCAAAACTTGAAAGCAGTTCATTAAACTCCAGTTTCAAGCGCTTAGTTCCAGGCGCTTTCAATGTGGTTTTGATAGGGTCAACCTGCACCGCCTCACCTCTTAGTGCCGGCACCTCGTGCTCGTATTCCCGCTCCAGCACCACCAGCGCCGCGCGCAGCCCGTCCGCCTCGCCGACCGCCCTCGTCATGTCCGACTTGGCGGCTGCCAGATCGGTCAGCGCTGTATCGAGCTCCACCGCTGCACTGCTCTTGCCAGCCTCTGCCCAGGGGCTTACGCTCGTCCACTTTTCAGCTCAATGTGAGCACTTTCTGTCCCATGTTGTGGGTGGGGTGCTTTGCTGATTTCAGTGACAAAAACGGCTCAGGTTGAGCAAAGATGTGGACGAGTGTAAGCCCCTGCCTCTGCCGTGCGTCGAGCAGTCCGGGCAGAATCCTCCGCAACAAGGATCCTTGCTGTAGCGGCGCAAGTTGGAATTGAGAGCAGACGTTAAAGCAGTTTATGATATCATAGTCCCAAGCGCTGACCCCATAGGCGGTTTCAACAAGGGTTTTGATACTGTCAAGCTGCACCGCCCTACCTTGCGTTACAGTCATCGTGGATGCTCTGAATGGATGCATCGTGCGTCGCAAGCCGCGCAATTATCGCCTGTTCTTTTTCGTCCGCCTCGTTGTAGCGGCGCAAATTGAATCTGAAAGCAGAGGTTGAAAGCAGTATATCACACTGCAGTTTCAAGCGCTTATTTCCAGTCGGTTTCAACGTGGGTTTGATAGGGTCAACCGGCACCGCCTTACCTCGTCGCGCTCGACGGCAAACTCGGCCTGAATCTCGGTGCGCTCCTTGGTGTAGTGGCGCAAGTTGGATTTGAAAGCAAAGCTTGAAAGCAGTGAACCATGCTTTTGTTTCAAGCGCATGGTTCCAGGCGGTTTCGACACGGGTCTTATCGGGTCAAGCTGCACCGCCCCCACCTTTGCCGCCTCAGCATGGGCCCGCTTGACACCAGCGCGATGCTTGAACTGCTCTTCCTCGATGTAGCGGCGCAACTTGAAATTGAGAGCAAAGTCTGAAAGCGGTTCCTCGAATTTGAGCTTCAAGCGCTGAAACCAAGCGCACGGCCACCCCAGGGTCAACCTGGGGTCATCCTGGTGCCTAGTCTATGAGTGAGTAATCTCTAGTAAGCTGGAGTTTGGTGATTTGGCCAAAAGTCATTTGACTTTTGGTCAAAATCACCAAACGCCTCCTTACTGCAGGTATTACGACATAGTACAGGCAGTACGCTTTACAGACAGGCACTGAGTCGACCTGCACCGGCCTACCTCGAGTCGGCTGTGGAGTTCCGTCTTGGCCACCTCGGCCTGCACGAGCTTGTCGTTGAGGCGGTGAATGTCGACGTTGCACTGCTCTACCTCGCCTTGGAGGCCGCTCACGCGCCGCTCCATCTTGTCCATAGCCATGACGCGGCTCTTCAGCTCCCCCTCAGCCTTCTCCATTGTGTGGCGGCGCAAGTTGAAATTGAATGCAAAGTCTGACAGAGGTTCATCACATGTAGGCTTCAAGCGCTAAAACCAGATGCGGGCAAACTGGGGCCAACCTTGGGTAAACCTGCACCGCCTTACCGTGGTGAGCCCAGCTTCTTGGCGCATCTGGCGCTGTGCTTCATTGTCGGCAGTGAGCGCCGCATTGTTCGCTTTGACTTGCAGGTGATCGCGAACTTCGTCCTGGAGCTCCTCGATCTGGCTTGATTTAACCCTGACAGCCTCCTCCATTATCTCCACCTCCTTCCGCACCATGCCAAGCTCCAGGGGCTTACACTCGTCCACTTATCGGCTCGACTTAAGCATATTATGTGGGATACGTTGGCTGCATAATTTTGCTCCAGTCCATTAGACAGGGGGACACGGGGAGGTGTGACCAAAACGGATTAGGTTGAGCTGAAAAGTGGACGAGTGTAAGCCCCTGCCAAGCTCCTGTGCATGGTCCATATTCTGGTACTCTGTCTCCGTAATATAGCGGCGCGAGTTGGAATTGAAAGCAAAACTTGAAAGCTGTCCATCATATTTCAGTCTCAAGCGCTTAGTTCCAGGCGCTGTCAACGTGGATTTGATAGGGTCATTCTGCACTGCCCAACCTTGAGGACTCGAGCCACTTCGATGTCGTGCTGGGTGCGGAGGGTCTCTAGATGTAGCGTCGCAAGTTGAATTTGAAACCGAAGTTTGAAAGCGGCACATGGTATTCAACTTTCAACCGCTTAACTCCACGCACTTTCAACGTGGGTTTGATAGGGTCAACCTGCACCGCCCTACCCAGATCCCGCACGGCTCGCGTGCATTTGTCGTTACTCTCCTCCACCTCGCGCTCATACGCCTGAAGCCAGGGGCTTTCACTTGTCCACTTCTCGGCTCAACGTAAGCGCTTTCTGTGGGATAGGGGGTGCATTCAGGGTTGCTCAGGGGGTGTGTAGGGGATGTTACGGGGCATTAGTACAAATAGGGGATATTCCGGGTATGTTTTGTGTCAGAAAGGGCTCAGGTTGAGCTGAAAAGTGGACGAGTGTAAGTAAGCCCCTGCCTGCAGCCTCTCCCGCGTGGGAGTCTCCAGCTCCTCCATCAGCTGCCTGCGCAGCTTTTCGAGCTCACGAGGCTGCATTATCTGGGCGCGGGCTTCCTCGAACTGCTGGTGCTTGGAGTCCAGCTCGCGCCTCCAACCCTCGATCTGCTGCTTGTAATGGTCCTCCATGCAGGGGCTTACACTCGTCCACTTATCAGCTCTACCTAAGCTGTTTTGGTCACCTACTCGTGTTCCCCTGTCTAATAGACTGGGGAAAAACCATGCACCAATCGTATCCCACAAAATGTGCTTACGTTGAGCCGAAAAGTGAACGAGTGTAAGCCCCTGCCTCCATGGCGTTGCGGTCATTCTGAAGGTGCTGGTGCTGTGCCTCGAGGCAGGGGCTGACACTCGTCCACTTTTCGGCTCAACGTCAGCGCCTTCTGTGGGATAGGGGTTGCATTCAGAGGTTGTGTAGGTGGTGTTCATGGGTGTCAGGGGGTATTACGGGGTGTTCAGGGTGTATTTTGCGTCAGAAACGGCTCAGGTTGAGCTGAAAAGTGTAAGCCCCTGCCTCGAGGCTGCTGTGCGCAGCCTGGATATCGCCGTAGTGGCCCTTGAGCTCTTCGAAATTGCTCTGCAGGACTTCGTTTTCGTGTCTGACTGTTGTCAGTACCTCGGCGAGGCCTCTCACCTCCTGGATGACGGCGGCGTCGTCCCCAAGGACACCCAGGGGTTCGGCATTGAGAGTGTCCATTCTTGCCTGGGTTCGAGCTCAAGCCGGTCACGTGAGGTAAGCTCAAGCCGGGTACGTAAGCCGGTCCCTCAAGCCTGCCCCCGCTCCCGCCGCCGCCGCCGCTCCCGCAGCTGTCGTCCCCGCCGCCGTGCGCACCCCCGCTGCCGTCGCCCCCCCAGAAGGCCTGGCAGATATTGCTCGCCACGTAATTTCAGTCATAGGGTGCCCAATTGAGTGAGTCACTGAGTGTGACCAGCCGGATTCATTGCTCAGTTGCGTTGGATGACGTGGCGAGCAATATCTGCCAGGCCCCACTCCCGCTCCTACCCACGCCACCGCCGCTGCCGCCGCCGGTGTTGTCAACAACCCCGCCGCCCCCGCCGCCGCCGCCCCCTCTCCCGCCCCCGCCTCCGCCCCTTGGCCTCGAATTGGCGTCAGGGAGAAAACCGGAATTGCCGCCGTCTCGGGGGCCCTTGGAGACTGACGCCCGGAGATGGCGAAGCGCGTCCGTCACGGCGCTATGATGGTGTGTTGCCTTGCATGCTGCAAACCCAACGTCTCGGCCTGTGAGAGTAAAGACACCGAACGAGCACAGCGAATCACTGCAGAGGTTCCAAGGGGTTGCAGTGAAATGTGTTTCGTTGCATGAAACGAGGTTTTGGCGCGCCTTTTCTTTGTCCGCCGCACCGACGGAGGAGTCCGACCGGCCGGGTATGCCACGTGGCGACGCGAGTGGTTCTTGGACAACCTTGACGTTTCGGCGCCGGCACAGGCACTTGTCGACGCGCCCCGACCCAGGCGCCGTCATCATTCTCCGTTGTCGCGCGTGCACAGTGTGAACGAACGGGAAGGGACCGGTCACTTACAGCAAGGATACCAGGCTCCCTGAGCACCCTAGCTGCAGAACTATCGCCCGCCCTATCAACGGCGGTTCGAGCATCCACAAATATCAGCCGCAGAAAAGACACGTCGTTAACGCGCTCCGCGCAATGCTGCGGAGCTCGCGCGGAGCGGGCGCCCGCGCGTGGAGCAATGCGCTTGTGTGCTCCTCCACGAGTGGCGCCTTGGATAACACGGCCCTGGCGGCGGTAGCGTCCTGTGTCTCCTGGAATCTTCAATGCCAAAGCCGAGGTGTCAGCGTGGGCGGCGCACTGAAGTTCGCCGCCGAGCCCAGCCGCGGGTCGGCGGCGTCGGCGTCGACACGCGCGTTATCGACACGTGCGGGAGCCGGCGCGTCGACCTCGACGCCTTCGACTCCCTCAACGTCCGCCGCATCCCGGACGACTGCCGCCGCTGCCGTGAGCCCGTGGGCGGCGGCGGTGGCGGGGGCGGCGTCGGAATCTGCGGCTGCCAATAGCCGTCGATCGATCAGCACGCTGCAAGGACCAACGCGGCAGAGCCGGGCGTCAACCCCAGTATCCGTCTCCGTCTCGCACCCCGCCGACGCACCCGCACACGACTCCGAGCACTTCTCCACCCTGATCAATCGCGCGGAGGACGACGCAGCATCCTGGGCCAGCGTAGACATGGGCGCGGTGAACCATTTCCGCGTTGAGGTACGGCCTGGCAGATGTTGCCCACCACGTCATCCGACGCATTCAAACGCTTGTTTCTCGGACGAATTGGCATTGGCATCCCATGACGTGACATGCAATATCCGCCTGACGTGACATGCAACATCTGCCTGGCCCTATATGGAGGTGACAACGTCGACGGTGCGCGGCGCGGGGACGAGCGGGCAGGCGGAGCTGACCTTCATCGGCGACGCCGGCGTGAGCCACCCCATCCCGCTGGAGTATGAGAAGGGCACCTCTCCGGTAGGACGGTGCAAGTTGCCCCTATCGAGATCTGTTTTGAAAGCACCCATGATTTCAGCGCTTGAAACTATAATATCATGAACCGCGTTCAACATTTGCTTTCAATCTCAACTTGCGCCGCTACACCATGGGGTTCGAGCGCGGCACCACGCTGCCGTTCCGCGTCACGACATACGGTCACTTGGGGCGCATAAACGAGGTGCAGGTGCGGCTGGCGCCGGAATTATCCTGCGTAGGCCAGGGCTGGCTGCTGGCGGGGCCTGGGACTGCACTGCGCCGTTCCCTGACTTTTCACTGCGCCGTTCCCTGACTTTTCACTCATGGTGTACCTGTGTACCCGCATACACGCCGTTCCCTAAAACCGTTCGGCCAGTCGTCTTGTCCCTGAAACCACTCGAGTAATCGGTAAGCCGTTTAGTCCCGGTAGCCACTCAAGTGCAAGGCCATGGAGGAGGGGGCGACAAGTGGGTACTGGTACACCGGTACACTACGAGCGAACAGTCAGGTTGATCTGGAAAGGGAACGAGTGGGCAGGCCCTGGCAGCTGGAGAATGTGCGGGTGATGAGCGAGGAATCGGGGTCGACGCAGCACTTCCACTCGCACAAGTGGTTCGGGCAATCGGACTGCGGGGGGATGGACGGCAGGGGCTTACACTCGTCCACCTCTCAGCTCAACCTCAGCCGTTCTTGTCACGAAAACACATCCTTAACACCCCCTGTTACCCCCTTAATACCCCCAGACAACCCCTACACAATCTGTAAACACAGCCCCTATCCCACAGAAAGCGCTCACGTTGAGCTGAAAAGTGTTCGAGTGTAAGCCCCTGATGGACGGGGCGCTGCAGCAGCTGCTGAGCCCGGACGAGAACCCGGAGATGCGGGCCAAGCTGATCAGCGACTCCAACGCGCCGCGCGACCGAGTGGATTTGGACGTCAGCGCCGCCGCCGCCACCGTGCCCCACTGGGCCAAAACTCAAGATGCAGGAGCAGATACATTTCATTGTTTTTCTTATACAAAAAATCGAGGGAGGTCAAATGATTGTCGCCTTAGTGTAGGATATCCTCAGATAGTTTCCACACAGCCGTAACCACAGCTGCTGCCTGAACCTTCTTCGGCCGTATAACTGGAGCCCACAATCGTGCAGTTGTGTGACGTGGATATCACTATGTACTTGCCCCTGTACGAAGGGGGTCCGAGCGGTGATCCAGAAGGAGTGGGGCTTCGGCGGCGAAGACGCGTACTTCCTTAAAAGAATCGCATGGAAAACCAAGGCGGACAGCCTGGAGGCACGGGCTTAAACTCATTTCCGTTTCAGCTCAAGTTGAGCTCCTGTTTCCACCGTATTCCAACTTAAGTCATGAATGTGTCCTGGAGTTGCTCAAGTTGAGCTCTGACGTGAACGAGTGTGAGCCCCTGCCTGGAGGACGAATGGCTTCGAGATAGCGACGGGATGAGCGCGGAGAAACATGGCGAGACGGACTACCTCATAGGGTTAGGCGTGGCGGACGGGGTGTACCTGTGGCGCTGGGAGGGTGGGGCAACTTCACAGTGCTCGCCAAGTGCCCTCTCTATGCCCCCTTCTACAATCGGTGACTCGGCGGGATTTACTTGCTTTTATCTGCGTTCTTTCAACCTCGTTTATTGGTTCGAATGATGTCCTGTGATTTGGCATTTTCTTTGTTTACGCTCATCGAGCCCTAGGTGCCTGGTCTGTTCGTAGTACGGCATCTTAACTTGTAGTACCGGCCAAATCACCAAAACACATTTGACTTTTGGCCAGATCACCAAACTCCAATGTACTTGTACAAGTACGAAGTACTTGTACAAGTACAGCTTACAAACCAGGCACAAGGCGCTTACATGGTGAGCGTGCACCAACCAAAACCGCCGTTTTACGCAGACAGACCTATGACCTGTAAAGGTTTGTTTGGTTGGCCGTGCCAGGCGGGATTGACGCGGGGCTGTACTCGCGGCGGCTGATGGGGCTGGCGTCGGAGGCAGGGGCTTACACTCGTCCACTGTTCGGCTCAACCTAAGCCGTTTTGGTCACACCTCCCCGTGGCCCGCTGTCTAATAGACTGGGGGGAAATCATGCACCCAACATTTCCCACAAATTGTGCTTACGTTGAGCCGAAAAGTGGGCGAGAGTAAGCCCCTGGTCGGAGGCGTTCGCCGGGGGGGGTGTCGCGGCGCCGGAGAAGCTACTGGCTGCGGCGTTCGAGGGAGTAACGGGGGAGCAGATCAAAGGCAGCTCCACGGCAGGGTGGTGCAGCTTCGCCCCGGCATGATCCATGATGTATACGGATATAGGGTCTGGTGTATACGAATATAGGTCATAATCGTACGGATATAGGGTACAATGTACACGGATATATGGTCAGATGGGGCGGTGCAGGTTGACAGTTTCAAAACCTGTGGTGAAGAAAGCGCCTATGGTTTCAGCGCTTGAATCTATGCTTTCAATCTTTGTTTTTAATTTGGAGTTACGGCGGTACCGCACGGCATGCATCGCCACGATTGACGCGGCGTACGGGGTGCTGCGCGGCGCCAACGTGGGCGACAGCGGCTTCATGGTGGTGCGGGGCGCGCCCGGCTTCCGCGAGGCGGCGCACCGCAGCCCGCACCAGGAGCACGAGTTCGGCTGCCCGTTCCAGCTCGGGCACCACGCCAACAGCGACGCGCCGGACGACGCGATGCTGACGACGTTCCCGCTGGAGTCGGGGGACGTCATCGTGATGGGCTCCGACGGCCTGTGGGACAACCTGTCCGAGATGGAGCTGCTCGAGGTCATCGAGCGCATCTTCAAAGGAAATCCCAAGGGCGTGCACCTGGCGGAGGACCAGTCCACCATGACCAAGGCCACCCGTGAGATTGTGGCGGCGGCGTACCACGCGTCGATGGACAAGCGGCGCACGACGCCGTACTCGCTGGCGGCCACGGTAGGGCGGTGCAGGTTGACCCTCTCAAACCCACGTTGAAACCGACTGGAACTAAGCGCTTGAAAGTGAAGTGTGATATCTAGTTTCATCTTCTGCCTTCAAAGTTAACTTGCGCCGCTACACCACGGACCACTTCGATATGGTGTACTCGGGGGGCAAGCGGGACGACATCACTGTGGTGGTAGTGAACGTGGCGTGAGAATAATGTCTGAGAGTGTGCGACCGTAGTGTGCCGGCGACAGTGGCGTGAGGGTGTGCGCCCGTAGTGTGCCGGCGGCAGTGGTGTTCGTGGCATGAGGGTCGTGGTGTGAGGGTGTTTGCTCGTAGTGTACCTGCTGTAGAGGAGCACGCGACGTGAGGGTCGTGGCATGAGGTTGTTTACCTGTAGTGTGTACCTGATGTGGTGCACGGGCGTGATCAAAGTGAGTGAGAGTAGGAGTCTGCTCGTTGCCTACCTGTGCTGGTGGTACACGTGACATGGTGGTTGTGATTGGATACAGGCGTTTGTAGCGTAGGTGACATAGGGGCTGGGGGCGGGTGGGTGAGAGGGGGGATGGGAGTGGGAGGCAATTACGGGGGGTTTCGGGAGCTAAATATTTTGTTCAACGTTTGTCGTTGGGGGATGCTTTATTATTGTATTGGTTTCGTTTCGTTGGGTTGTTAAGGGTGAGTCGGTGACTGTGTGTTATGTGTTCAGGGATTGTGTGTTATGAGTTGAGGTGTTGCTCTGATGTTTAGTCTGGCATTATGAGATCCGCTATTGAGCTATTTCTAGCTTCTAATCTAACTGACTACAGTACGAAATCGTGGAAGATTTTAATTTCAAGTATAATGTTTATACGCATAAGTTCACGAGGCAATGCCAAACTCGTGGCGCAGGACGTCGATGTCGATGGGCCCGTTGAGGCGGCGCGCGGCGCGCTCCACCGCCGCGGGCCACTGCCGCCGCATGCGCCCCGCCACCTCTTCCAGCGCCGCCACCTCAGCCCGCAGCGGCCCCACCGCCGCATCAGCCGCCGCCGCCCAGGGGCTTACACTCGTTCACTCTTCAGCTCAACCTCAGCCGTTTTGGTCACACCTCCCCGTGTCCCCCTGTCTGATAGACAGGGGGGAAATCATGCACCCAACGTATCCCACTGCTTCCGTTGAGCCGAAAAGCGAACGAGTCTGAGCCCCTGCCGCCGCCGCCGCCGCCGCCCCGCCCGCCGCCGCCTGCGCCTCCAGCCACCCCACTTGCGACCGAAGCGCGTCACTCTCAGCGTCGGTGTCCCCCCACAGCGAGGGTCATCCATTTCAGTGTCATGAACACATCAGAACAGTCGCTCTGACTGACTGACCTACTCGATTGGACAGTCCATTCTCAATACTAACGATCATCAAGCCCAAAAGCGCTCAGCTAACATGGCTTCCACTGCGCGAGTGTTTAATGTGGTGGATGTGGATGAAGCGGCGAGCATTATGCAAGTTGGGGTTTAGAGTTTAGGGTTCAGGGTTTAGGGCTTAGGGTTTAGGGCTTATGCAAGTTGCATGTTGCATTGTGCGGGCCTACCACGAGCACGGAGGCGGCGTACATGTCGTTCTCCAGCTCCCTCTCGCGCCCCTCCGCCGCCGCCAGTGCTGCGCGCAGCCACCCCACCGTATCCGCACCCCCATCCCCAGTGTCTCCTCCCCAAGCACCAGTGTCTACGTTCCCAACTCCAGTGTCTACACCACGAGCGCCACTGTCTACGGCCCGAACGTCAGTGTCTACAACCTCAACCGCCACAGCAGCAGGTACAGCTATGGGCAAACACCCCCAAGCCCCAGTGTCTACCCCCCACGCCCTAGTGTCTCTACTCTCAGCCCTAGTATCTACACCCCAAGCCCCAGTGTCATCACCGCCACCCCCAACCCCAGACCCAGTCCGATCCCCTGCTCCTGTCCCGACTCCTGTGCTGAAACCATAATCGTATCCAGTCCCAGCGTCGACGTCAGTGTGAAAGGCAGTGCCAACCGCACCTGTCCCGGCTCCTGTTCTGAAGCCGTAACCAGTACCCGTGTCAACGGAACAGTGAAACGCAGTGCCCTCGGCTGTCCCGACTCCTGCGCTGAAGCCACTCCCAATGTCGGCAGTGTGAATGGCGGCGTGATAGGCGGTGCCGACGGCAGTGTCGAGAGCGGTGCTAAGCCCGAGGTGTAGCGGCGCACGCTGATATTGAAAGCTACTTTTGAAAGCGATTCGTCACATTATAGTTTCAAGAGCTGAAACCAGGCGCGCTTTCAACACGGGCTTTGATACTGTCAACCTGCACCGCCCTACCGAGGGCGTGGCTGAGGCGGGTGGTCGGCCGGCCTACCACGTCCCCCGTCTGTTGGACCGCACCCCCCAGCTCAGCGGCGGAGTCACCTGCCAGCCAACGGGCGAGTGCGGCGTCCATCTGTCCCCACTCGGGGTGCGCCTCGGTGAAGTGGCGCAAGTTGAAATTGAAAGCAGAAGTTGAGAGCAGTATATCACACATTAGTTTCAAGCGCTTAGATCCAGGCGGTTTCAACTCAGGTTTTATAGGTCAACCTGCACCGCCCTACCTCGGTGCGTGCCGGGACCACGGGCGGTGCTGGTGCCAGCGGTGGTGATGGTGGTTGCCCGTGGTGTGCCTGCCGCTGCTGCTGCTGTTGCTGTGCCTGGCTCGACCCCTGCTGCCGCTGCTGCTGCTGCTGCTGCTGCTGTTGTTGCTGCTGTTGCTGAGGCGCGTAGCCGCCGTAGCCGCCGTCCCCCGGTGGCGGGCCCGACAAGTACCTGCGCTGCTCCTGCTGGTGGTGTAGCTGGTCGTGCTGGTCGTGTGGCTGGTGCCGCTGCTGTGACTGCTGCTGTGGCTGCGGCTGTGACTGCTGGTGTGACTGCTGGTGTGACTGCTGGTGTAACTGCTGCGGTGAGTGCTGCTGCGACTGCTGGTGTGACTGCTGGTGTGACTGCTGGTGTTGCGGCGACCAACGGGCTGCTGACGTGGATGTTTGCCCATAGTGTACCTGCTGCGGACGGGGTGTGTGAGGCTTGTAGTGTAGAGGCAGGGGCTGTGGCGTCATCTCGGGCCGCGAGGGGGGCGCCTGCTCGGGTGGCGGTGGCGGCGGTGTGCATGTCTGCAGCTGCAGCTGCTGCTGCTGCTGCTGCTGCTGTTGATGTTGATGTACCGGTGCACTGTGTTGCTGCTGCTGCAGCTGCTGCTGCTGCTGCTGCTGCTCCAGCCGCTGCTGCTGGTGGTGGTGATGTACAGGTGTTCGATTGTAGTCAGGCTGGGGCTGGTGCGCTGCCAGCCCCTCGATGACGTCGTGACCACCCTTGCTGCCGCCATTGGGTGTTAGCCCATAGTGTACCGGTGCACTGTGTTGCTGCTGCTGCTGCTGTAACGGTGCACTGTCGTAGTCAGGCTGGGGCTGGGGCGCCATCACCTGCCTCTCCGTCGCATGCCGCTCCGCCGCCTGCTGCTGCGTCAGCTGCGTGGCCATCGCCGCCATCTGCGCCTGCATGGTCGCCATCTGCGCCCGCTGCGCGTCCAGCGCGTCCTGCTGCTGGCTCATCACCTGCTGGTGCTGCTGCTGCGATTGGCTGGCATGCTGCCGGTACTGCTGCGATTGGCCGGTCTGCTGTGCCTGTGCCGGTGAGGCTGCGGGGGTATCATCAGCGCGTCTGCTCTGTGCTGGTGAGGCGGCAGGATTGTCACCAGCGCGGATGCTCCCCAGCGGCCCCCGCATCTCGGCCGCAGCAGGGGTGTCACCAACGGAGGCGGCGGGCGTGTCACCAGCGCGGATGCTCCCCAGCGGTCCCCACACCTCGGCGGCGCGGCGGAACGACCACAGCTCTGCCTCGCTCCGTGCTGCCGCCGCCGCGCGCCGCCAGCACCGCAGCATACACCGCAACTGCGTGTTCGCCCATGCTCTTCCGGAGCTGGAGCTGGTGCTGGTATTGGTGGTTATGGTGCCCCGCCAGCACCGCAGGATACACCACTTCTGCCATCGCCGCATCTGCGTGTTTGCCCACATTGTATCAGTGCTGGTGCTGGTGTTGGTGCTGGTGCTATTGCTGTTGCTGGTATTGGTGCCCCGCCAACATCGCAGGATACACCGCAACTGCCACCGCCGCATCTGGGTGTTTGCCCATAGTGTATCAGTGCTAGTGCTGGTGTTTGCCCGTAGCGTACCGGTGCGGGTGCTGACGCGGCGCCAACACCGCAGGACGCACCGCATCTGCCACCGCCGCAGCGCGGGCAACTCGTGTGACTGTTGGCTCATAGTGTACCGATCCTCCGCCGCCGCTGCAACCGCCACCGAGGCCTCCCATGACTGTCTGCTCATAGTATACCGGCCCTCCTCCGCCGCCGCCGCCGCCGCTGCCCCTGACTGTTTGCCCATAGTGCGTCGCCCTGCCCAGTGCTTGAACGCTGTACGCTGCGTCCGCCGCCCCAGCAGCAGCCGCGCCTTGCTGTCCATAAACGCCAGCAGGGCGGACCGCGCCTGCTCGTGCGGCGACTCTTCGCCTGCCGCGGCCGCCTCCGCCGCCGCCGCCGCTGCCACTGCCGCCGCCGCCGCCGCCGCCGCCTCCGCTCCCTCCCCGGCCCCGGCCCCGGCCCCGCACGCGCGCTCGCGCTCGTCTGTTGCCTCTGATGCCTCTGACGCCTCTGATGCCTCTGATGCCGCTGATGCCTCTGGCGCCTCTGATGCCTCTGGTGCCATCGCACCCCCGGCCCCTTCCCTCGCACCATCTCCGAAGGATGATACGCTCAAACTGCCCCACGAAGGTGACGACCCGTCCGCTCCCTCCGCCGCCGGCCGCTGCGCTGGCTCCCGCGCTGACTCCAGTGCTCGCTCTCCGCCCCCGTCCCTGACCCGTCCGCCGCCGCCGCTGCCGCCCCCACCCCCGGCCCCACCCCATCCGTTGCCGCTGCCTCCCCCACCCCATCCGCCGCTGCCGTCGTGACCGCCCCGCCCAAGGCCGCTGCTGGACAGTCCCCGGCCGCAGAGCCAGCAATATATCGCTTGCCACGTCATAGAATGCCATTTTACTAAGTACATCAGGGTTGAAAATGCGTGTCGATTACGTGGCGGGCAATATTTGCGTGTCCCTACCCGGGCGTTCGAGAGCACGACCAGCGCTGGGGAATTGTCAGGCGTCACACACGGCTTTGCGGCGAGCGAGGCCCGCGGCCTCGGAGATGTCGCTGCCGCCGCCGGCGACGAAGGCGACTGCGAGGAGTAGGAGAAGGAGTCGCGTCGACTGACGAGGCACGAGACCAAATCTTTACCCCCCGTGACGATAGGCCACCGCGGGCTGCTGCTGCTCGGGAAGTCCAACGCCTCCGCCGCTTCCACCTCCCACGCCGCCACCGCCGCCGCCGTCGCCGCCGTCGACCCGTGCGACAGCGGCGACGGCGTCGGCGCGAAGTCTAAGAAGCGGGCGGTGTCACCCAACCTGTTTTGAACCGGTGAGTCATCTTCAGTAACAGGCGTGGTAAATGCAGCTACAGCGGTGGCACCGGCTGCAGCATCGACGACGCGAGGGCGCGCTCCGCCGCCACGGGAACTGCCACTCCCTGCAGCCGAAGCCGACACTGGCATATCCTCCCCGCCGCTCCCCGCCATCCTCCCGCTCCGCGAGGAATAAATCGTTGCTGTCCCGCCCACATTTTTCTGCGGTGCGGGTGTCGCGGCAGTGTCGTCCCATCCCGAGGTGGAGGGTGGCGATAGCGCCTGCGTCACGGCCGGCTCCAAAGGGCCGGCAGGGCTCACTCCCAGCGCCGGCTTCTTCGCCGCCGCCTCGGCCGGGGACGCCATTTGCCCCGCTCCCCCAGAGAGTGATGCGTCAGGAATTGACTCGCAGCTCAAATTCAAACAAGCGAGGCCGTTTCGTGTTTATTCCGAGAAGCGCGATCACGGAACTTGAGCGTTGAGGGACAGGCGCCCGCCAGGCACACTCCACGGCGCGTCACGGCCGGCTGGCCCCTTGTGAAAGCTTCGCGCGTTAGCAAGGAGGGGTCCTGCAGTCAGGAGAAAGGAGGATGGCTTGGGTAGCGAACGCGCCGCTCTCGGCGACTGTGGCTACGCGTCTGGCACCGTCTACTCGTCGCGGGGCCAGAGAAGAAATGGGCACCAACGACTCGTCAGGCAGGAGGCGGCCAGGAGGCAGCGCACACGTGATAGGCCGCCACGCTCGCGAGAAGCTGCGTCGCGTGACCGCCACCGCCGACGGGCGCCGCGGCGGCAGCAGCGGCGGCGGCGGCAACAATAATAAAGGGCTGGCGAAACAATCGCCAGGTGTCCCGAGGGATAATGGTGAAAGAGAGGTGTGGTGGCGCGACCCCGATAGCGGCGGCTTGAGCGGGGCAGGGCCAAGGCCTGTCAGACTTGCTCGTCACGTCATAGGATACCATGTCACTCAAGAAACCAGAGTTCCAAATAAGTGTCGATGACGACGTGGCGGGCAACCGCCTGTCAAATATTACACGTACGCCGCGTCATGTGATGCCATCAAGCAAGAAACGAGGTTTCAAAAGCGTATCGAATACGTGGCGGGCAACATTTGGTTTGTCCCTGGAGCTGGGTGGCCAAGCGGAGTCTGGTAGGGGCTGACACATATCGCTCGCCACGTCAGTGTCATACGAGACCATTTAGCACCCTGCGCTTGGATGATGTGGCGGGCAATATGTGCGTGTCCCTCGGGCGGGGTGGCGGCGGCGGCGCAGATAGTGTTTGCAGTGGTGGCGGTCCAGGGGCAGCAGGCGCTAGACGTGTGGCGCGGGGAGGGGTGGGGGCAGGGGGGGTGGGCACACGGGGCGGGGGGGCGGGGCAACGCGGGGGTAGAGGTGACCTTCGCGCAGCGGTGGGAGGCGGAGAAACAGGGGTGGAGGAATAGATAAACAGTGGGTTGCTGGGATTGAGGCATAGATCCGTAGGGGGGTGCGGGGGTGCAGGGGTGCGGGGTTGACCTTTTATAGCGCAGCGGTGGGAGACGGAGGCATAGGGGTAGAGGAACAGATGAACAGGGGTGGCGGAATAGATAATAGGGGAGGTGGCGAGGGTGCGGGGGTGACCTTCGCGCAGCGGTGGGAGGCGGAGCAGCAGGGGTGGCGGAATAGATGAACACGAGACATTCGAAGACGAGCTACCAGTTTGCGTGCAACAGACTTTAGATGTATTATGTGGCAAAGGTAATAGCCGTTCTGTAATGTAGCTCTAGCAAGATATTATGTGCTTCTTCGTTCGCATCCGACTCACAGGTCGACGACTTGGAGGTTGGTCTCGGCCGACCACACCTTCCCCGGCTGCAGCACCACGGGCGCCGCCACCGCCGCGCTCTCCACGCAAACGAAGTTGCGCCACGCCCCCCCGGGCATCGTGTCGTGCGGGTTCCACACCACCGTGTCCGTCCACCCTGCCGTATAATAGGGAAACAACCACACAGTATACCGGTGGTACGTGTCATGTTGCGTGCGGGTTACACACCACCGTGTGGTGGAAGCCGTGGCGAGTACCAGTACACTATATAAAGGATGCCGTGGTGAGTACGTACCGGTACACTATGTGGTGGATGACGCGGCGATCACCGACACACTATGTGGTGGATGACGCAGCGATCACCGGCACACTATGTGGTGGATGACTAATGCACGCCGCCGAAGCCCTACCGTGTTCTCCACGCTGACCGCCGCCCCCGTGCCCACGTACAACATCGCCTCCGGCTCCGTGTTCGTGTACACCTGATCCACCAGCCCGGCGCTCAAGGGTCTGCACCGTCGCACCATTACACCGTCATAGTCTCATTCAAACTTATATTCGCACTCACAATCACATTCACACAGGCACACAGCCGCAGACACAGTCCACGCGTTAACACAGCACACTTTTATATATACATTCAGCACACACATCACACTTGAGTACGTGATGCCAGCAACACACATTTGGTTGGTGGTCAAATGGGGCCATGGGGCGGGCGGACAGGGCGGACGGAGCCGTGCCTGCGCCGAACGTGACGTCGCCCTCGCGCACGGCGGACGGCGGACCGGCTCCCGTGTCCAGCGCCTTCTCCAAGGGCCAATGAGGGGGCATTAAGGAGGTAATGGGGAGGTAACAGGGGGGGGTGCTGAGGAAGAAACTAGGGGGGTCGCGGGGGCACTGAGAGGAACTTGAGGGGGTATTAGGAGGGTATGGAGGGTATTGAGGGGGCATGTATTGCTCGCCACTTCATAGGATGACGTTTCAGGAAAATCATGCAGGTTCAAATGCGTTGAATGACGTGGCAACCAATATGTGCCAGGCCTGCCTTGTCCAGATAGGTCTTGCCCTCCAGGCCCCGCACGAGGACGCCGCCTCCCCGCGACGCGTCCGCCACCTCCATGTAGGGCCGCACGGGTTGGCCAGGTTTAGGGTTTAGGGTTCAGGGTTTAGGGTTTAGGGTTTAGGGTTCAGGGTTCGTGACAAGCCCGTCCACTCGCACATAGCGTGCCGGCACATCTTCATCCCGTCTGATTGACTATGGTGTACCGGTACACTATGCGTATGCCCCCACCTCGATGTACGTGTGCAGCGCCGCTGTGAAGTCGAAGGCCCCGGTTTTCGTCACCGTCCAGGGCCCCACCCCACTTCACTGTTCAGCTCAACTTGAGACGTTTTGTCCCCACAACCACTGGAGTCAATCCAACTTGATACCTGATGCACGAGCGAGAGGTGACATCAGGAAGGTAAGGCCTTGCTTTAATTCGGTCTTCGTTTTTGTACTCCTCAGGGTTGCGCACGCTGAACTCCAGGCGCAGGATGTTGGACCGCAGCGTCACCTCATACGTCGCCTCGAGCTAGGGCCTGATGGACATGTGCTAGCCACGTCATCGAACGCACTTTGAAACCTAGTTTCTTGAGTTAAATGGCTTCCTATGACGTGGCGAGTACTATCCATCACTGATGGACAGTGCTAGCCACGTCATCAAACGCATTTTAAAACCTAGTTTCTTAGAGTTAAGTTGCATCCTACGACGTGGCGAGCACTACCATTAGTTTCTTGAGTTAACTGACACCCTATGACGTGGTGAGCACTACCATTAGTCTCTTGACTTTATTGGCATCCTATGACGTGGCGAGCACCACTTATTGAGTTAACTGGCATCCTATGACGTGGCGAGCACTATCAATCAGACCCTACCTCGAACGGCACGTCCCACATCTCCCGCGTGTACGGGCTGTCCGTCAGCTTGAACAACACGCTGGGCTCCGGGTCGTCCGGGTTCGGGTCCCCGGACGTGTTGATCACCTGCCAGTCCAGGTTCCTCGTTGTAGCGCCGCAAGTTGATGTCGAAAGCAAAACTTGAAAGCAGTTGATCATTGGTTTGTTTCAAGCACGATAGGCGGAGGGGGTTGGTTAATCCCAACCATGTGAAGCGCCTTGGGTCTCGATGACCGTTAGTAAGCAAAACAGCACAACAGGCGCTTTTAAAACGGGTGTCAACTCGCAGCAGCCCACCTGGCGAAGCCGTGCTGCTGCATCTTGCCGGGCCCGAACTGCGGGAAGCACAGGGGGATGCCGCCGCTGATGGGCTTGGTGCGGTCGAACACCGCGTCCGGCCGCACGAACAGCACCTCGTCGCCGCTGGGCTGGCACCGGAGGGCAGGGCCAGGGCCATCATGGTGAAACGGAGTGGTGAGGAGTCCGTGTTGATACGAGTAGATCGTGTTGGTACGAGTGGAGCCTGTTGGTATGAGAAGAGCGTGCTGGTGGCCCAAAGTGAGGACAGAGGGATTCCCCGGTCCGGTCGCCCCCCGGCACCTCCCGCGATAGGAGGGCCTGACACGGCGTTCCGAGACAATTCGCTCCATAGTGCAGGTGTACACACTCACCGTATCCTCCTCCCTGGATTAACACGGCGTCCCTGTTCGCTTCATAGTGCTGTTGTACACACTCACCGTATCCTCCTCCCTGGCCTGGCACGGCGTGCCCAGACTGTTCGCTCCACAGCGCAGGTGTACACAGTGGTCAGCGTGGCCCCACCATGAAGTGACGCAGGCGCCGAAGAGGTACACCTCAGCGCGCGAACC
>Ga0307489_10000142_pt1 | contig 37554 bp, 54 predicted proteins | sample SB12metaG_FD_202247 | JGI IMG/M metagenome (GOLD analysis project Ga0307489, IMG submission 202247) | Sea-ice brine microbial communities from Beaufort Sea near Barrow, Alaska, United States - SB 1.2 | ecosystem: Environmental > Aquatic > Marine > Coastal | place: USA: Alaska | collected... | reverse complement strand
GAGACGCGGCGGACTGGCGGAAAGCCAAGGAGTGGGGTGAGGTAGGGCGCTGCAGCTTGAACCGATGAAACCCATGTTGAATGCGCCTGGCAGTCCGTGGCTTCATTCAGCCGCTTTCCAAACCAGCCCTGAACTTGGATTGTATGGGCATTTCACCCACGAGATTTGTTGGATAGGTTAGGCGGGATGGAATTTCGTGGGGGAAATGCCCATATGCGATCCAAGTTCGGGAAGTCGGCTTAATTAAGCCGGTCGAGCGGACTGCCTGGAACTAAAGCACTTGAAAGTATCATATGATGAACCGCCTTCAAATTTCGCTGTAAAATTCAGCTTGCGCCGCTACAGCGAGGCCAAGCTGGTGGTGGAGCGCGAGGCGGCAGCGGCGGCGGCGGCTGAAGCTGAGGCAGGGGCTTACACTCGTTTCCATTTGCTCTCAACTTGAGCTTCCTTGAGCCCCTTTCTGCTCAACTTCGCTCACTTTGTCCCCCATATAACCCAAGTTAATCTGTGGATGTGTCCCGAAGGTGCTCAAGTTGAGCTCTAACGTGAGCGATGTGTTCCCGAAGGTCCTCAAGTTGAAGTCTGAAGCGAGCGAGTGTAAGCCCCTGAGCTGAGGCACGTAAATGCGCGGCGGAGAGCGCGGCGGTGGAGGCGACAGCGCGTGCAGAGGCGGCGGAGGCGGCGGCGGGGGTGGCGAGCGGGCGCGCGGCGGCAGCGGAGGCGGCCGCCGCGGAGCACGCAACGGAGGCAGGGGCTTACACTCGTCCACTTTCCGGCTCAACATGAGCCGTTTCTGAAACAAAACATACCCTCAATATCCCCTAATATCTCCTGACATCCTCTAAACACCCCGTAAACACCCCCTAAACACCCCCTAAATCTACCCATTATTCAACAGACAGCGCTTACGTTGAGCCGAAAAGTGGACGAGTGTAAGCCCCTGGACGGAGGCGGAGCACGCGCGCGCCGCCGGCGAGGCCGACCGCACGAGGGCAGGCGCCGCCGAGGCCGCGACGATCGCGGCGGGGGCCGAGGTAAGGCGGTGCTGACCCTATCAAAACGCATATGGTGAAAGCGCATATGCTTTCAGCGCTTGAAGCTACAATGTGATGGACCTCTTTCAAACATTGCTTTCAATCTCTTTCAAACATTGCTTTCAATTTCAACTTGCGCCGCTACATGGAGGCGGCGGCGCGGAGGGATGAGGACCTGGCGGCGGGCGAGCGGCAGGGGCTTCCACTCGTTCCCTTTTCAGCTCAATCTGAGCCGGCCCTGACACGAAACACCCCCTAAATATCCCCGGATACCCCTTCACACCTCCCAAACACCCCCTAAATAACCCTATTTGCACCCCCTATCCCACAGAAAGCGCTAATGTTGAGCCGAAAAGTGGACGAGTGTAAGCCCCTGACGAACGGCGGGCGGCGGCGGCGGCGACGGCGCACCTCGCAGCGCTGGAGGCAGGGGCTTACACTCGTTTCTTTTCAGCTCAACTTAAGCGCTGTGTGTGGAATAGGGGTTGCATTTAGGGTTTGTTTAGGTGGTATTTAGGAGGTGTAAGGGGGTAATAGGGAGTGTCTATGGTACATTTTGTGTCAGAAACGGCTCATGTTGAGCTGAAAAAGTTGACGAGTGTAAGCCACTGGCTGGAGGGAAGCACGGCGGGGTTGGCGGGGGCGTTCGGGGGGGCGCGCCGCGACCTCAGGGCGCTCCGCCGCCGCTACTTCCGCCGCGGCGGTGGCGGTGGCGGGAGCGGTGGGGGCAGAGGCGGCGGCGGCGGGGACGAAAGCGACGGCAGCAGCAGCGACGAGGATGGCGGCGGCGGCGGCGGGCGCGGGGGGATGCAGGCAGGGGCTTACACTCTTCCCCTTCTCAGCTCAACCTGAGCCCTTTCTGATACAAAACACACCCTGAACACCCCCTGAAACGCCTTCATACCCCCCGGCACATCCTATACACCCCCTAAACAACCCCTAGATGAACCCCTATCCTACAGAATGCGCTTAAGTTGAGCCGAAAAGTGGACGAGTGTAAGGCCCTGGATGCAGGCGGTGGAACGGCGGCTGGACCTGCAGGGGCTGGTGTCAGCGATGCTGTCCTTCAAGCGGTCGGCGGACACCGGGGCGGACGTGGCGGCGGCGGCAGCGGACCACGGCGCGGGCGGCGTTCAGCGTGAGCTCCGGCTCATGGAGGAGTGTCTGCTGCTCATGCTGGCGGGTGACCTGGGCGGCGGCGGTGCCGGCGGCAGCGGCGGTGCCGGCGGCAGCGGCGGGGCGGTCCAGGCGCGAGGCGGGGGCGCCGCGAGCAGCGCGGCGGGGAGCGGAGGCATTGCGGACCACGTCAGTGCCGCGGCGGCGAAGGTGCCGTCGGCGGCGGCGGTTACGATTACCCCGGTCAAGTTGGCGGTGGAGGTTCCGGCGGAGCGCGTTGAGGAGGAGGTGGGGAGTGCCGTCCCGAACATGGCATCCCCCCTCGCCACCAAGCCTGCGCCGGGGGGGGTCGATGACGCGGAGGCGGGCGACGCAGAACCTACGCGTGACGGCGCGACGGAGGAGGGGGAGCGGGGGGAGACGGGGGAGGAGGGGGGTAATGACATGTACGAGGATGAGGACGGGGATTACGTGAGCCATCGCGGGTACGGCGCGGGCGGGGGCGGGGCGTCTCCCGAAGCGGCGGTCCCGCCGCCGCCGCCGCCGCCGCCGCCGCCCGGTCGCCGCGCGCCCCGCTCGCCTAACATGTCCCCCATCGACGAGCAGAACAGCACGCACGCGGCAGGGGCTTACACTCTTTCACTTCTCAGCTCAACTTGAGCGCTTTTTATGGGATAGGAGGTGCACATAGGAATTGCGTAGCACGTGTTAAAGGGGTGTTGAGGGCTGTTTATGGTGTGTAGGGTGTTTTTGTGTGTCAGACATGGCTCAAGTTGAGCTGAAAATTGAACGAATGTAAGCCCCTGGCACGCGGGCGGCACCCGCGGTACGGACGCGCTGTCGCCCTCGGCCATCGACCGCGCGCTCGCGCCGCTCGGGGAGCAAGCAGGGGCTTACACTCGTCCAATTTTCGGCTCAACGTAAGCACATTCTTTTGAATACGGCGGGTGCATTATTTACCCCCAGTCTGTTAGTCAGGGGGACACGGGGAGGTGCGACCAAAACGGCTTAGATTGAGCTGAAAAGTGGACGAGTTTACGCCCCTGGGAGCAGGGCGAGGAGGACGGCACGGCGGCGGCGGAGGCGGGGGCAGCGGCGGCGGCGGCAGAGGTGGCGGGGGCGGGGTTGGCGACGTTCGATTACCAGGAGGAGGAGGAGGAGGAGGAGTTAGCGCCGGTGCCGGTGCCGCGTGCCTTGCTTGCGGGGCCCACGGCGGCGGCGGCGGCGGCGGGTGGGTGCGGGATCGAAGTGTGCGAGAGCCCTCGCGACCTGGGCTTGAGGTAGGGGCTTACTTACACTCGTTCACGTTAGAGCTCAACTTGCGCAACTCCAGGACACATTCAGGATTAAGTTGGGTTACACAGTGGAAAGAAGTGCTCAAGTTGAGCTGAAATCGGAACGAGTGTAAGCCCCTGGCTTGAGGCATGCGGCGCGCGGCTCAGTGCCCCGAAATACCCAGCCGCCGGCGCCGCAGTCGCAGTACCCGGAGCGGGCGGCGGCGGCGCCGCAGCTCCCGGTAGGGCGGTGCAGGTTGCCCCTATCAAAACCACGTTGATAGCGCCTGGAACTAAGCGCTTGAAACAAAATTGTGATTTGACTGCTTTCAACTTTGCTTTCAAATTAACTTGCGTCAATACAACCCGGAGCGCGGTGCCAGCCACCTGCGGGGCACGCTCGGGCGGGTCATGGTGGGGGTGTGCACTCTGAACCCTAACCCCGAGACCTCAACCCTAAACCCTAAACCGCGTATACGATTACGACGCATGTCTGGTCATTGTATGACACGAGCTTCTACTGACTATGTTACGGTGTCATATGTGCTTGTGGTCTCTACTGCACGGGGGGAGGCGGGAGCACCGCCGCTGTTGCAGGCGCCGCCGGTCCCAGCGGCGGGGCGGGGGGCAGGGGCTTACACTCGTTTCCATTTCAGCTCAACTTGAGCTCCTCCGTCCACCGTATCACCCAAATCAACTCATAAAGGTGTCCTGGAGTTGCTCAAATTGAGCTCTAACGTGAACGAGTGTAAGCCCCTGGCGGGGGGCGGGGCAGGCAGGGCGAAAAAGAAGCCGGCGGCGGGCGCGCAGGTCGGGGGGGCGGCCGGGGGTCTGGCCGGGGGGGCGGCGCGCGGAGGATACATGAACCAGAAGATGTCGTCCGTTTACCGCGGGCGGGGCGAGCGTGATAGCGATAAGTGGGGGGAGCCGGGGAAGAGGGGGGAGCGGGGGGGGGGCGGCGGCCGTAAGGCAGGGCGGTGCAAGCTGACAGTATCGAAACCCGTGTTGAAAGCTCATACGAGTAATGGTTTCAGCGCTTGAAGCTACAATATGATTTACCGTTTTTAACGCTGTGCTTTCAATTTCAACTTGCGCCACTAGAGCAAGGCGACAACTGCACCGGCCACGTACGGGCACAGCGCTATGGAGGTGGAGACAAAGCAGCGGGACCGGCGCCGCCACCTGGTAGGGCGGTGCAGGTTGAAACCAGCTGAAACCCGAGTCGAAACCAAGCTGGTTTCGGAAATGGGGAAGGCCCCCTATGCACCATTATTCCCTCACTCCGATAAATGGGGGAGCCCCCCTATGCACCATTCAGCGCTTGAAACCATATGCGACAAACTGCTTTCAAGCTTTGCTTTCAGATTCAAGTTGCGCCGCTACAACCTGGACGACCCCTCCGCGCTCACCGCCAGCGACAACGACGTGGTAGGGCGGTGCATGCTGACCCTATCAAACTCAAGTTGAAACCGCCTGGAACTAAGCGCTTGAAACTAAAGCGTGGTATACTGCTGTCAACATCTGCTTTCAACATCAACTTGCGCCGCTACAACGTGCTGGAAATGCTCACCGCCGTGGCGCGCAGCAGAACATAGTGAGCCGCTCTGACTCGACACGTCGTGAGTCGCTCTGACGGGCAGACCTCACGTGACGACTCAATGCTAGCTGTTCGATTTGACTGTCTAGATCTCTAGTTGAATATTAATTAAATTATGCAAACACGTACCAGGTAACCTCCAGGGAGTCAACAGTGCATTGCACCGCATGCGACATGGCGACGCCTTCTTAGGAATACGCCGTTTATATTTGGCGCCGCCCCGCGGCTGTCATGCGTGCACGCCATGTTGTGCTCCAGAAGTTGTGAAGCCGCCTTCGGGCAAGACACCTGGGCGATATCCCCCGCCAGCACGTACTACCCAGGGGTTTAGGGTCTAGGATGGGGTCTAGGGGATAAACCCTAAACACTCCCCGTCCAAGACACCTGCGCGACATCCCCGTCAATCCCCCTAGAATAATGAATAATAACTCCCCCTCTTCCTTCCTCCAAGCGCCACCGGGCTGCCTATGACATGTACAAGCCGATTGTCACCCCCGTCCCCTCCCCTCCCTCCTCCCCACGACTAGAGCTATGATATCAACCTCGAACCTACAAGTAATATCGCTACCGCATTCACCTGGATAACCTCTGCCTCTCTGACCCCCCCCCCCCCGTCGGGCGTCCGGCGTCTGAAACTGTTACCTGTAAGCGGGCGGCGGCGGCGGCGTGCTCTCAGCTGGCACCGCATACATCTCGACCGCCGAGGGCCAGGGGCTCACACTCGTCCACTTCTCAGCTCAAGGTAAGCGCTTTTATGGTGTAGGGGTTGCGAGGAGGGGATAGTTTAGAGGTTATTCAGGAGGTACTTACCAGGTGCCAGGGGGTGTTCAGGGTGTGTTTTTGTGTCAGAAACGGCTCAGGTTGAGCTGAGAAGTGGACGAGTGTAAGCCCCTGCTGAGGGCAGCGCCATGTCCAGCTCCGGCGGCAGCACCACGATGGTGATCTTGCCGAAGGCGCCCGTGCCGTTGGTCTTCAGGAACATGGTCTGGTTCACCACCGTGCTGTAGCGGCGCAGGTTGAATTTGAAAGCAAAACTTGAAAGCGGTATGTTAAAGTTCACTTTCAAGCGCTTAGATACAGGCGCTTTCAACGTGGGGTTGATGGGGTCAACCTGCACCGCCCTACCGTGTCGCGGAAGTAGGCCGGCTGCTTGGCAAACCCGCTGTTGGGCCCGCATATCTCCGCCATGACCATGGTATCGAAGCCGGTGCCCACCCGCCCGGGCTTCAACACGTAGTACGGCGGGTACTTGATGTAGCGGCGCGAGTCGAACTTGAAAGCAAAACTTTAAAGCTGTTCATCAGAATATAGTTTCAAGCGCTTAGATCCAGGCGCTTTCAACGTGGGTTTCATACTTCGCAGTTTTCCGGGGTACCTCAAAATTGCGGTAAACGCTCTTCGAATCGGAAGACTCGAGTAAATAGACGGTCAGATCTGACATACAATGGTACAATATGGCGATTCGACCGTCTATTACTCAAGAATTGGCGACCGCCATTTGAGGTACTCTGGAAAACTGCGAAGTAGGTTCAAGCTGCAGCGCCCAACCTTGATGCTGAAGTCCTCCTGGCCGAACAGGCTGCGCGCCTCCGCCGCTATCTGCTCCTCGCTCTTCATCATCTGTACCTCGTACGTGCTCACCGGCATGGTTGCGATGCCCACCTCCCCAACAAAGTCGTAGCATGCCATGAGTTTGATGCGCGTGTTACCGTTCTTGTTGTAGTGCAGGATATTCCCGCCCACGATCAGGGACTTACACGAGTCCAGTTTACAGCTTGACGTGATCACCTTATATTGGCTATGTCGGGAAGTCATCGGCAAAAGCGTCTCAGGTTGAGCTGAGAAGTGGACGCTTGCTGTGGCTTGAGTGACCAAACACGGCTCAGGTTGAGCTGAGAAGTGGACGAGTGTAAGCCCCTGCCCACGATGCGGTCGATGTCGATGACGTCGCCCTCGCTGTAGCGGCGCAAATTGAAATTGAAAGCAAAAGTTGAACGCAGTTCATCTCATTTTAGCTTCAAGCACTGGACCCGAGCGGGGTCAACTCGGGGTGAACCTGCACCGCCCTACCTCTCCGCCGCGCGCGTCGATCGTCAGCTCCCCCGCCACCCAGTTGTAGCGGCGCAAGTTGAAATTGAAACCAAAATTTGAAAGCGGTTCCACATAATGTAGCTTCAAGCGCTGAAACCAGGCGCGGTCAACGCGGGAGCAACCTTGGGTCAACCTGGAGTCAACCTGGGGTCAACCTGGGGTCAACCTGGGGTCAACCTGGGGTCAACCTGCACCGCCCTACCTGGTCGCACACCACCTCGTTGCGTTTGTAGATAGGCTGCTCGGGGAACCCCTGGAGGTAACGGCGCATGTTGGAATTGAAACCAAAGTGTGAAAGCATTTCATCATATTTTGGCTTCAAGCGCGGAACCCAGACGCGGTCAGCCTAGGGTCAAGCTGGGGTCAAGCTGGGGTCAACCTGAGGTCAACCTGGGTTCAACCTGGGGTCAACCTGGGGTCAACCTAGGGTCAACCTGGGGTCAAGCTGGGGTCAACCTGATGTCAATCTGGGTTCAACCTGAGGTCAACCTGAGGTCAACCTGGGTTCAACCTAGGTTCAACCTGAGGTCGACCTGGGCTCAACCTGCACCGCCTCACCTCGAGGTAGTAGGTCCTGTTTTTACAGCTGGCGCGGTCGTCGCCGTTGATAATGGTGATGTCCTTTCCTGTTATGGTGCCGCCCTCCTCGCAAGGGCTTACACTCGTTCCAGTTTCCGCTCAACTTGAGCTTACTTTGCCCCTTTCCGCTTAACTTAAGCTTACGTGTCCCCCATGTGAGCTCTCTGAACCCGTGGATGTGTCCCGGAAATGCTCAAGTTGAGCTCTAACGTGAGCGACGTGTACTAGGGGTCCTCAAGTTGAGCTCTGAAGTGAGCGAGTGTAAGCCCCTGCCTCCTCCTGCGCCAGCAGGAACATGATGTGCGCGGTGACGTTGATGGCGTCCACCTTGCTGAAGCGGCGCAAGTTGGAATTGTAAGCACCTGTTGAAAGCAAGTTATACTATTTTCGAGTTTCAAGCGCTGAAACCACACGACAGGCGCTTTCAGTACGGGTTTTGATACTGTCAACCTGCACCGCCGTACCTTGCCGCGCGTGGTGTTGAGGTTCACGCGCTCGCCCATCAGCCCGTTGTGTAACGGCGCAAGATAAATTTGAAAGCAACATTTGAAAGCAGTTTACCTTATTTCAGTGTCAAGCGTTTGGTTCCAGGCGCTTTCAACGCGGGTTTGATAGGGTCAACCTGCACTGCCCTACCGTTGGCGTAGATGTCGCCCTTGTTATTCTGCAAACTCACCGTGTTGACCGAGCTGTTCTTGATGTCCCGCACCGACATGCAGGGGCTTACACTCGTTCACGTTAGAGCTCAACTTGAGGAACTCCAGGAAACATTCATGAGACAAGTCGGATCATAATGGACAGAAGAGCCCAAGTTGAGCTGAAATGGGAACGAGTGTAAGCCCCTGCCGACATGTCACCCTTCTCCACGCGGATCAGCAGCTTGGTCTCGTCTAGCAGGCACGCCGTGGGCACGTACATGGTGTAGCGGCGCAAGTTGAATTTGAAAGCAAAATTGAGGCAAAATTGACAGCAGTTTATCATATTTTGGTTTTGAAGCGCTTAATGGCGAGGCGCTTTCAACATAGGTTTCATAGAGTCAACCTGCACCGCCCTGCCACGGTGACGTCCGCGCGGCGGCACGTGATCTTGCCCGTCATCTGGTTGCTGGTGATGCTGTTGAGCTGCACGTTGGTGCGCCACGTCTTCACGCCGTCGTCGCCGGTCACCTCCACATTGGTGGCGTCCTGAATGTAGCGGCACAACTTCAATTTTAAAGCAAAACTTGAAGGCAGTGTATCATATCCTATGACAAAGTACGTGAAACCACGTCGACACTAAGCAACAAGTAGTACTAAGTCGTCCAAATGGAGCGTTCTGATTGGTCGAGCGGCACGACTTAGCCTTAAGTCTCACAAAGTTTCGAAGTGGTTTCACACACTTTGTCATTGTTTCCACGCTTGGTTCCAGGCGCTTTCAGCATGGGTTTCATCTGTTCAACCTGCACCAGCTTACCAGCGACGAGATCTTGTTGAGGTAGAACTTGTCCGTGGCGCGGTTGCACACGCGGAAGCGGATGTCCTCCTGCGCAATGTCGTGGTCCGCCTTGATGCAGCGGCGAGAGTTGAACCATAAAAGCACAGTTTGAAAGCGATTCATCAGATTTCAGGTTCAAGCGCTGAGTTCCAGGCGGTTTCAACAGGAGATTCGTCGTTTCAACCTGCACCGCGCTACCTTGAGCTCGTAGGTGCCAAAGTCCAGGGGCTTACACTCGTTCACCTCCCAGCTCAACGTAAGCGCTTTTCGTGGGACAAGGGGTATTTAGGGGCCGTTTATGGGGTATTGATGGCGGGGGTATTGGGGGTGTTTAGGGCTTTAGGGGATGTTTCGAGTGTCAGAAACGGCTCAGGTTGAGCTGAGAAGTGGATGAGTATAAGCCCCTGCCGAACTCCTGTCGCAGAACTAGCTCCTCGACCGGCCCGCCGGTGATGCGGTTCACCATGTTGAAGCGGCTCAAGTTGAAACTGAAACCGAAAATTCAAAGCGGTTCATCATATTGCAGTTTCAATTGCTTACTTCCAGGTGCTTTCAACGTGGGGTTGATAGGGTCAACCTGCGCCGCCCTACCTTGTTGTCCTTGACCTCGAAGTTGGGGTACTGCGTGGCCACCGGGTACTCAACGTCGATGTGGTAATAGAAGTCCTCACCGTAGAGGCGCAAGTTGGTTTCGAAAGCAAGAGTTGAAAGCAGTTTATCGTGTTAAGATTTCGAGCGCTCAATGCTGACACCATAGTCGGTTTCAACACGTGATTTGATGCTGTCAACCTACACCGCCCTACCTCGCACAGCTCGTACACCGGGTTGCAGCGGCGTAAGTTGAATTTGAAAGCCAAACTTGAAAGCAGTTTATCGCAATACAGCTTTAAGCGCTTAGTTCCAGGCGCTTTCAACGTGTGTTCGACAGGGTCAACCTGCACCGTCCTACCGGGTAGCGGCACAGCTCAACCATCTCCAGCGACACCGCCGCGGCGAAGAGCGTGAGGAAGATGAGTGACCCGCCCGTGAACAGTGAGATGCGAATGAGGCGGTCCATCCGGCTCGACGCGCGCTCCATCATGGCTGCGGCGGTCATACCGGTGTCATAGGGGTGTCACAGAGGTGTTATAGGGGTGTTGGGGTGTCATGGGGGTGTCATAGCCCAAGGGAGAGGTCGAGAGGGAGACGAGGTGGGTCATGGTCAGCCGAGGGGCAACGTGTCACACTGGTGAGCAGTTCGGGTGGGCGGGACACGCGAAGACGACGGGGGCGGGAGGGGCGGCAGACTCGGGAGGGGGCAGATGGGACACGGGGGTGGGAGGGGCGGGAGGGGCGAGACGGGACACGGGGGCGGGATGGGCGAGACGGGCACGCACTTCTCCGCTGCTCCAACTTCTTCTTGTACATGTAGGTCTTCGTCCGCTCCTTGTCCTTCGCGTCCGCGGTCCGCGCCTGGTCCGGGGGGGGCGGCGGGGGGGCTGGGGGGGTCAGCGCGGAGGGGACGCACGATACCGAGGGAGGGGGCGCGGGGAGGTGGGATGCAACGGGCGTCGCCGCGCCCCGGTTTCTCGGAGCCACAGGGCATACACACGAGTTGTCAATTCGGTACCAAGTTGAGTTCCAATAAAGGGAAGCGACGGGGACGTACCGAGTTTCCCGACGCATAGCTCCTCCGGTGACTTTGTGGCGCTTCGTGGCTCCCCGACTCATGGCTGGCCCCGGCGGTGAGCGCGCGCGACGTCAGCCCCGCCCCGCTAACGGAGCCCCCGGCCTCCCCCGTTTCCGGCACGATACTCAGCAGCTTGCTCGTCCCTCTTCCGTCGCTCGCATCCCGCAACTCTTTTCGCGCACGCGCGGCGGTGGCGGCGCGAGCGGCCATCCTGTGGCGTCGTGTCCCCCGTCCGCCTGGCGCCCCTGTTGTGGCCTCGGAGGGTCCTCACAGGGCGTGCAGCCCCGAATGGCATGGTGAGCAAGCAGCAGAGAAGCCACTCGCGTCGTTTGAAAGGGGGGGGAATTTATTAAAAGGTGGTATAGGGGTCTAATGATTGAAGCTAATCGGTACGAGTGCACTCTTTAAATAATGTTCCGTACCAAGCTTGGAACCTGGAATCCAGGTGTGTTTTGGGAGCGTACCTACGCTGAAATCGCCCACAATTGATCAAAACCGCCCAAAATCGCCGAACATCCCACCGTCGAGCGCTCGGAACCTCGTCCGGGACAACTGTGGTGCGTACCTGGCTCGGAACATAATTTAAAGAGCCCACTCGTACTAATAATTTAAATCAGGGCTCTGATGCCATTCTCTCTCAATTAAAACTGGGAGAGAAGGGCGGCAGCGTTGTGACGCGGGACTGTGGCGTTGGCAGTTGCCTCGGCCGCAGCGCCCCGGAGTCTGTCTGCGTTGGTTTTGTCGCGGGTGATGGAAATGGTGGACGGAGCCGAAAGCCGCGCCTTATTTAGGGTACAGTATGGGTTTAGAATTTAGGGCGAGTGTTTAGGGTTTCGTTTTCTCTTGGAGGTGGCGACGTGACACGTGAGTGCCCATCTGCTGCACGCGCCCGGCGCCCGCGTCGCACACCCCTCACGCCCAAGCACACCCCTCACGCCCCATGCAGTGTCTCGGTGCGCGCATCGCCCTCGCCCCTCCGGGCTTCGGCGCGCCAAGCCCGTCCAAGCCCAGCCCGTCCGCCAAGCCCGCCCTCTCTCCCGCGTCGCCGCGTCCGCGTCCCCGACTGTTGCTGATGCTGCGCCGGTGGATACGGACGTCAACGCGCTCCGCGCGTGGCGCGAGCAGTGCCCCGAGCTGCGCGCACTGTGGGCAGGGGCTTACGCTCGTTCCCATTTCCGCTCAACTTGAGCGTATCTTGCCCCATTCCACTCAACTTATGCTCACTTTGCCCGCCATGTAACCCAAGTTAACCCGTGGATATGGCCCTCCTTCCCAGCCACTGGTTCACGCGCCTCCGAATCCACATCACTCACTGACTCACGCGCCTCCGCATCCACTGCCCCTGGCCCAGCCCGCCCAGTGATTAGGCCGCACGTGGCACCGCGCCATCTCAAAAAAACCCTCAAGTTGAGCTCTGAAGTGAGCGAGTGTGAGCCCCTGGCTGTGGGATGACAGCACGCCCGTGACGGCGTGGCTGGGGATCACCTTCGGCGCGGCGGGCGGTACGAACGCGGGGCGGGTGGTGATGATCCAGCTCGAGAGCAGTGATTTGACTGGCGACGTGCCGGCGGCTTTCGGGGGGCTCACCGCGCTGACGAGGTTGGAGCTCAGCCGGAACCAGCTGACGAGCGTGCCGGCGGCTTTCGGGGCGCTCACCGCGCTCACGGCGTTGGACCTCAGCCGGAACAAGCTGACGAGTCTGCCGGCGGAGCTGGGGGGGCTCACCGCGCTGACGAGGTTGGTCCTCAACGGCAACCAGCTGACCAGCGTGCCGGTGGAGCTCGGAGCGCTCACCGCGCTGACGCGGTTGTACCTCAGCGGGAACCGGTTGACGAGCGTGCCAGCGGAGCTCGGGATGCTAACCGCGCTGAAGACATTGTACCTCAGCAGGAACCAGCTGACTAGCGTGCAAGCGGAGCTCGGAGCGCTCACCGCACTGACGAGGTTGGACTTTGGCGGGAACCCGGTGACGAGCGTGCCGGCGGAGTGGGAGGAGGGCGGGGCGTCAGAGAAGGGCGGCTGTAAAATCACCCGGTAGGATCACTCGGCGGCGGTCGCGAGACGCGGACACACGGTATTCCGTTGTTTGCCAGGCTGTATGATTGTTGACGACCACCGGGGAGGACGAAGAAGACGATGACGACGAGGACAATGAAGATCAAGATGATGAGGGCAATCAGCCCGCCCTCGGCGATGTTAATGCGGAGCGCCTGTGCGGGGCATCGGCATCGGCGGCGAAAGCGGCAGCAGCGGCCACACGAGTCCAGGTTCAGAGGGGTCTCTTCGTGGACGCTTCAATTGGGCTCCCTCTGGGGGTCTGATGGGGGGTCTGCTGTAGGGTTTTCATCGTTAGACTTGAAATATTAGACGGACACATATATGTTAATGCCATTTGAGAGAGAGAGACGCGTCAGCAAGGCGAGGGTGGAGCGGAGCGTAGGTGGCAGGAGCACACGTGCCAACTGAGATATACGCATTTATAGTAATGTCCGTGTGGGATATGGGATGAAGCTCATCAGCTAAGCGAGGACCACGAGACAGCCGTGGTTGCTGCGCTTTGATAATAGTTCAACAGTAGTTGTGTTTACGCCCCTGGGGTCGACGTTTCTAAAACGTGGTACAGACTGTCTGGGCGAGCCCACCAAATCGACATCTAATGTATCAAGGCTAATCATTCACCATATCGCCGCCCCTTCCTGCGTCGTCGTTATCTGCGTCTCCGCTCTGTCGACCGTACGCTGGCGCCCTCTAGGAACCACCGTTGACTGAAAATGTGCGCTGGCGGTGATGTCGCGTGCGGCGGTCCCTGAGGCGGCGGCCTACTATGCAGCAGACTGTCACGGCCACCTGCAGCCCGCATAACCCCAGGGTTCAGCGGCGGAAGTTGAGTCTCAAAGCAAAACTTGAAAGCGGTTCATCATATTTGAGCTTCAAGAGCTTACTTCCAGGCGCTTTCGACGTGGATTTGACAGGGTCAACCTGCACCGCCCTACCAGGGCCCCGGAGAACACCCACAACCACGTGGCATGCGGTGTGTGCACCCGCCCCTCCCGGATGGAAGAGTTCCTGGCCAGTTCCCCGTAATCGAAACTCGAGCTCCAACCGTGCACAGTGGTTGCGGGTTTGGCCGCCTCGGTGTAGCGGCTCAAGATGAAGTTGAAAGCAACGCTTGAAAGCGGTCCATCATCTCTAAGTTTCAAGAGCATAGGTCCAGGCGCTTTCACCACGGGTTTCATCGGTTCAACCTGCACTGCCCTACCTCGGTGATAGACTCGGCCCCCGCTGCGATGGACTTAGACTCGGACTTGGACTCGGACTTGGACTCGGACTTGGACTCGGACTTGGACTTGGCGGCGGATTCCGCCTCCGCGATGGCAGCGGCCGAGGCCGCAGCGCCGGCGATGGCGAAATCGTGCACACCCTTGTTGAAGCGGCGCAAGTGAAATTGAAAGCGAAAGTTGAAAGCGATGCCTCGCATTTCGGTTTCAAGCTCCCAGATCCAGGCGCTTTCAACGTGGTTTTGATAGGGTCAACCTGCACCGCCCTACCTTGTTTGCGGCAGCTGGCGTGTTGGTCGCGGTCGCGGCGCTCCGCTTCGCCGCCGGTTCCTCCGATGGCTCGTGCTCAGCCTCGCCCTCCTCGACTGCGTCAACCTCGGCCGCTGTCTCCTTCTCCACTTCTGGCGGCTCCACCGCCCCCCCCTCCTCCGCCGCCTCCTCCTCCGTCGCCCCCCCCTCCCTCGCCGCCCCCCCTTCCTCCGCCGCGCCCCCCTCCTCCGGCACCTCCCCCGCCGCCTCCTCCCCCCCTCCCTCCGCCTCCTCCTCCTCCTCCCCCCCTACCTCCGCCTCCTTGGCCACCGCCGTCTCCCTCGCCTCCGGCCAGGGGCTTACACTTTTCGGCTCAGCGTAAGCACAGTTTATGGGATGCGTTCAGTGCATGATTTCCCCCCAGTCTATTAGACAGGGGGACACGGGGAGGTGTGACCAAAACGGCTTAGGTGGAGCTGAGAAGTGGACGAGTGTAAGCCCCTGCCTCCGGCCCCTTCGCATCCTGCGACTTATCTTCACCCTCGTTATCCTTCTCCTCCGTGAACTCCGCGTCCTTCTCCTCCGCCACCAACACGTCCTCCGTCCAGGGGCTTACACTCGTTCATTTCTCAGCTCAACTTGAGCGCTTTGTATGGGATAGGGGTGGGCGTAGGGGTTGTGTAGCCCGTGTTAAGGGGGTGTTAGGGGGTGTATAGGGTGTGTAGGGTGTGTAGGGTGTTTTTGGGTGTCAGACACGGCTCAAGTTGAGCTGAACGGTGAACGAGTGTAAGCCCCTGCCTCCGTCACCACCTCCTCCGAGATGGCACCTTTGGCCCGCTCCATTTCCTCCCCCGCAACGCAGCGGCGCAAGTTGAAATTGAGAGCAAACGTTGAAAGCGGTTGATGATATTCTAGTTTCAAGCGCTGAAACCATAGTCGCTTTCATGTGTTTTGATACTGTCAAGCTGCAGCGCCCTACCATGAGCGCCGCCTGCTCCTCCGAGGTGCAGTGGCTTACACTCGTCCACTTTTCAGCTCAACCTGAGCCGTTTCTGACACAATTATACACCCTAAACACCCCCTGATCTCCCATGACACCTCCCAAACACCCCCTAATTACCCCCTGGATGCACCCCCTATCCCACGGAAGCGCTTCAGTTGAGCCGTAAAGTGGACGAGTGTAAGCCCCTGCCGAGGTGTCATCCGGGTCCAGGCTCACTAGCGTCACCTTGCGCGTCAGCTGCTGGCACGTCTGGATGTAGCGCCGCAAGTTTGATTGAAAGCAACAGTTGAAACCACTTCATCCATAATATGGTTTCGAGCGCTGAAACCCATGGTGCCTACAGGTAGTCTGTGGGTCGGTAACTTCTCGTAAGCTTGATTTGGCCATAAGTCAAATGAATTTTGGTTAAAATCACCGAACGCCTACCTACTATGGGTAGTACGAGATAATACATAGTACGCTTAAGAGACCAGGCAATAGGCACATTCGACATGGGCTACGATGCTGTCAACCTGCGCACCGGCCTACCTGGGTGCTGGGCTTTGTGGAGTGTGCGAGGTAGGCGGAGATATATAGGCGGAGGAACTTGCCCGCCTTGATGTAGCGGCGCAAGTTGACTCTGAAAGCAAATCTTGAAACCAGATTGTCGTATTATAGTTCCAAGCGCTCAGTTCCAGGCGCTTTCCACTTGGATTTCATCGGTTCAACCTGCACCGCCCTACCTTGTAGCGGAACCGCGCGCGCACGTTCACGTCGGTGGCGATCGTGTGTTGCGACGCCGAGTCGTCCACCGTGGGACAGGGGCGTACACTCGTCCACTTTTCAGCTCAACCTGAGCCGTTTCTGACACAAAACACTCCCTCATCATCCCCTCGTACCCACTGAACACCTCTGAAATACCCCGAGACAGCCCATAAATGCACCCCATGTCCCACAACAAGCGCTTATGTTGAGCCGAAAAGTGGACGAGTTTTAGCCCCTGCCGCGGGGTAGTTGAACAGCCGAAGGGTGACGCCGCACTGGCGCGAGATGCGCTCAGCCTCGGTGCAGTGGTGCAAGTTGAAATTGAAAGCAACGTTTGAAAGCGGTTCATCTCAATTTAGCTTCAAGCGCTGATACTAGGCGCGCTGTCAACATGGGCTTTCATACTGTCAACCTGCACCGCCCTACCTCGTCGAGCACGGCGGCGGTCATCTGGGGGGAGATGCCGCCCCCGAGGCAGGGGCTTACACTCGTTCCCATTTCGGCTCAACTTCAGCGCTTTGTATGGGATAGGGGATGCACGTAGGGATTGTGTAGCCCGTGTTAAGGGGGTCTTAGGGGGTGTTTAGGGTGTGTAGGGTGTTTGCTTGTGTCCCACACTGCTTGTGTCCCACACTGCTTGTGTCACACACGGCTCAAGTTGAGCTGAGAAGTGGACGAGTGTAAGCCCCTGCCCTGGGGGCGACTTCGAACATGCCGCTCGGGTCGTTGATGCCGATCATGGAGCGCGCGATGCGGCGCCTTGATATGTCGGCGACTCGAGTCTTGAGATTGACCTCTCCGCAGGGGCTTACACTCGTCCACATTTCAGCTCAACCTAAGCCGTTTTGGTCACACCTCCCCGTGTCCCCCTGTCTGATAGACTGGGGGAGAATCATGCACCCAACGTATCCCATAGAATGTGCTTACGGTGAGCGGAAAAGTGGACGAAGTGTAAGCTCATGCCTCTCCGCCGCTGTAGCCGCTCCGCGTCCTCAACCTGAATCCCAAACGCATGTTCGCGCGCACCACCTCGCAGCAGGGGCTCACACTCGTCCACTCTTCAGCTCAAGTGGAGCGATGTGTATGGAATAGGGGGTGCGCGTAGGTTATTGTAGCCCGTGTCAAGCGGGTGTTTGGGGGTGTTTAGGGTGTGTAGGGTGTTTTCTTGTAACAGACACGGCTCAAGTTGAGCTGAGAAGTGAACGAGTTTAAGCCCCTGCCTCACAGCACCGCGTCGAGAGCGAGAGGCGGTCGCGTCGGCTGCACAGCTTGCCCACCAGCTCAGCCTTGTTGCAGGGGCTTGCACTTGTTCCCATTTCCGCTCAACTTGAGCCGTGTCTGACACACAAAAACAAGCTACACCCCCTAAACACCCCGTAACACCCCCTTAACATGGGCTACACAACCCCTACGCGCACCCCCTATCCCATAAAAAGCGCTCAAGTTGAGCTGAGAAGTGAACGAGTGTAAGCCACTGCCTTGTTGCTCTTGCCATACTGACTGCGCTCGTCGAAGCTCAGCCCGCGCGCCAGGGACTTACACTCGTTCCCATTTCAGCTCAACTTGAGCACTTGCTTCCAACGTATAATCAACTTAACTCATGACGGTGTCCTGGAGTTGCTTAAGTTGAGCTCCAACGTGAACGAGTGTAAGCCCCTGCCGCGCGCGCTGAGGCGCGACGTGTGGAGCGCCAGCTGCGGCTCGCTGATGAGGAAGTCGCCCTTGCTGTAGCGGCGCAACTTTGTTTTGAAAGCAAATTTTGAAAGCGCTTCATCTCATTTTGCTTTCACGCGCTAAATGGTGCATAGGGGGGCTCCAGCATTCTTCAGAGTGAGGAAATAATGGTCCATAGGGGCCCTCCCTCATTCAAGAAGCCAACGCGCTTTCAAACTTGGGGTTCAGCTGGTTTCACCCTGCACGGCCCTACCTTGCTGGTGAAGTGATTGTTCATTATTGTGCGGAGCGGGACGTCGGCGTGAAGGGTCGCCGCGGTCTGCTCGTGCCGCACGCGGAGCATCGGGATCAGGACCGCGAAGCAGGGGCTTACACTCTTTCCCATTTCCGCTCAACATGAGCTTACTTTACCCCTGTCCGCTCAACTTAAGCTTACTCTGTCACCTATATGACCCAAATGAACCCTTGGATGTGTCCCGAAGGTGCTCAAGTTGAGCTCTACCGTGAGCGATGTGTCCCGAAGGTCCTCAAGTTGAGCTGAGAAGTGGACGAGTGTAAGCTCCTGCCGCGAAGCGCTTGAAGTACTCGGCGTGTCGGAATATCGACGACATGGTTGCGTAGAAGGTCTTGGGGAGGAACTGGTTACCGACCAGCAGGGGCTCACACTCGTCCACTTTTCGGCTCAACGTGAGCGCTTTCTGTGGGATAGGGGGTGCACTCAGGGGTTGTTTAGGGGGTGTGTAGGAGGTGTCAGGGGCTGCTGGGGGGTGTTTAGGGTGTATTTTCTGTCAGAAACGGCTCAGGTTGAGCTGAAAATTGGACGAGTGTAAGCCCCTACCGTCCAGAGGCAGCGCCCACTCGTGCCCATTCGCCCGGGCGTGCGCCAGCATGCAGGGGCTTACTACACTCGTTCGCTTTCAGCTCAACTTGAGTTGTCTTTGTGCCCGGCGTACCCCAACTTGACCCATGAATCTGTCCCGAATGTGCTCAAGTTGAGCTCTAACGTGAACGAGTGTAAGCACCTGCCAGCATGGCATTTCGCACCGAGTTCTGCGCCTGCGCGAAGAGAACGCGCGCCTGCTCGGAGCTGAGGCAGTGCATGGCCGAGAGTGGCGGGGAGACGTACAGGATTCTCTTGACACCCGCCGTCCTGAGCTGGGAGACGAGCAGAGCGCGCTCTGTGGCGTTCACGATGCGGTTGACGACCCAGTAGATGGGCACGCTCGCAGGCGCGGGCTCCTCGTGCATCGCTGAGAAGACGGAGTTCTGCCGCATCTGCCCGCTGCCCTGCAGCCAGGGGCTTACACTCGTTCTTGGGACAGCTCAACTTGAGCAGCTCCAGGACACATTCACGAGTTATAAGTTGGGTTACACGGTGGACAAGAGAGCTCAAGTTGAGCTGAAATCCGAGTGTAAGGCCCTGCCTGCAGGGGCCACATGTCGTTCCCGAGCATGCGATACACGGCGTAGGCGTGCCCCCCGCCCGACGACCTCTGCACGCCCCGCGACGGGCGGAACACATCGCTCGTCGCCGGCGCGATCATCGACACGAGCAATGCCACCGCAAGACCGGCTGCTACCGTACGCCTCACGGAGGGCGACACCCCTTGGTGCCTCTCCACCCTCATCCGCCTGTACATGCTCGGCGAATGCGAACCTCGGCCTCGCCCTCCAGCCATCCAGCGGTCCCCGCTGACGCTCGTGGAGAGGGAGCGGTGCTGCGTCAGAGAGACGAGCGAGATATTCGGGTGCGTGCAACTTTGAGGATGGTGATGCGCGCGTGAAGGAACTGGACGCCCTCCCGCCAGCGTCCACAGAGGCCGCCCGCCGCCCGGAGGTTCTAACTCGTGCTGCCTGGGGTGGAGGGGGCGGCGGCGCGACGGCGATGGTGGGTGCGGGGCTGCCGGTGGTTGTTACGCCAGGTTCGTAGGGTTTTGGTTGGAGGTTTAGGGTTTGGTTTTGCTGACGCCGTTCGGTCCGATGTTCGCGGCATGAGCACTTCCTACGCGCCCGCACGACAAGTCCCCGCTCCGCCGCATCCCAGGTACGCCGCCCTGCTCTGCGCCTCGCCCGCTCACCCCACAGTCACACCACCCCGCCCCATCCGCAGCCACACAACCACGCCCAATCAAACATCAGAAAATACTTCGTCACAGGGGAACGAACCGTCGCTTCAACCCGTCCTCCTTTCCACCTCACCTCTCGCCCCCACCTAACCCCGCCCCCACCAGGCACACGGTACCAGCCCCACACACACGATGCCCGCCCCCGACGCCGATGCCGACGCGAGGATGGCCGCCCAACTGCAGGCGACGTTCGACGCGGAGCCCGCCGTCGCCGCCCCCGACGCCGAAGTCGACACCAACTTCGCCGCACACATGCAGGCAGGGGCTTACACTCGTCCACTTTTCAGCTCAACCTGAGCCGTTTCTGACACAAAATACACCCCAGACACCCCATCAGTACCCCATGACACCTCCTAAACACCCCGTGATCTACCCCTGAACGCAAGCCCTATCCTACAGAAAGCGCTTACGTTGAGCCGAAAAGTGGACGAGTGTCAGCCCCTGCATGCAGGCGCAGTTTGACGCTGAGCACGCCGCCATCGGTACAAACCCCGTCCACTCGAACCGTGGGCTTACACTCGTTCCCATTTGCGCTCAACTTGAGCTTACTTCGCCCGTTCCGCTCGGCTTAAAATCCATATGACTCATATCAACCCGTGGATGTGTCCCGAAGATGCTCAAGTTGAGCTCTAACGTGAGAGATGTTCCCGAAGGTCCTCAAGTTGAGCTCTGAAGTGAGCGGGTTCAAGCCCCTGACTCGAACCTCACATCGTACTCGTACCAACTCGGCAGCGGCCTGCCAGCCTGAGACTGACCTCCCATCCCTTCCCCTTTGACTTACAGTGGCAGACGAGGCCGCGGGCAAGCAGCTGGCAGCAGAGGCAGGGAGGGGGGCATTTAAGAACAAGCACTCGACCGACGTTGAAACGTCGCAACGACGAACCGAGTCCGTGCGCCTGTACTGGTATGAGCATTCACCCTGAAGGCAAGTCAAGCTCCGACCTCGGTCGAGTGATTGTTCTGCGGTGTACCCGCACACACTCGCCGCATCCTCCTCCCTGACTGTTTGCTCATAATGTACCGCTGCACCCAACTCCTGCCGCGGTGTGGTGTGGGCGCCGACCCCCGCGCCGCCCCCCCGCTCTGGTGCCGGCGGGGCCTGACTGTTTGCTCATAGCGTACCGGTGTACCCGATTAGACTCTGGTGAGAGGGCGCGGTGGAGGACGAGTTCGAGTGCGCGAACCGCGCGGTGGAGGCAGGGGCTTACACTCGTTCACTTCAGAGCTCAACTTGAGCACCTTCCGGGACACATCGCTCACGTTAGAGTTCAACTTGAGTACCCTCGGGACACATCCACGGGTTAGGTTGTGTTATATGGGGCACAATGTAAGCTTTAGTTGAGCGGAAATGGGCATAGTGAGCTCAAGTTGAACGGAAATGGGAACGAGTGTAAGCCCCTGGGAGGAGGACGCCAAGGTGGCCAAGCAGATGGGCCGCGAGGAGGCGTTCCGCGCCAAGACGCGCTGAGAACACATGTGGGCGTCGCGTAGACATGTTATTGGGCGTCGCGTAGACATGTCGTATTTCGTGTCTAGTGGAAGTAGTTCGATGATGTGGGTGGGGTGTATGTACTAGTACGAGTAGAGACGTCCATTGCGTCGCGACTCGTTTATCGGTTCGCTGTCACGAACGGGAGTGGATTTTATTTTGTACCAATAGCTCAATAGACGCACCTCGCACGCAATAGCTCGACAGTGTTGGGGGACGTAGCTAGCTAGTGTAAACTCCCTTCTTTTCGATGTCATCCGAGACACGCTTTCTATATTTATCTCTCTCGTTCGTCGTTCGTCGTCCCATCGCGGCATGCACACACCCGTGACGAACAAGACTATTTTCATATTTTTGAGCGGCTTCGACTCGTACCTGGTACCCGTAGGGTTTTGGGTTTAAAAACCCTAAACCCCAAAATCTAAAAACAGGAAATCTCGTTGTCAGCCAATCAAAAGCACCAGAAGATGCACACAATCAATGGTGTAAATGGGGGCTCGAATCTACGGTAACCCTGTCAGCCTGTGTGAGACCATCATCCCTCTGTCTGTTTGCTCATACATGTAGTCAGTGTACCGGTACACGCACTCGTTTGATCAATCAACTCCTGAAATAGACCGTCACCGAGAGATCTGGCGAGAGTCCACCGAGGCTCACGAGGCACGTGGGCGCCGCAGGGCGCAGACGATTTCAGCCGCAGGAGGAGGAAGGGAGGACGACAAGACGCCGAGCGCTGCAATTGCCTCACAACACGCACCACCAGCGTCGAGTCACTAGAGAGGGGTGAGTGCAGCAGCTGCCAGCGTCGCGTCCTTCTGTTGCGGGTATTCAGCAGTAGTTACTGACAGCATCGACGTCAGAACTTTCCCTGTCTTTCGTCCAAGCTCTTCCAACGATGTCCGCCCTCGCCGCGAACGTACTGTCCGCGCGGGTCTGCGGCAACGCCGCGGCGGCGCCCCGCGTAGGCGGCGCCACGCGCCGCGTCGCCCTCACCGCCCGCCCCGTACACGCCGCTCGCACCGCCCGGCTCTCCCCCGGCCGCCGCGGCGGCGGCCTCCGCACCGGGCCTGGCGTCGTCTCGATGGCTATCGTGGCCCCCCCTGCGGCAGGGGCTTACACTCGCCCCCGTTTCCGCTCAACTTGAGCTTAGTATGCCCCTTTCCACTCAACTTTAGCTTACTTTGTACCTGGTATGACCCAAATTGACCCGTGGATGCGTCCGGAAGGTGCTCAAGTTGAGCGCTACCGTGAGCGATGTGTCCCGAAGGTCCTGAAGTTGAGCTTTGAAGTGAGCGATTGTAAAGCCCCTGCCCTGCGGGCGCGGATAACGTGCCGGACCAGAAATCATCCCCCGAGCTGGAGGTAAAGAACAACACCAACCCGTGGTCAGCGGAGTCCGCGACGCCGGTGTTCAGCAAGGCCAAGGCAGGGGGGGTACTGATACCAAGTACTCACATCGACGTCGAGTCTCCTCCTCCGCGGCGTGTTCTACGCGACCGTGTGAGGGCATTCAACCCCTGCAGGTAACCAACAGTTAATTATAGACATACATAACGACACACGCCAATCTCGGTTCGAGTGCTTGTTCTGCCTGCTGGCTCTCCTGCCAGGGCGAGCCTGTGCGCATCAAAATCGACGAGCAGTGGTACGACTGCCGCGGGTGGGCCGCCGCGCACCCCGGTGGCAGGGGGGTTTCCTCGCGCCGCCCCCCTACACACCTTTACACCCCACCCCAACATCCTCCAGGCAAAAATTGTACGTCGTTGGGTACTTTGGGTTTCTTGGACTCACCCACAGCTGTGACAGAGACACGAGTCCCCTGTCCAGCTCTATTTGAGTGTGGGTGCACGGACTAAGACACAGCTGGCCATCGAGACGAGCACTCGTTGCAGCTCACCTCTCGTACCTTCCAGGCATTAAAGTATAAGCTGTGGTAACTGGAGTGGGTTGTGGGGGCTCACCCGCAGACGGTGAGTTTTGATGGTTGCGGCTGTGGCTGTGGCTGTGGCTGTGGCTGTGGCTGTGGCTGTGGCTGACAGTTGAGGTGACCATGGGGCGGCTGCATCGAGTTCAGACCATTGTTAATGCGGGTGGATGAGCCGGTGTTTTTGTTCGAGTACACTTGTGCGCTATGCGCAAACAATGAGGCAGCGGCGCCCGGTGTTTTTGCACGAGAACACTTGTGCGCTATGAGTAAACAGAGAGGGAGCGGCGCGTGAGACCCTGGCTTCCGGTGCACGGTGGATCCACTTCTTCGACGGGCGCGACGGCACAGACGCCTTCTACGCCCTGCACTCCTACGGCCCCAACGGCTCCTCCAAGGTAGGGGCTCACACTCGTTCACGGTAGAGCTCAACTTGATCAACTCCAGGACACTTTCACGAGTTAATTGTGGCTACACGGTGGACGGAGAAGCTCAAGTTGAGCTGAAATGGGAATGAGTGTAAGCCCCTGATCCAAGGCCGTGGACCGCCTCTCAAAGCTGCCCAAGTGCGATGCGCCACCCGCCAAGGAGCTCAAGGTACCGCCGGCCTCACACTTCCCGCCACATCATCCAACGCATTCTGAGCCCTCATTTCTTATATTAAATTGCTTCCTATGACGAGACAAGCAGTATCTTGCCCGCCACGTCGTCCAACGCATTTGAAACCCCTATTCCTCAGTTAAATGGCATCCGGTGACGTGGTGAGCGATACCTGCCCCGGGCCCTGCATCAAGGTTCCGAGCCCCACAGAGTATGCGACGTCCATGAGCTTCCGCGACTTCCGCCAAAAGCTGGAGAAAGACGGTTTCTTTCAGCGCAACTACTTCAAGGCAGGGGCTTACGCTCGTTCCCATTCCCGCTCAACCTGAGCTTACTTTACCCCTTTCCGCTCAATTTGAGCTGACATTGTTCCCCATATGACCCAAATTAACCTGTGGACGTGGCCCGAAGGTGCTCAAGTTGAGCTCGAACGCGAGCAATGTGTTCCCGAAGGTCCTCAAGTTGAGCTGTGAAGTGAGCGAGTGTAAGCCCCTACTCGAAGGAGGCGTGGGCGCTAGGGCAGGTGGCGGGCTTGTACATTGCGGGCACGTTCCTGGCGTACAGCAACCCGTTCATCGCCACGGTGCTGCTGGGGCTGGGCATGGTGCAGGCAGGGTCTCACACTCGTCCACTTTTCAGCTGAACCTGAGCCGTTTCCGACACAAACACACCCTCAACACCCCTATTGCCCCCTCTTACCCCCTGTACAACCCCTAAACCAGCCCTAAATGCACCCCATATTAAACAGAGAGTGCTTATGCTGAGCCGAAAAGTGGACGAGTGCAAGCCCCTGGGTGCAGGCGGGGTGGCTGGGACACGACTACGTGCACGGGCGCGGGCCCATCTGCGACGCCATGCGCTACATGCCGACCTTGCTCAACGGCCACGGTACGGCGGTGCAGGTTGAAGCCACTTGAAGCTCGTGCTGAAAGCGCCTGATGTCAGAGCTTCAAACCAAACTAACATGCGGTGACACGCTTCCAACTTTTGCTTTCATTATCAACTTGCACCCCTACACCACGGCGTGGAGTGGTGGTCGCAGAAGCACAGCATGCACCACGTCTTCACCAACGAGGTAGGCCGGTGCAGCGTGACCCTATCAAGCCCAAGTTGAAACCGCCTGGAATCAAGCGCTTGACCGACTATCTCACGAACCGCTTTCAGATTTTGCTTTCAATTTCAACCCCCTGATACACCCCCAATAAACCCCCTATACACCCCAAAACACCCCCATAACACCCTCATTACACCCCCTACACACCCCTAATACACCCCCATTGCACCCTCATACACCCCTAATATACACCCCAAATATCCCCCCATAACACTTGCGGCCCTACAACTCGGAGCACATGGACAACGACGTGATGATGGAGCCCTTCTTCTTCCTGCGCGCGCCCAAGGAGAGCGGTCGGCCGGACAGTGGCATGCGCAAATGGCAGGGGCTTACTCTCGTTCACTTCTCAGCTCAACCTCAGCCGTTTTGGTCACACCTGCCCGTGTCCCCTGCCTACGTGTCCCCCTGCGAAATAGACTGGGGGAAATCATGATGGGCTGGGGGAAATAATGCACTCAGCGTCTCCCACAAAATGTGCTTACTTTGAGCCGAAAAGTGGACGAGTGTAAGCCCCTGGCAAGTGGCAACACATCTACGGGTACCCGCTGCTGAGCATCATGTTCTGGCTGTGGCGCTTCCACTCAGTGGAGAGCGCGTGGAAGCGCAAGGATAAGCGTGAGCTCGCCTTCATGGTGGGACGCGGGCATCACACTCACACTAAACCCTAAACCCTAAACCCTAAACCCCATCACAGCTGTCGCGCGTCTCACTCCATGCATGCCCCTGCTTCGTGATGTGCGGTGTCGGTGATTTGAACCCGTGCGACTGCTACTACTACAGCTACTGACTGATATGTGCCCAACGTCATTTGTTGCCGCGGCTCAAGCCATAACACCCCCCTTACACCCCCCTAACACCCCACACCCTCTGATCACACCCCCCTTACACCCCCCAAACATACCACACCCCCCCACGGCCCTGCTCGTAGGCGGTGAACTACTCGTGGCTGGCGTTCTGCATGCCGCCACTGGTGGCCATCGGCTCCATTTTCTTCAGCGGTTTCATCGTGGCCAGCCTGGTGTCGGCCACGCACCAGAGCGAGGAGATCATGGAGTATGGCGACGTAAGGCCGCGCAAAAGCCAAAACCGCCCGCCATCTCGCTGACGCGCATTTTGTACCCTCCCGCGCAGTAACCAAACCACCCGCCATCTCATCGACGCGCGCTTTGTACCCTCGTTTCTCAAGTTGAACGGCATCCTTCGACGAGGCGAGCGATGTCTGCTAGTTCCTGAAACCACCTGCCACCTCATTGACACGCGTTTCGTACCCTCATTGTGTGCCCTAGAGTTCAATGGCATAATAGAACGAGTGCAACCAGCACCCACAGAGAGGAAGGTTGGGTGGCTCGCCCCAAAGCACCTCCCCTGCTGTAACTACTGGAAACGACTCCCCGGACCGGTACACCGTTGACGAGGCCAGAAATGTGTGCGCGGCGCTACGTGTCGGGGGCAGAATATGTGGAGGGGCAGTTCCGGTCAACGCGCGACGCGGAGACAGTATTTGGGCCGCTGGAGACGTGGATCTGGGGCGGCATGGACACGCAGCTGGAGCACCACCTGTTCCCCACCATGCCACGATACAAGTACCACATGCTGCGGCCCATCCTCAAGGTAAGGCGGTGCAGTTTAAACCCTAAGGTCGACCCCAACCTCAAATCCTAAACCCTAAATCCTATACCCCCCCCCCTTAAACCCTAAACCTAAACCCCTGGGACCCCAAGTTGTCCCCAGGTTGTCCCCAGGTTGTCCCCAGGTTGACTGCGCCTGGTATCATCGCTTGAAGCTAAAATATGATGGGGACCGCTCTCAAAACCTTGGATGCAAATTGAACTCGCGCCACTATATTAAGGCGTGGGCAGCCGCCAATGACATCAAATACCGCAGCAGCCCCAGCACCAAGATCATCTACGACAACTGGAACCAGCTGCGCAAGGTGGCCGCCGCGCCGTAAGTCAGCTGTGGAACGACTGTGGAACGGTTGTAGAACCGATGTGGAACGGTTGTGGAACGACTGTGGAATATTTGTGGAACGGTTCAACGCGACTTTTCAACGCACAGTTTGGATTCAGTCCCTGCGACACTGAGGCCCAGCGTCATGCTGTGTGTGTGTGGTGAGGCGACTGGCGGTGGTGGTGATGGCGTCGGCGTTTTTTTCTGTCTCGTTTGGATTCTTTAGGGGGGGTGTTGGGAATGGGTGGGAGGGGGGTTACTGTGATTACACGGCGTTTGTGCGAATTGTGCTCGGGAGCGTCTGCGTTGCCTGCGTCGTGTGCGATATGATGTGATGTAGTTATACGGTATGGGACGGTGTGCGGTATGTGGTTAAGTGAGGTTGAAGTTGTAAGTGCAGGGAAAGTCCTTGGGTTGAGTGCACCACGCTCCTCAGGGGGTCCAGAGTCGAGCGGGGTCAGGGAGAAACTGATGGAAGTGTAGAGGGCACGCGCCTGTGCGTATTATTGATTTGTTTGGCTTTCAAAAGTGGGGCAGCCTATCCATTAGATTCGAATTATGGCTACGTTATGTATAATTTGAATACTAGTAACATGATCCAATTCAATCACATCCTACCCTGGACTACGTGACGCTAAGTCACGCTACGATAACGGGGACCAGGACAGAAGTGAGGTGCCTCCCTTGCCAGTGGAAGCCTCTTTCTCATTCTCTCTGACGACGTGGTGAGCACTGGTCACCATCCAGCTGACCAAGTGTCTCTCGCTCTCGCTGTCTATGTCTCTCTCTCGTCTCGCTATGCTATGCTCCAGGGGCTTACACTCGTCCACTTTTCTGCTCAACCTATGCCGGTTTGGTCACACCTCCCCTTGTCCCACTTTTTTTAAGGCTGGGGCAAAATCATGCGCCCAACGTATCCCGCAAAATGTGCTTACGTTGAGCAGAATAGTGGACGAGTGTAAGCCCCTGCTACGCTCGCTCGCCCCCGCGGCGCCGCAAGCAGTCGAGCACAGCCCTCCCCGCACGCTGCTCCCACATAGCCGCGGCGACGCCTAAACCCTAAACCATAAACCCTACGCTCGCTCGCCCCCGCGACGCCGCAAACAGTCGAGCACGGCCCGCCCCACGCGCTGCTCCCACATGGCCGCGGCGACGCGCCGCCTCCGCCGCCTGGCCCACTAAGTCCACTACCCCGGTACTAAGTCCACTACATTGTGCGCTCGCCGCCCCCGCGACGCTGCAAGCAGTCAAGCACAGCCCGCCCCGCGCGCTGCTCCCACATGGCCGCGGCAACCCGCGCCGCCTCCGCCGCCTGTCCCGCCTCGCACCAGGGGCTTAGGATTCAGTTATATCGTAATGGGGTGTTGGAGCACCCAATTTCCCTACATCAGTATATTTGCCTGTGAGAACAGACACTATTTGTGTACCGGTACTCGCGCACGACGGATATTTTGGCGGGTACGGTTTTTCTCATTTGCGCGCCCAGATTGTAGGGAAATTGGGTGCTCATTCGTATGGGCAAATACCGAATTCCGAATTCGATCGAACTGAATCCTTACACTCGTCCACATCTTTGCTCAACCTGAGCCGTTTTTGTCACTGAAACCAGCAAAGCACCCCACCACATGAGAGAAAAAGTGCTCACGTTGAGCTGAACAGTGGACGAGTGTAAGCCCCTGCCTCACACGCCGCCCGCAACGACGTGGCATACTGGTGCACCCGCCGCCGTGCCCACCCCACGGTGTAGCGGCGCAAGTTGAAATTGAAGGCAACGTTTGAAAGCGGTTCATCATGTTTTAGTTTCAATCGCTGAAAGCAGTCGCGGTCAACCTGGGGTCGAGTCGGGATCAACATGCACCGCCCTACCACGGCTTCCTCCTCACCCGACTCACCCAACTCACCACCCTCATCCAACTCAACCAACTCACCCGACTCACCCGACTCACCAGGCCCACCCGGCTCGCCCAATTCACTTGTCTCGACCTCCTCCTCCCGGGAGGCAGGCGCGGCGAGCCCCTCAATGTGGCGGCGCATGTTGAATTTGAAAGCAACGGTTGAAAGCACTTTGTCATATTTAATTCCAAGCGCTTTCAACAACAGTTTCAATACTGTGAACCTGCATCGCCCTACCTCGATCGCGAGGAGTGCGGCAACCAGGCCGGTGGCGACCGACCGCTGACCGTGTAGCAGCGCCGCAAGCTGAATTTGAAAGCAACAATTCAAAGCAGTTTATGATTTGCAAGTTTCAAGTGCTGAAACCATACGCGCTTTCAGGACGGGTTTTGATACTGTCAACCTGCACTGCCCTACCGTGTAGCAGCGCCGCCAGCTGCCGCCGCCTCATTGGGCCAAGCACATCTTGCTCGCCACGTCATAGGATGCCATCGGACTCAAGTTTCGAGGGCTCAAAATGCGTGTCGATGACACAGCGGGCAATAACTGTTAGGGCCTGGTTTATGTGCTCGCCACGTCGTAAGATGCCGTTAAACTCAATATTCGAGAGTTTCGGATGCGTTGGATGACGTCGCGGGCATCATCTCGGAGGCCCACGGGGGCCAGGGCAAAATCCTGGTGCCTACTTATACACGCGGAAGCGTCTCTCTCTCTCTCTCTCTCCGGGACGCCACACCGGCGGTTGCCGCGCGCGTCGCAACCCTAAATCCTGAACCCTAAATCCTAAACCCTAACCCCTAACCCTGATAAGCCCCACCGATGGTTGCTGCGCGCCCCGCGGCGCTCCACGGCGGACGTCAGACGCTCCACCCACCCCTGGTATGCCGCGCCAGCGGCGGCCACCTCCTCCGCCGCCGCGCGCAGGCACTCCATGCCTGGCGCGGGGCCGGTCAGCGGGGCGGCGGCGGCGGCGGCGGCGGGGGTGGCGGCGGGGGTGGCGAGGGCGGCGGCGGGGATGATCACGTTGGCCGCGCTCGCACGGCCATGCTCCGGGGACACGAGGAGCAACCGCACGGCGAGTGAGGTGACGGCGGAGGCAGCGGCGGCGGCGGAGGCGGTGGAGGTGGCGGCGGCCGAGGTAGCGAGGCTGGTGGAGGTGACGGCGGCGGCGGAGGTAGTGGGGTTGTTGGAGGTGGTGGAGGTGGCGCCGGCGGTGGCGCCGGCGGTGGGGAGGGAGGAGGAGGAGGAGGAGGAGGCGTGGAGGATGGCGCGCACGACGGCGAGGAGCGCGTCCTCGTCTGCTGCGGCGGAGGCACCCAGCTTCCCCGCCCGCTCCACGAACCCGGCGCGAGCCACAACCTCACCCGCACCCTTAGCATCAGCCTCAACCTCAGCCTTACCCTTGATCTGAGCCTCGACATCGGCATCCTCTCCGGCATTGCCACTGTCGTACACGAGGACCAGCGCTGACGCCTTGGGGTCAAGGCCGGCGGCGGAAGTGCCGGCGCTGGCGGGTGCTCCGCTTTCGGTACTTGTGTGCTCGGCTGGCGCTGACGTATCGACGGGTTCGGGTGTGACGGTGAACGTGAAACGTGGCGGCGCGGCGAGGGGCGCTGTCGCTGCCGCTGCCACGTCAAGCGCTGCACGTAGCCGCACCGCGGGGTGGAACCGCGGGGTGTACCCCGCCATGGTGTAGCGGCGCAAGTTGAAATTGAAAGCAAACATTGAAAGCAGGTCATCACATGTTACTTTCAAGCGCTCACATCCAGGCGCTTTCAACATGGGTCTGATAGGGTCAACCTGCACCGCCCTACCGTGGTGGCGCCGACCGACCGCAGCGCGCCCGCGGCGGCGGCGAACGACGTTGATCCATCCACCGAAGCCCAGGGGCTTACACTCGTCCACTTTTCGGCTCAACGTAAGCGCTTTCTGTAGGACTGGGAGTGCATTCAGGGGTTGCCTAGAGGGTGTTTGGAAGGTGTTAGGGGGTACTAGGGGGTGTTTAGGGCGCATTTTGTGACAGAAACGGCTCAGGTTGAGCTGAAAAGTGGACGAGTGTAAGCCCCTGCCGCTGCCCCTGCGGCCGCGCCCCCGTCCTCCCCGTCTATGACGCACAGGTCAAGCAGCGTCATCAGCAACAGTCTGGCGCACGCCCCCCCGCCAGGGGCTTACACTCGTTCACGTAAGAGCTCAACTTGAGCAACTCCCGGACACATTCATGAGTTGAGTTGGGTGACACCGTGGACGGAAGAGCTCAAGTTGAGCTGAAATTGGAACGAGTGTAAGCCCCTGCCCCCCGCCCCCGCCCCAGCCCCCGCCCCCCGAACCGTCGCCGTCTCGCGGCATCAGTCCCACCGCTCCGTGCGCGTACACCGCCCGCAGCGCCGGCCCCCGGTCGCGCATGAAAAGGTCCTCTAGCGCCGCGCGGGTGCCGGGTGGCAGCGTCCCCGGGAGCAGGGGCGCACACTGGTCCACATTTCGGCTCATCATAAGCGCCTTTTGTGGGATACGCTGGGTGGTCCATGGAGTTTTAGTGACAAAAACGGCTCAGGTTGAGCTGAGCAGTGGACGAGTGTAAGCGCCTGCCTGGGAGCAAGTTGCGCCGTCGCGTGTGTACCGGTGCGCGCTGCACTAGCTGTAGCGACGCAAGTCGAATTTGGAAGCAAAACTTGAAACCGATTCATCCATAATTTAGCTTCAAGCGCTGAACCCCAGCGCGGACAAGCTGGGGACAAGCTGGGGTCAACCTGGGGTCAACCTGGGATTAACCTGGGGTCGACCTGGGGTCATCCTCGGGTCATCCTGTGGTCAACCTGGGATCAACCTGGGGTCAACCTGGGGTCAAATGGGGTAAACCTGCACCGCCCTACCTAGCGGCGGTCGGTGCGGGTGTAGGAGGACGTCGTGGAGATGGGCCTGGCCGAAGCCGTCGAGAGTGGCGAAGTATTGGCCGGCGCGCGCGTGGAGCACCGCAGGCCAGGGGCTTACACTCGACCACTTTCCAGCTCAACGTAAGCGCGTTCTGTGGAATAGGGGGTGCAATTTAGGGGCTATGAAGGGGTTGTTCAGGGAGTGTTAGGGGTTATTACGAGCTATGTAGGGTGTGTTTTGTTTTGGAAATGGCTCAGGTTGAGCTGAGAAGTGGACGAGTGTAAGCCCCTGCCTCGGGCGCGGCGTTGACGGCGGCGAAGCGGCGGCGGAGCGCCACCTCCAGCCAGGGGCTTACACTCGTTCACTCTTCAGCTCAACTTGAGCCGTGTCTGACACACAAAAACACCCTACACACCCTAAACACCCCCTAACACCCCCTTATCATGGGCTAGGCATCCCCTACGCGCACCCCCTATCACATCAAAAGCGCTCAAGTTGAGCTGAGAAGTGAACGAGTGTAAGCCCCTGCCTCGAGCGCGGGCGCGGCGACGGCCACGAAAGCGGCGTCGTCGCCGCGCAGCAGGGGCTGACACTCGTCAACTTTTCAGCTCAACCTAAGCTGTTTTGGTCACACCTCCCCGTGTCCCCCTGTCTAATAGACTGGGGGGAAATCATGCACCCAACGTATCCCACAAAATGTGCTTATGTTGCGCCGAATAGTGGACGAGTGTAAGCCCCTGCCGCGCAGGAGCAGCGCGGCGGCAGCGGCGGCGGCGGGCGCGCGCCACCCCGCGGGCAGGAACTCGGATGAGCGCAGCACCTGCCCCAAGGGGCTTACACTCGTTCCCATGTCGGCTCAACGTAAGCTCACTTTGTCCCCTACACAACCCAAATTATCCCGTGGACGTGGCCCGAAGGGGCTCAAGTTGAGCTGTAACGTGAGCGATGTGTTCCCGAAGATCCTCAAGTTGAGCTCTGAAGTGAGCCAGTGTAAGCCCCTGCCTGCCCCGCCATTTCCGCCATTTCCTCCGCCGTCACCGCTGAAGACCCACTGCCGCCGCTGCCGCCGCCGCTTCCCCCTCCCCCGCCCTCGCCCCCGATGCTGCCGCCGCCGCCTCCCCCGCCCTCGACCCAGCCGCCGCCGCCCCCGCTGCCGCCGCCGCCACCGCCGCCCCATGCTCTGAGCTGCGGGAAATGCGCCTCTAGCTCGGCGTCGTGCCCGTCCAGTGTCCGCCCGCCCAACCCGCCGTTATCCTGCACATCCCCAACAACGCCAACCACCCCCGCTCCTGCTCCTGCCACCGCCCCTGGCCCCAAAGCAGGGGCTTACACTCGTTCACTTTCAGGCTCAACTTGAGCGCTTTATGTTGGATAGGGGGTGCGCTTAGGGGCTGTTTTAGGGGTGTTTAGGGGGTGTTTATGGATTGTTCGGGGGCATTAGGGGGTGTTTAGGGTACATTTTGTGTCATAAACGGCTCAGGTTGAGCTGAAAAGTGGACGAGTGTAAGCCCCTGCCCCACAGCCGCTGCCGCCCCCGGCCCCGGCACCACAGGCTCCTGGTCACCCGATGGCATCGGCGGCGGTATGGACGCGGCCAGCACCACCGCCAGCCAGGGGCTTACACTCGTTCCGATTTCAGCTCAACTTGAGCTCTTCTGTCCACCGTGTAACCCAACTGAACCCATGAATGTGTCCTGGACTTGCTCAAGTTGAGCTCTAACGTGAACGAGTGTAAGCACCTGCCGCCAGTGCAGCCAGCTCTGGCTGCACGTCGGACGGCGCCAGGAAACCATGCCACGTCATGTTTCGCAGGTTCAGACACCGCGGGTGCAACGCCATCTCCAGCGCCCACACCCCGGCCCAGGGGCACACACTCGTCCACTTTTCAGCTCAACTTGAGCCATTTCTTGTCATTGACTTCTACCACAGACACAGAGTATCCCACAAAACGAGCTTGCGTTGAGCCGAAAAGTGGACGAGTGTGAGCCCCTGCCCCTGCCCGGGCCCCGGCCCCACACGCCTCGCTGCCCACACCGCCCCAGGCCCCAGTCCCAGCCCCGGCCTCGCCCCCAGCCTCCCCCCCGGCCCTGCCCCCCTCGCCGCCGACGCCGCCGCCACCGCCGCCACCGCCGCCGCCGCTCCCCCCGCCGCCGCCGCCCCCGCCGCCGTCCCTGCCGTCCCCACCGTCCCCACCCCAGCCGGCGTCCCTGCCGCAGGGGCTTACATTCGTTGCCATTTCAGCTCAACTTGAGCTCTTCTGTCTGCTGTATAACCCAACTCATCGCATGAATGTGTCCTGGAGTTGCTCAAGTTGAGCTCCAATGTGAATGAGTGTAAGACCCTGCCCCGCCGGCCAACGCCTCCCGCAGCTCTCGCGACGCCAGAACCTCGGTGTAGCGGCACGCAAGTTGAATTCGAAAGCAAAATTTGAAAGCAGTTTATCATATCCCAGTTTCAAGCGCTTAGTTCCAGGCGCTTTCAACGTGGGTTTGATAGGGTCAACCTGCACTGCCCTACCTCGGACAGCATGGGCGAAAGGCCGCGGTCCAGGGGCTTACACTCGTTCCCATTTCAGCTTAACTTGAGCTCTTCTGTCCACCCGTAACCCAACTTAACTCATGAATGTGTCCTGGAGTTGCTCAAGTTGAGCTCTAACGTGAACGAGTGTGAGCCCCTGCCGCGGTCGCCGGCGCCGCGCGCCACGTACAGGTCCACACACCGCCGCTCCGCCACCGACCAGGGGCTTACACTCGTCCACTTCTCAGCTCAACGTACGCACCTTTTGTTGGCCACGCACCTCCACTTTTCAGTTTGTCGTGAGTACGTTTCGTCAGCTAGGTTGTGAGTTTAAGTCACAAAAACGGCCCAGGTTGAGCTGGGAAGTGGACGCTTGCTGTGGCTTCAATGACAAAAGTTGGCTCAGGTTGAGCTGAGATGTGGAGAAGTGTAAGCCCCTGCCACCGACACGCTCAGCGCCAGGGCCAGGTATGTGGATACCCCGCCGCTCACGCCGTCCCCGCCGCCGCTCACGCCGATGACCAGGGGCTTACACTCTTCCAGTTCTCAGCTCAACCTGAGCCGTTTCTTACACGAAACCAGACCCTCAAACGCCCCATATTGTCCCCTTGCACCCCCTACGCACCCTCTAAATAACCCCTAAACGCACCCCTAATCCCACGGAAAGCGCTTACGTTGAGCTGAGAAGTGGACGAGTGTAAGCCCCTGCCGCTGACCCCACCGCCGCTCACATCGTCGCCCACGCCGCCGGTCGCGCGCAGGTCACCGAGCAGGCACGTGGAAGCCCCGCCGCTCACGCCGCCGTCCACGCCGCCTCCACCGTTGACCCCGCCGCCGCCGCCGCTGCCGCGCAGGTCATCGAGCAGGCGGCGAAGGAGCTCGGAGTGCGCGGCGGCAGCGGCGGCGGCGGGGGCGCCGCGGGCGGGGGCGGGGGAGATGGTGACCGCTCCGGAGCGCACGCGCCTCAGAGCAGGGGCTCACACTCGTCCACTTTTCAGCTCAACCTGAGCTGTTTCTGACACAAAATACACCCCAGACACCCCCTGATTCCCCATAACACCCTCTAAAGACCCTAAGCAACCTCTAAATGCACCCCCTGTCCCACAGAAAGCGCTTAAGTTGAGCCGACAAGTGGACGAGTGTAAGCCCCTGCCTCAGAGATGCGCGCGCCAATCCCTTGAGCAGCTCAGCCGCGGCTGTGTGGAGTACATCTTTGTCGTCGCCAGCGCCCCCGTTGCAGGGGCTCACACTCGTTCCCACTTCAGCTCAACTTGAGCTCTTCTGTGTTCTGTCCACCGTATAACCCAACTTAACTCATGAATGTGTCCTGGAGTTGCTCAAGTTGAGCTCTAACGTGAACGAGTGTAAGCCCCTGCCCCGTTGGCCGGCGGCGGGGGAGCACGGTTCCAATCAATAAGGCCATCGCTCGTGAACGTCCACTCCTCGTCGGCGTCGGCGACTGCGGCGGCGGCAGCGGTGGCGGCGGCAGGCGCGTGCCTTCCCCTGGCCAGGGGCTTACACTCGTCCACTTCTCAGCTCAACTTGAGCCGTGCCTGTCACAAGGAAACACCCTACACACCCTGAACACCCCCTAACACCCACTCTACACGGGCTACAGAACCCCTACGCGCACCCCCTATGCCACACAAAGCGCCCAAGTTGAGCTGAAAAGTGAAGGGGTGTAAGCCCCTGCCCCCGGCCCCGTCGTCCCCGACTGACGATGACGGGTGGGCACCGGGTGCCAGGGGCTTACACTCGTCCACTTCTGCGCTCAACCTGAGCCGTTTGTGACACAATATACACAATATACACCCTAAACACCACCCTACTACCCTCTGACACCTCCTAAACACCCCCTAAACACCCCCTAAAGATCCCCTAAGTGCACCCCCTATACCATAGAAAGCGCTCACGTTGAGCCGAAAAGTGGACGAGTGTAAGCCCCTGCCGGGTGCCGAGTGGGGCGGTGGCGTGACGATGGTCCCAGCGGAGGCGGCGGAGGCGGCGGCGGCGGGGGGGACCCAGAGCAGGTCTCTCACCTCGGGGCCCAGGCTGCTGAGGGGGAAGGCGCCGGCGGGGGCTGCTTGAGGCGCGCGCGACACGGCAATGGAGGCGGCGCCGTCGCGATGGTTACGAGTACTCTCAGTCGTGAGAGCACGTAGTTGTTGTGGTGGGGCGCCATCAGGCGACGACATGCCGGCGGCGGCCCGCCGCGCGCCGCGGCGGGCAGCCACGCGTCCCACCGAGAGGGGTTTATACGCCGACGCCGTCGCGCACGATAGGCTCATTCGCGCGCGGCCGCGAGTGGACGAGGGACGTGGCAAGGAGGGCGGTGCAAAAACATTCGAGTCGCAGACTCGCAGTCGCCATCGCCAAAATCCAGTCAGCATGCAAAATCCTGGACAACTCAACAACGACTTTTTTCCTGTGATGTCACGACCCACGAAGCAACCTCGCGAGTCACTCTTTAGGGACGCGGTCACACGCTCGTCACTTGAACTTCGGCGGAACCTGTGTCGTGGTCGCCTCCAGCTTCCGGCGGCGCGTGCGACGGCACCAGTCAACCTCACGCCGGCAGCAGCAACCAACGTTGCCAATTGAGAGTTGACCGACGGTTCGGGCAACTCTGAACCCCCGGGTCGGCATCCTCGACCCCCGCGACGCCGCCCGCGAAGGGCCTGGCGAGAATTATCAGGGCGGCCACGCTGCCGACCCCCCACAACTTGACGAACGCGCGAAGCACTGCGGCTCGGAAGCATCAGTCACGATGTGGGAGGAGGCTAGGGCGAAGACGGCGGAGGGGCGGCCGCGGCCGCGGTCTGCCGTCGGGGCCTTCAAGGGCCCACTGCTCGGCCCCCCCGAGGGCCCCCGCCGGCCGGCGACGGCGCACGCGGCGCGGCGGGAGAGCTGCATGCCCAAGGAGGCGCTGGCCGCGGACGCCGCCTTCCAGCTGTCGCAGGCCTCCATGCGTGGGCGCGAGCGCGTGGCCCGCGAGCGAGGCGGGGGACGAGTACAAGTGTCCGCCACGCCATCCACTTGTGCCGACTCTCGTTCGTTGACTGGACCGACGTTGCTTCTCCTCCTCTGTCCTCCTCCCTCCTCCTCCCTCCTCCTCCCTCCTCCTCTCTCCTCCTCCTCCTCCTACTCCTCCTCCTCCTCCTCCTCCCTCCTCCTCCCTCCTCCTGCCTCCTCCTCCTCCTCCTCCTCCACCTCCTCCACCTCCTCCTCCTCCTCCTACTCCTCTTCCTCCTTCCTCCTCCTCCTCCTCCTGCGTTGACGTCCCATG
>Ga0307489_10000140_pt1 | contig 38053 bp, 33 predicted proteins | sample SB12metaG_FD_202247 | JGI IMG/M metagenome (GOLD analysis project Ga0307489, IMG submission 202247) | Sea-ice brine microbial communities from Beaufort Sea near Barrow, Alaska, United States - SB 1.2 | ecosystem: Environmental > Aquatic > Marine > Coastal | place: USA: Alaska | collected... | reverse complement strand
GTTATTGACGTAACCGTTACTCAACCCAAAATCTCCTTTGGGGTGATGTGACGGATTTTCTACCATCACTAAATGGGCAACTGCCTTTTGTGACAATAATTGTTCAAACGGATAGTCGGTGAAAATGTCACCATTAATGACTATAAATCGGTCATCCAGCTTTTCTAACGCGTGAACAATGCCTCCGGCGGTTTCAAGCGCCTCGACTTCTCGGCTATAGACAATGTCAAGGCCAAACTGACTACCCGATCCCATCATCTCTTCAATCTTGTCGCCAAGCCAACTCACATTCACCACGACTTGCTTAATTCCAGCTTGGGCCAGCGCTTCGAAATGATAGCTAATCATCGGCTTGCCTTTAACCTCCAGCAATGGTTTGGGACAAGTATCTGTATGAGGACGCAAACGCTCACCGCGCCCAGCTGCCAGAATCATTGCGTTCATTCGATCATTGCCTTTATTCGTTCAGATAGGTTTAATTCAACGATTAAATTGCTCAGCCCTGTCATATCTGGTTCCAACTCGCTTACCTGGCACAGATAATTGAGTGTGCGAGGGATGTCATTCAAATATCCGCTTTTGCCATCTCGAATGTTTAAACGAGAAAATATCCCTACTGCTTTTAAATGGCGCTGAACACCCATTAAGTTAAACCAGCGCAAGAATTGCTGCGGTCCAACATCAAGTAGTTTAGCCGCTTTCGCGGCGCGGTAATATTCGAGTGCTAACAACTCAACCTCATCGATAGGCCAGTCGATATAACAGTCTCGTAGCATTGATACCAGGTCATAGGTAATAGGGCCGCTGACGGCGTCCTGGAAGTCGATAATCCCCGGATTACCTGTGTCAATTTTCATTAGATTGCGCGAGTGATAGTCACGATGTACAAATAGCTGTGGCTGTTCGAGAGCGTTTAGAATTAGGGCTTGTTGAATCGATACCCATTGCTTTTGCTGTGATACATTAAGTCGAATGCCAAGCAGCTCCGTCAGAAACCAGTCATGAAACAAATCCATTTCCCGACTCAATAGAGCTCGATTGTATTTGGCTAAGTTGAGACTCGTCACGTTAACCTGCATTCGCAACAACGCAGCCAGCGCATCCGAATAGAGAGCTTTTTTACTATCAGCATTAAGTACAGACAAATACGGTGTAGAACCTAAGTCAGTTAATAGTAAAAAGCCCAACTCAAGGTTTTGATTGATAACCTTAGGTGCTGATAACCCGGCCTGGCCCAGCTTATTAGCGATTTCAATAAAACAATCACAAGGCTCCTTATCGGGCGGTGCATCCATTACTACCCAGGAATTGGTTCCTTGCTGCAGTCGTTGATACGATCTAAAACTGGCGTCTTCAGATGCAGAAGTTAGCGTATAATTATGGTAACCAAGGCTATTTAGCCAGCGCTCCATTTGTTGAAGTCTATCGCTCATATTTTTTTGATAGGTAGTTTAGGTAGATAATAAATGGCTGCTTGTTATTGGTTTTAATGGGATATGAAAAAACATAAGTGACTATTATCCAGTTTTAACTTGCCTTGAAGCAAACTATTATTCTATCTTTATTTTTTTGGTCAACCTGAGCAATCCATGAATAGCATCGACAAGTTACTCACCTTGATGGAAAAGTTACGCACACCCAAAACTGGCTGCCCTTGGGACTTGAAGCAAACCAACGCATCGATTGCAGCCTACACCCTAGAAGAAACTCACGAAACGCTCGATGCTATAGAACGTGATGACATGAACAATTTAAAGGAAGAATTAGGGGACCTACTGTTCCATATTGTATTTCATAGCCGTATTGCACAAGAACGAGGCGAATTTGATTTCGATCAGGTCGTTGAAGGTATTGTCGCCAAGATGACCTACAGACATCCCCATGTGTTTGATCAAAACCATCAGGCCAACACAGATGAGGAAACCCTTAAGCAGCAATGGCAGGAACTGAAAGCAAAAGAAAAAGAAAAAGAAAAAGCATCTTTGGGCGTGGCATCAACTCACTTTGGACAGAGTTCGAGTTCGCAATCCGCCATCAAACGTGCCGTTAATTTACAGCAAGAAGCCGCCGAATACGGTTTTGACTGGCCAGAACTCAGTCACGTCATTGACAAGCTCGACGAAGAGGTCATTGAGTTAAAACAAGCCATAGAAAGTGGTGATCTGACCCACGTTAGTGATGAGCTAGGTGATGTTTTATTTGTTTGCCTAAACATTGCCCGCCACCTCAAAATTGAAGGAGAGATGTCGTTACGTCATACAAATCAAAAATTTATTCGCCGCTTTGATTACGTAAAGCAACAAATGCAGTCTGCAGATATTAATATGAGCCAGCAGGTGCTAGATCAAATGGAAGCTTTCTGGCAACAATCAAAATCTGTCGTAGGATAAAAAATCGGAGAGCACTATGACCAGAAGTCGATTACAAACCGAACAAAAAATCCTCAAAGCGGTCGAGACCTTACTACTGGAGAAAGGCTATCCAGCTGTTGGCGTCAACGCCATTGCTCGACAGGCCGATTGCGACAAGGTACTCATTTACCGTTACTTTGGTGGTTTCGATGGATTGCTAAACGCTTTTGCTGAGACCACCCAACTTTGGTGGGAAGTCGACGACGTCATGAGCGACAATGCCGAGGTTTTTTCCAGCCAGCCATTACATATTTACCTACAAACGTTACTAATGCGACATGCATCCTCCTTACAGGCAATGCCAATCACTCTCGAAATAATGGCTTGGGAAATGTCAGAGCAAAATAATCTCACTATTGCGCTAGCCCGTACCAGAGCGGAGAGGGGGATGGCACTCATTAAAAAGATCAGAACACATTATTCACAACCTAGTTTTGATATTGGCGGCATTCTTGGCGTATTCGGCGCAGCCATCAACTATCTTGTGATCCGCACTCGAAAGTCACCCCCACAGCACATGACGGAAGAGTGGTGGAGATTGCAACAAACGATCGCCAAGTTGTTAAATAATCAATTATGAGCAACCCTCAAAACATCGAACAGACGGTGCTCCGCTTTGAGGATTTTAATCAAATCGAACTCATAAGTCTGCTCGCACGTTACCAACTCGAAGTTCAGATTTCGCCATCCGGAAAGACAATTCCAGGTAGCTTTTGGGGTGATGCGGAAGCAGGCCTGATTGGCCATCACCTATTCTTAAGGCAAGACACACCAATACACTCAGTTTTACATGAAACTTGCCATTTTATTTGTATGACCGACGCTAGACGTAAACAACTCGACACCAATGCAGGTAGTTCTCAGGCGGAAGAAAATGCGGTTTGCTATCTACAAATATTACTCGCCGATGACTTACCCTCACTCGGTCGTCAGCGCATGCTGTCCGATATGGACGCCTGGGGTTACAGCTTTCGCCTCGGCAACGCTCGAGACTGGTTCGAGCAAGATGCACAAGAGTCGCATGACTGGCTTCTGACACACGACTTGATTGATCAAGGCAAACTCCCAACCTACCAGTTGCGATTATAATTAACTGAGCAATTTGGCACTTTGTAACACTCAAAACCTCAAGCATAATTCAAAGAATTAAACTAAACTGATTATAATCCTATAACTCGTAAACAGGCAGGAGTCACTGAGTGGATATAGCTACAATTGTTGGATTAATTTTAGCATACGCAATCATAGGAGGTGCCATCATGATGGGTGGCCCCTTTATCATATTTGTCAACCTACCGTCGATTATACTAGTCATCGGTGGCACATTTGCCGTAACTTTAATGAGCGTCACATTAGGCGATTTTCTTGGATCATTTAAGATTGGATTAAAAGGATTCTTTTATAAACTTGACTCACCTCAAGTATTGATCGATGAGTCAGTTGAAATGGCCAGTGTGGCACGCAAGGAAGGTATTCTTGCACTAGAAGGTCGCGAAATTGGCAACGTCTTTTTACAAAAAGGCATTGGTTTATGCATTGATGGTCATGCGCCCGAAATTGTCAGAAACTTGTTAACCAAAGAAATCAATCTATCGATCGAGAGACATACGGTCGGTGCTAATATGTTCAAGTCAATGGCTATTTACGCGCCTGCTATGGGAATGATTGGTACGCTCATTGGTCTGGTACAAATGCTCGCAAATATGTCAGACCCAGCCTCAATTGGGCCTGCAATGGCAATTGCAATATTAACCACACTTTATGGAGCAATTATCGCTAACACGTTTGCGCAACCGCTGGCAGATAAGCTGGCTTTGATTCGTGGTTACGAAAAACGCAATAAAGATTTAATCTTTGAATCAATTAAAGGCATTCAAGAGGGCACTAACCCTCGCGTATTAAAGCAGTTATTAGATGCCTATCTGCCTGAAAGCAAACGAGTAGTGGATGAGTAGTGTTCTATCGTTAGCAAGCTCGGCTTTGACTTTTTCTAAGGGGGCAGTTGCGCAATGAACGAAGAGTGTGAATGCCCTCCTTGCGAAGAAGGCTTACCGCCTTGGCTTGCCACATTTGCTGACTTGATGACACTACTAATGTGTTTCTTTGTTTTGCTGTTATCTTTTGCCGAAATGGACGCTCTCAAGTACCGCCAAGTCGCCGGAGCAATGAAAAACGCTTTCGGCGTTCAACGCGATGTAAAGGCAACCGAAATACCGAAAGGTACCAATGTCATTGCTCAACAGTATAGCCCCGGCAAACCCGTTGAAGTCACGCCGCTAGAAATAATGCGTGAAAAAACTACTGACGACTCTAAAACCAATCTGGATTTTTCAGATACCAGCTCCAAAAATGATATGTCTCTTGGTGACACACAAGCTGAAGCCATCGTTCAAGCAAAAGCAGCGTTAGAGGTACAAGAACTAGCAAAAGAATTAAAAGAAGAATTAGCCACCGCTATCGGTGATGGTTTATTAGACGTGGAAGCGTTTGCTGATCGAGTGCTAATCCGTATTCGTGAAAAAGGTTCGTTTGGATCAGGACAGGCCGCACTTAAAAAAGACTTTTTTCCTATTCTTCAACTCATTGCGGACGTTTTAAAACAACGTGATGGTTTATTCATTATTACTGGACACACCGATGAGATCCCCATCAAAACTAAGAAGTTTCGGTCCAACTGGGACTTATCAGCCGCTCGCGCCACTAATGTGGTTCACTATTTTATAGAAAACGGTAACATTGACCCAGAACGAATGGAAATTAGGGCTTTGGCCGACAACGAACCCATCGTACCGAATGATAGTTGGGGAAACCGAGCACAGAATCGGCGGGTCGAAATAAGCGTCCTTCACGGCAATCGCTTATCAATTGATTTAGATTCGCCCGCCAACAACGTTGATTTTGTCAACGATACCGATTCATAAATTTGGACACGATAACTTGAGCCACGCCAATGTCTAACGAACGCCGACGCTATTTTCGTATTGAAGATACAATTAGTTTTACTGTCTCGATGGTTGACCCAAACGAGTTACAATCTCTAATTGACAATTTTTGGGATAGCCAGCCAGTGTGCACTGTGGGCCACCAATTGAATCAACAGCTTGAGCAACAACTAGCTGATTTCAAAGTAATTGAAGAGAAAATGCCTGAATTGGCGCGTTACCTGACTGTATTGCGGACCCAAATCGAAAACCTTACGACTCAATTATTACCTGAGCAGACATCGGCTCACGACACGCAAAAAGTTAACATCAGTGGGCAAGGCATGTCCTATATCTCGGATCAAAAATTAACGACAGGTGGTACAGTCAAGCTCTGTTTGGTTCTATTGTCGACGGGACAAGGAATAACAATATTCGCTCAGGTAGTTTCGGTTGAACCAGTCGCCGGACAGACACCAGTGAAGGTTTCTAAACAGTATAGGATTTCCCTCGACTTCACTCATATTTATGAATCAGATCAGGCACTTTTAATAAAACGTATTACTGCCCAACAATTAGAAGATATTGTTGCAGCGCGATCGACCCCTAACTAAGAAGCCAGCCTAACTAATACATAATGCCAGAATACCATGTCAGATAGGACCGCCAAGGCTTGGTTGTCCAGTCATAAAAAACCAGTTCCTGCGCTCAATGAATTTCATAAAAAAGCCCTCGAAACACTAAATAGTAAAACTGCCACTTTATCAGATCTTGCCGATATTACGTCGTTTGACCCTGGTATGAGTATTGCTCTGTTCGAAAAAATGAATGCCAAGCGAACTGGATACCAAAAACCTCGCTTCGATTCAATTCATAGCTTATTAGGTCTAATGGGTATTCCAGCGGTAACCCACTTTGTTAATGAGTGCGAAACGATGCAAAGTTCAGAATTAAGCAACGATGCTCGACAGGCCTACCATCAGTTAATGAGTCGGAATTTTCATCTAATGCATCTATCAGCTCATCTCATTGAATTGCAGGGTATGAAAAATACCCATGACTTTCAAACGGCTGCGCTGTTGTACAACGTGGGGGAAATCTATACCTGTTTGTTCGATTTTCAACAATACCAGAAGTATCAGCAAGCATGCCTGCCTAATAAAAATGCTGCAGAATGTGCACAATCGATATTGGGATACAGCTTTGCAGAGTTAGGCCGGCTACTCAGTTATGAATTAAATCTACCCGACTTAGCGCGTGAAGCTCAACAGCAATCTATCAACACCGGTCGTAAGGCACGTACTCTGCAAATAGCTGCCGACATAACGCAGCAAGCCGATACTGGCTGGAACCACGATGATTTCACACGGTCGTTAAAGTTAGGCGCTGAGTATCTCGACTGCCCAATCTCGAGCCTACGCAAAAAGGTACTTTCAACCGCACTTGAAGCGGCCCGAAATTTCCCTATTGATGGCGTTTTTCCGGCTATTGCTAAGGCGATCCTTTTGCCGACCGTAGAAAAACTAAAGCTAACCACTAAAGAACAACCACCAGCCACATCAGACCTGTCTTTTAATGACCAAGTAAGATCACTTGTAAAATCACCGACTACCACACAGACTGGGATCATTGAGTTACTTATTAAAGAGTTGGCGGAAAAGCATCAATTGTCCCGCATTGTTTTGATGGTTTTGTCAAAAGATGGAACCGTCTTATCAACTCGAATGAGCAACGGCCTTGACTCCCAATCTCCATTGCTAAAGTTAAACATTAAAGTATCACAAGGCGGGGTGATTAACAGTTTAATCACAAAGCCTCAATCACTATGGGTGAAGTCGGCCAACTTTAAAAAGTATGAGCCCCTTTTGCCTGGTAACTTTAAAGCCAGTTGCCTGAGCCAAAATTTCTTTCTAATGTCACTGTTTATTGACGAAAAACCCATTGGCATGATTTTTTGCGACAGTACTAAAGAGTTAGACGAGACTTTGTACAATATTTTCAAATCAAATCTGTTGCTAACTGGAAAAGCACTCACTTTTATATCTCATCGAGCTAATAAAAAAATTTAGAAAGCTGTTATTAAGCCCCAGAAATGCTCACCAGCCAGTCGCTCAACAACGCTGCTTGGTTCGATAAAGGCCGATTGCTTTCCCAAGTTAAATAATAAGAACCTGGCGCTTTCATTTCCATGCTGCCCAAACGAACCAATTTATTTTGTTTAATTAAAGTATCCACCTGACTATCCCACCCGAGTGCTACGCCTTGATTTTCTTCTGCTGCCTGTAACGCCACCACGTAATTATTAAACCGTCTAAAATTAGACTCGGGTAATTCGACACCCCACTGCGCAATCCAATGGTTCCACCCAATCCAGGCTGGGTCGAAGCTATCCAGACACAATAGCGGCACATTCGCTAGATGATTGGGCTGTGTTAATTCATTTTCTTCTGCGAATGCTCGCCCACAGACTGGGTAGATAATATCGTCAAATAAACGCGTAACCGACTCTCCAGGCCAATGTCCATCGCCATAACGAATACGAATATCAGCCGACCTAAAACCTTCATCATCCGGATTGTCAGAGATGGCGTGATTCAGTGCGATTTGCTTATGCATGGACCAAAACCCGCCCAAGCGAGGCATCAACCACAGTGATGCTAATGCAGTGGTTGCTCCAATGGTGATACTTGCCGTTTCACCACGGGTTTTAATTGTTTGCCAAGCATTGCCAATATTTCGAAAGCTACTACTGAGGACCTGATGAAGCTCTAAACCAGCTTTAGTCAATTCAACACCACGGTAATGTCGCTTAAAAACAGCTAATCCTAAATCGATTTCTAGTGATTTTATTTGTCGACTAACAGCGCCTAAAGTGACTCCCAACTCGGCGGCTGCCTGCGTTAAGCTACCGTAACGTGCGCAAGCATCAAATGTATTTAAGCCAGTTAAACTGGGTAATTTATAGTGTCGTCGTGCCATTTTTTTAATACCTCCTTAATATAAACGACTCACTGAAGTGCTGGGCTCCATGCCCTGCCCACAACTCTCATTAACGCGCACTGTTTGGGCGCTTGATGGTGAGACACTAAGCTCAAAAATATCAACTACTCCAAGTCTAAATGGTCAGAATCTTGAATGGTAGCTTTCGCCATTGAGCTACTAACCCATGTTACTAATCAGCTTCGCAGATGAAACATTCTTGAACTGAAAGTTGAGGTTCATCGCCAGTAGTTTTTTTAATTAGAGCGATCATTAGATATAAGACTTTATTTAAAGTAAAGGCTTAGTGATTTTTTTGAATATTGCCAAATGACTCAATTGCAGGCAGTGTATTGGTATAAATACTTAAAGTCCTATGCCTTGTACACTGCAGGAAAAACCCAATGTTGAGCATTAATCAAGGAAAAACTACTGTCGAATTCGATATCGACTCTGTCTTGAAGCCAATTAACAAAGCCTCTGGCCTGCCCAATTTGGTTTACACTGATGCTGACTATATGTGCCACGAGCGCGACCAGATACTTGGCACTAGCTGGGCTGGTTTATGGTTTTCGGGTGACCTGCCCGAACAGGGCTATGCTAAGCCAGTAGAATTTATGGGCTTGCCTTTGGTCATCACGCGTAACAAACGGGATGAGATAAAGGTTTTTCACAATGTCTGCAGTCACCGAGGTATGGTACTAGTTAAAGAAGAAATTTCGGTACAGGGTGTTTTACGCTGCCCGTATCACTCTTGGAGCTATAATCTTGATGGCGCTTTAATGGGAACACCTCATATCGGTGGCGTTGGCGAGCACAAAATTGACGGCTTTAAACCCTGCGATCACGGCCTCAAGCCAGTCCGTAGCGCGATATGGATGGACACTATTTTCATTAATCTATCGGGCGACGCGGTTGAGTTTGAGCAATACGTCAAACCCCTGTCTGAACGCTGGCAAACATTTCTTGGCGACACAGGTCTCGACCATTTGCAGAGCGCTATTAATGGTAAGGGCATGCAGATCGAAATTCAGTCCAACTGGAAGTTGGCGGTAGAGAACTATTGCGAAAGCTACCACTTACCCTGGATTCACCCAAGCCTTAACAACTACTCGAAGCTTGAAGACCATTATCACATTATGGTCGATGACGATTTTTCTGGTCAGGGCAGTTATGCTTATCGGTTATCGGACGAGGTTGGCTCGGCATTGCCGCGCTTCCCTGAATGGCCACAAGACAAATTAGCACAGGCTGAATACGTCTCGTTTTATCCAAACGTACTGCTCGGCATTCAAGCAGATCATGCCTTTGTGATGATTATTGAGCCAGTGTCGCCAAACAAATCTATCGAACATTTACGATTGTTTTATGTCGGTAAGGAAGCACTGGATGACGATTTAGCCGCTAGTCGAAATGCCACCTTAGAATCCTGGCGCGTCGTTTTCAGTGAAGATATCGATGCAGTCGAGGGCATGCAAAAAGGTCGCTCATCTCCTGGTTATAAAGGTGGAGTCTTCTCACCGATGATGGATAACCCAACGCATCATTTTCATCAGTGGGTCGCGCGGAAACTAAAAGCAGCCACTTAATTTGAGGGTACTATTAATGTGATTAAGGGTTTACCAGTGCAAGACTAATTCTCTTGTTCTGCTTACCCTTATTTTTTATTTTGGTAACGATCACTTCGCCAATCTCTGCGGTATTGTTCACATGCGTGCCGCCACAGGGTTGATAGTCGGTATCGATAATGGTCACAGTTCGTATGCTGCCCTGCCCTTTGGGTGGCTGTACCGACATGGTGCGCACTAGACTAGGGTTTTGCGCTAGCACTTCATCTGTAATTGATCCGATAGTCACTGGCAATTGGCTTTTGATTAAACAATTCATTTCTAACGTCAGGTTGTCTTTGTCGACAACTTGGCCTTGTAGGTCAAAATCAATACGACTCTCTGTCTCACCAATAGAGCCACCCGTTGCCTGGGCCGTAATCAGATGACACATCAAATGCAGGCTGGTGTGCATCCGCATGAGACGATGGCGCCTCTCCCAGTCTAATACCATATCAATCCTATCACCCACATTAAAAGCAAATAGGTCCTCAGCATTCAAATGATGAACAATCATAGCTCTGTCTTTTGCAAAACAGGTATCTGTTACTCGATATTCATCTCCATCTAACATCAAGACGCCAGTATCACCCGGTTGCCCACCACCCAATGGATAAAAGATGGTCGACTCCATAACAATGCCATCCTCTAGCACGGCAACAATTTCACTCTTATGTGTTTTTTGATAGCTATCTTGGTAAAATATTTTATCTGTCATCGAACCATCGTCCTCATTAAGTTCTATAATTCTTACTCAGCCGCGATTTTGACGCAAGCACCTGTCTTACCTGATATTAAATGAATTCTGAATTATCAACCAAATTGTCTCAACGTAAGATCATCCACATCGATGCTGATTGCTTTTATGCCGCTGTCGAAGTGCGCGATAATCCAGCGTTAAAAGGTTTACCTATTGCTGTTGGTGGCAGCGCTGACCGTAGAGGTGTCATTGCAACCGCCAGCTACGAAGCCCGCAAGTTTGGCATTCACTCCGCTATGGCCAGTGCGACCGCGTTAAAGCGTTGCCCACAACTGATATTAGTACCGGGTCGGATGGCAGCCTATCGAGAGGCTTCTCGTCAGATGCGGAACATATTCTCTGAATATACCGATTTAATCGAACCGCTCTCACTGGATGAAGCTTTTTTGGATGTTACGAACTGTGGGCGCTGTAAAGGCAGTGCTACATTAATCGCCAGTGAAATTCGCCAACGCATTGCTGACACCGTAGGCATTAGCGTTTCAGCGGGCATTGCGCCGAATAAATTTATCGCCAAAGTCGCGAGTGACTGGCATAAACCCAATGGCCAATGTGTCGTGACGCCAGAGCAGATTGGCGTTTTTTTAGAGAATTTGCCGGTTAAGAAAATATGGGGCGTTGGCAAAGTAACAGCAGCACGATTAGAAAAACAAGGCATTAAATCCTGCACTGATGTTCGCCACTATTCTTTATTTGAATTTGTTCAAATGTTTGGCAAATTTGGTAACCATATCTATAAGCTCGCACACGGTGAAGACAACCGTCCCGTTGTTTCTAAGTGGCGCAGAAAATCAATGAGTGTGGAGAACACCTACGAACAAGATTTGCCAGATCTAGTCAGTTGTATTGAAAAAATACCCGCGCTAATTGCCGAGCTGAAGAAACGTATAGAAAGTCTCGACACCAATTATAGTATCCAAAATAGCTTCCTCAAGATGAAATTCAGTGATTTCACTCAAACTACCATTGAACGACAGAACAGCAAGCCCGACTTGGTTGATTTAAGTTCGCTTTGCAGAGAAGCGTGGTTGCGCAAAAAGTCATCTGTCAGACTCCTCGGGATCGGTGTTAAGTTGAACGATTTAACCAAAAACAGCGGTCAACTCGACTTATTTATAGATTCTGATTAACCCTAGAGCCTGAAGATTTCTGATTCTTTGACCAGAAATTTTCACTTGTTAAAGCGTCACAATATTAAACGCACAGTCGCCAGTCTGGAACTGTCCTTACATAAAATATTATAACTATCTCTAGCATCCATACTCTGTCATGTCTGCTAACTAAAACTGAGGTTAAGTCGAAAGTGTTGGTGCCAGTTCAATTGTCACCTTTGCGCCATGCATTGCATAACCCACAGCTTCAATTTGTTTAATTACATCGTCTTGGTCTAGCGCTGCATGCGCCTTCCCCTTCTCGACTTCTAACCGAGTTTTAAATGGAGATAGCGACAACAGGTCTTTATCAACCGAATCGGGCAGTATCAAAGCCTCAACACGTGTGCCTTTCGCAACACTGAGGTATTTATCTCCACATTTTGCGCTTTGGTAGATATCAATTTTCAAAAGTTAAGTCTCTCTAAGTTTATGATTTAAGAGTGGTTATTCGTAGGTACAAAAATAGGCAGTTTCAACAGCAACCTTCACTTGAAATTTCTGGTTAGCATCGATTTTGAAATGTTCGCCTGCGGCATAGTCTAACCATTCGGCGCTACCCGGCAGCATCACGGTGAGCCTGCCACTAACAATAGTCATGACTTCTTTCTGACTTGTAGCAAACTCATACTCGCCAATGCCCATTACGCCCACTGTTGCGGCTAATGTGGTGGTCTGAAATCCAATGGATGCCACTTGCCCACCAAAGTAATTGTTTACTTTAAACATGTTTGATCGCCCTATTGTTGACCGAACTAAACTCGATCAAACTGAACTAGACTACATTCTAGCTTGGATAGTGAGTTGCAGAAAGTACCAGCCTTGTCCAACATGAAATGGTCTGAACTGGCGGTGTCATTCCAATCAAGAATGAGCCTAAAATAAATTCCAAATTTTTTCAAGATCGTAGCATGAGAACGATAATGAATATAGAGAACTTAACGACAGTAGGATCCCGTGATCAATCTCTACAGGGCAACCAGATCATAGCCTTTAGTGTATTGGGGGATAAAACAAAGCGTTACCAGTTGACTCAAAAGATACGGGTGAAATTCACGTATCAAACCTATTCCAAGAAGGATAAAAGCTTGATTAGGCGTTGCCTAATCAAAATGACGTGGTATTCGAGCCAACAGGACACCCGACTGATCGGACAGCACAAGCGTAAAAGTCAAATAGAATGGCAGTCCTGCGGCGTTAATGAGCTTTCTTGTCGTTACAGTAATGAGGATGTGCGCCTGTTAGCGCTCATGGATGAACAGCACGATATGCCTTTGTGGGCAGGTCATTAAAAAGCTCGGTGAACGATCTGACCAACTCTACGGTGAAATCGAGTAATTAAACCTGCCTCAGATGTCCATATTCCATCTGTACAACCTAAGAGGCCCTCTGGGCGATAAAAAACACCATCAGGTGTTTACCAAAACTCAATCTAGAAAAGTCAATATTGGCTTATGGCATAAGCCTGAACCGAATGGTCAACCCGGTTATATTCGGATAGACAGCGTACACCAAGGAGACCCGGACAAACAAAAAAGGCATGTAACATATTAATGCAGTTGATGAAGTCACGCAGTTTGAAATGGTTGGTTCAGTTGAAAAGATAAGTGAACGTTACCTAATACCGATTCTGGCGCAAATGCTAGATAGCTTTCTGTTTGCAATCATAGGCTTCCATGCAAACAACGGCTCAGAATACATCGATAGACACGCGGTGGCATTACTACGAAAGCTACTCATCGAATTCACCAAATCACGCTCTCGACAAACCAATGATAACGCCTTAGCAGAAGGTAAAATGCATCTATAGTGAGAAAACAGTTTGGTTATTTATATATCCCTCAAAAATAGGCACCGCAGATGAATGACTTTAATGTGAATTATCTCTGCCTCTATATAAATCCCCATCGCCCCTGCTGCTTTCCTGAAATCAAAGTAGGCGCTAAAGCAAAGCACTGTAAAATCTACTCATTCAGAAAGACGAATGAAGAGGCTATTTAAAGGCTGACAACTAAAGGCCTTGCGCTTCACAGCGATCGAGGATCACCGTACACCAGTCATCGATATCGACAATTATTAGACGCTTATAGTGTACTAGCCAGCATGAGTGATGTTGGCGCTTGTTGGAATAGCGTGGTGGTAGAACGTTTTTTGGAAGCCTTAAGCACGATTGGATATTTAAAATCCACCAACCAACGCGTGAACATATGGCAACAGATGAGCCGGCTTATATGGGGTATTACAACCTTGAAAGACTGCGTACTAAGAATGGTAATAAGTCACCCGTTAACGACGAAAACTCTCTAAAGAAAGTGTCCGGTAAGAGTTGAGCAGAATACAGGCATCAGGTCGATGAGTGCGGAGAAAAAACTCAACCGCTCGCATAGCACTAAAAAGCCCTATGAACTTCGCGCTCAGACATTGAGGCCAGCATTCTGAATGATGTTTTCATAGCTCAATATTGATCCTGCATCTTCCTTTGTCAACGCTTAACCATTGCCATTGCCATTACTGACAACCGCCCATGATTCCGAGTTCTGGCGGCTTGCCAGGTCTTACCTGATAAGGAGCTTTCAACATTAATCTTCTGCCGATTTATATCGGCGCACTGTCTGACCTCTATTACTTACCCCGCCCTTGGCCTTATCAGACCTGGTCCTCGTTTTTCTCTAGCTCAGCAGTCGCTTAGTTGTACTCTACTGTCGCTGTTATGCTGCCAGTATAAGCACCAATAGACTGAGTTTCACCTATGGTCAACACACCCCCTAAATAAATGGTCTGTTCGCCAGCGCTCAGCTTACCGCTTGAAACTTCACCCGATGTTGTACCGCTAGCGTCAAAGTCACTGATCTTGGTCAAAACCATGCTACCCGAAGATTCGGTCCCAGTCAGTTCGGCATCGCTTGACCAGGTAATGCCATAAGTCGCGTTGGAATTACCTACAACGTCGAATTGGGCAGCAGTTGGTGAGGAATCATTTTTAGACATTATAACCCCGGATGCTGTTCGGGTACCGTTAGTCGATACCATTAAGGAACCACCAGCACCAGGCGCAAATTTACCAAAGTTCAGGTCCTGTGTTTTAGAAATTTTGATTGGCACGATTACGGTGGCAGTTGCATTAGCGGTACTAGCGGCAGCGGAGCTGTTTGACGCACCAAATACCCCAAGTGTAGCGACGAAAGTCAGTGCAAAAAGGCGAGTAGAATTTTTAAATGAAACAGGTCTATTCATGGTGATATCCTGAATTATACGGCATCGGCATTCTATTTTAGCCAGCGGTTTATTTAATAAATTTCGCGATCCGCTAACGGTGCAATCAGCCTGTATAGGGTTAACTTATACAAAAATTTCACTTATTAAGTATGCCTTATATATTATCAGTTAGAAACAAAAAAGACAGTCAATAGCTTTATTTTATTCATATTGGAAACTATCGAAGAGATGACCCTACTTTCTAAAAGGACCATCATTAATAAACTAAAAGAACATTCCAGACTAGCCGCGATAAATAGAATTAAACAGTAAAAAAAGGGAGTTCAAATCTATGGATTAAAAAAATAAAAGCGAATCTATTATAAAACCATACATCAATAAGCAATTATGAGGCTCTAATTTATGACTGAGGTCTGAATCAGTAACCTCCATTCACTGAAATTAAGACCCTATAAATTGTTTCTAAAATTTTACATAACATTATTCAATCGCCAAACTATCACGATTGGCACTAGTGCTGACTCAACTAACCGTATATTCATGACATTTTGAGTACTCGAGTCAATCTGTCAGAATTTCCACACCGTTATTACGCGAAGATGTAGTTTTTGTTTTAGCCTTTTTTATCGGTAAGCGAATTTATGATAAAGCCATCTGAATTCGTCGTATGAGCAACAGCCTTTGCCGAAGCGGCGCTTGATTCAACTGGCAGTTTTTACAACGCGGGCTGTAATGCTCTTCATATATGGCATCGTCTTTTTTATACAACGCCTTTACGATTTTGACGTTTGGGTAATTTCGGACCTGAATTTATACTCTCAAGATGAGGACCACGATGATATATTCAATTACTATGAGAGGGTAATAACTCCAATCATTCGTCATTATTGAGGTAACGAAGCTTGTACATCACTCAAATGTCGTATCCAAGGCTTTGCTACTACTAAAGGCAGTGGCAGTTGTTCTAGTGAGACCTGAGCTTCTTGATAACTCGTAAAGCTGCCGTAGATAACGCTATACCAAGGGGAATCTCGATAGGAAGTACGCACATAAGCTGCCGTGTGTTGTATTTTATGATGCTCAATATACTGCTTTATAGCGGCCTCCGAACTGCCCGCCACTAATTGAACAGTAAAATGGTCAGAGGGCTGATCTCGTACCCAAGATTCTGTCCGGAAATAAGTTTGATCGTTCCGCACTGGTTCCCCAGTATCCAAAGGACCTGAACGACTATCGCTTTGCCTGGCATCCGGTATTATTATAAAATCTATTCCGCTGATAAACGAGCCATCGCCCGAGACAGTGATTATGTGCATGCTGGTATTTGTCAGCCCTAAACGCTGTAACTGCTGAGGTGAGATCCTTAGCGAGTATTCTCCCGCTATTACATTAGGGACTATATAAAAACCGTCCCAGCTGCTTTTCGCTTTACCCACCACTTCATTCTGATCGTTTAACAGCTCCAAATCAACATCGCCAATTCCGCGCTTGACGCCGTTCTCCAATAAGTAAGTAGTGCCATCTATTTCCGTAGACGACATCACTGGAAACTCAAGCTTGGTGACGATGCCGGGCCGCGGTAACAGGTTGATCCCAGCAAGTTGAGGCGACCATTGAGGGTCAGCCAGGGTTGACATATCGACCCCTATATCGACATATCGTTTAACGGGGAGGTGATTAATATGAGCAACACCCGCAGCGTTCGTCCGTCCTTCGTGCCTTCTACCGTTGACCGTGAAACCGGCACCGGAAATAGGCAGCTCATGGTCGTCCATGACGCTATTATTGTTGTCATCCAAAAACAATCTTATTGAAGCAGCACCTTCACTGGCCATTGGCCGGGCGTTGAGTAACCAGTCTTTCTGATGCGGGTCTTGCCCCATGGCAACAATCAGCTGAACGCTTAGTGTAACCTCTCCCGTGTCCGCATAACTGGCATTGACACTCATCCCATAACCGCCCTGATTCTTGGTGAAACCACCTGTATAGGTAGTTTCCTGTGAAGCAGAGACCTGTGACACTCCCAAAGTCATGCGATAGCCTTCACTCAGCGGCTTGCCCGTGGTTAATGCCATTGATGTAATATCACTTTCGGAGCCCAGGGTATAATTCAGTTGACTGCGTAAACTCATGCCGTGAACCCAGCGACTGATATTTAAAGTACCCTGTGTATTTTCAACATCACCGGACTTGCGCCAATTCAGTGCATTGGTAAAGGCAGTATCGAAGACATAAGCCGATATGCGTGCGCTGATATCAATATTGGCATCGCCAGATTCCAGCTCATCCCGCCTTGCACTGACAATCACCGGCAAACGTGAACGCTCTCCGACTGAGATGAAACTGCTCAGCCTAAGCTCATCCCGAGTGCGAATAGGGTTGTTAGAGACGGAAAACACGTTGCTCACGAAATCGTTCAAATGGATTCGACTCGCATCCACCGATACGCTACCGATACGAGTTTTCAGTCCGAGCTCGGCAAGCGAGCCACCGTCTTCGGTCCGGGCAAAATCACCACTAACTGTCATGGATTGCCAGAAAGTGCGTATCCCTAGGTTGACGTACTGTTCTTCGGTATTACCTAACGGCGCTCGGATGAATTCAGTTGATGCGGAAAAGTAGCGAGAAAGCCCAAGCCCAAACTGAGCGACGGACCGAGGTCGACCTTCGTCGTCGCGATGCTCGGTGATGCTGTACTGAAACTCACCAGGGCGAATCATGGATTGGGTTAAAGGAAAGCTAAATTGTTCTACCCTGGCCTGCCCTAGAGGCCCGTTGAATACCAACTGAAATTCATTGCGGCCATAATTCAGAGATTGATCCTCGAACCGATATTGGCTGTTAGAACCGGCTGATTGAAAAGCGACCAGTGCGTCGTTGTAATAAAGCTCGACGTCCCAACCCGGCAACAAATCTCCTTCAAAGACCTGACTGTCAAAGCTAGTAGGTTGCGTCAATGGGCGATTGCTAAAGGTTACTCCATTACCGCTAATGCCTCTAATAATATTGTCGACACTGGGTAGCGTAATACTGCCGAGCCGGAAAGACCGCGCCCGGAGCGAGCCAAGCAAGTTACCATTTGGGTCGTTGCGACCCAGCGTAGCGCGCACATCCTGAGATCGATTCTGTTTGCTGGTAGCGAGATACAGCGTCGATTCCATACCTAAAAGATCGCCAGTAAGAAAGGCATTATAGCTCCCATCGGTCTGGGTGTTGCCGTCTTTTTTTCGTAGTTCGGTAGCAAACGTCTGATCGATATAAGGCATGCTAAGTAATCGGTAAGGCTGCTCATAACGGAGAAAATCCGGGTCAACGTAGCCCCCTTGTTGACCAGCCTGTTGACCCAAACGCTCGCGTTTGAGACGGGCTTGCACTGGCAATTCTTCTAGAGCTTGAACGGTTAGGGACATTCTGGAACGGTTGATCTCAAGTTCAATTGGCAGCCATTGTTCAAGCAGGGACTTGGCAACATAAATATCATCCGATTTGATTAAAACAAGGGCCGGATCAAACTTGTCAGTGATTCCAGTGCGGGTAACGCGGGCATCGTTCAGGTTGAAGCTGAATCCTCGGTCTTCGGTAAGAATGAATCCACTAGCGGTTGCTTGACTGGGCTGAGTCTTTACTGCGATTGTGAGCAGCCGGGCTAACTCGCCCAGCGGCAGTAGAATATGCTCTCCCAGCTCATAGGCAGGAATTGCAACGGAAAGAACAGACCGATTCAGGCGTACCTCAAGCAGGAGGAGTTCTGGCTCCGTACTTGAGTATTGGGCAAAGAGAGATTGAGCATAAAAAAGCAACGACAACATCAAAATTGCCAGCTTCCATTGGCGAATCAAAATGAAATCACTACAGTCAACCTGTATCAGGGCAGCTGCAGAACGGCCTCTGACAGCAGCGCGCCGCCGTCCTCTGCCTGTTCTCGGTAGGTGACTCTGAGAGCCCCGTTGGTGAGTCGTAGACCGTTTGACTGTTTTAGTAGAATACTAACGCGCCTTAAAGCATTCGGTGTATACACGGCAACACCGTTGGCACGTTCAATCACCTGCTCGCTACCGCCATACGAAATAAAGCTGACAGTCAAATCGCCATAAACTGACTGGTTGCCAGTACGCTCCATAACAAACGCCAGTACCGGTGCCTTATCAACCGTTCGCCGCAGGTCAAGCTGTGTCAGTGCAACACTAGCCTCGGTGCTACCATGACGCATTATCACTGGAATGGATGCGCCAATCAGTGTATTGATTACAACGCTGATTTGGTCATTGGCCGCGCCGCTGCTCTCGACGCTGGTACTGCCGCTAGGGTCAGCCTGCTTGGAAAAAAGCAAATGCGAGCGATACTCGCCGATAGCCAGCTTGGGGGGTTTACGAAGCATAATTCGGACGGTCTGTCCAACTCCGGGGGCAAGCGTAATCTGGCGAGGGGAATACCTTAATTTGTCATCGGCAAACTGTTCGTCAGGCAGTGGAACATCTATTGCTGAGAAAGCTCCCGTTTCACTCATGCGGCGGTTGACCAAAGAAATTCGATAGGTCACGTCCTCGTTACCACTATTGATCAGTTCAATTTGTGCTGCGCGCTGGTTTCCTTCGAAAATAATCCTCGTCGGATATAGCATTAGCTCAGCTAACGCATGGCCCACGGGCAAACAAAGAAGAACGAGGAACGTTATTTGATGCAATAACTTAATAGCTGTGATGTGTTGATTTATGACCTGTGACATTGTTTGAGTTCCTTGTGGGTTCGCGAACGGCTAGTTATAGTTTACTGTCACGGAAAAGTTACCCGAATACTGGCCGCGAACTTGGCCGCTCACCACATTGAGCGCCCCTCCGACAAACAGTACCTGTGAACCATTTTGTGGAATATCCCCCCCCGCATTTGAAGGCGTACTGGTGAAATTATTGACGATCATATCCTCACCCGGACCGGTTAAACTGACGAAGTCATTGCCCGGCAATTGAATTGTATAGCTGTTGCTAGATTCGCCACTGACCCTGAATTGTGCAGATCTACCCTGATTCAATGGAACCAGCATGACCCCACTGGCGGTGCGGTTGCCATTAGCACTAACTGTCACGGAACCCCCGCTGCGAGCAACAAAGCTGCCAAAGGACAAGCCCTGAATATTCTGGATGCTAATGGCTTCTGTGGCCCAAGTCGTGGCAGTTATCATTGACGCCAAGGTGGCGCCAACTATCATTCTCGCCAAGTGGGATTTTATTGCGACGCTTATTGTTGGGAATCGGGGCACTAAATTAAAAGTGCGCCGCGGTAACGCTGACATTGTTTCGGGTGAACCGCACATCATCAACTTTTTTAACACAATATTGCTCTCCGTCGCGCTGCTAAACATGCCATTCTTGTGGATACCGCCCTCATTGGCCAAGGCATTGACTTTTGAAGGGTGTCGTTATTCGAAATCGCCAATGATAGCGATGAGGCTGAATGAGAACATTCACTATTCAGCTTAAGTCAATTAGTCTGCATGAGGCGCGTACTCAGATTAGCCATCACACCATGGACAAGAATGCTTGACAATACATTAACATTCAAACATTTGTTTATTCGTAAAGGCATGTCACTGACAGAACGATTGTCGTTGTTGTTACCAACTCAAGAGCCACAACTAAAAAGGGTCGAAATGGTCAATATCATTCTCCACTCCGACCCTGTCCTTATCGGACCGAGCTCTAGTTTTTATCTAGGTTAACGGTTCCTTAGCTATACAGTAGATTCTTAGTTATATTCTACAGCTGCCGTTATGGTACCTGAGTAACTACCCGCTAATTGATCACTAGCCACTGTTAGCGAACCACCTACAGTAATGTTCCTTCCCCCTCCTCCTTCTGAGTTATCTACCAAAGAAGAAGTTGAAACATCCTCACCGTTGAAGACATCTGAGGCGTCATCTACACTGGTGGTATCCAATGCCATTGTCGTTGTGCCGTCGGAATGGGTCATCGGGGTGGAGTTAATAGTAATGCCGAAGGTTGCGCCTATATTACCCGACACTTCGAATTTAGCAGTTTGGATAGGAGCACCAACCGAAGACAAGACAAGACCCGTACCGAGTCGAGAACCGCCAGTTGACACTACAAGATTTCCACCACTGCCAGGTGCAAATTGTCCGAAATTCAAGGCCGCTGTGGTACTTATTTCAATTGGCTGAAATACTTCGGCAGCCACAGGAGCATTAGCGCTTTTTGCTGCAAAACTGTTCGACGTTCCAAATGCTGCAAGAGTCACAACTGAAATTAGTGCGGCATGTTGAAAAGATTTTTTAAATAAAATGGATGTGTTCATTCTGGTATTCCTAAAATATTGCCTCTGGATTAAAACCATCAGCAATTAATTGAGTAAATACCGGTCAGAGAATCGATAACATATTCTCATAAGTAGGGATGGATAGCTCATAACTTGAGCATACTTATAAAGTGTCGGCGGTCCCGCTGTCATAAGACTGTTAAGTCCATTAGACCGGTAACTTTGCGTCTCCGCCTTTCGACGGGTTTGCCATTTCGTGCTCGAGCAAACTACCACAGCTTGCTTTTCTGTCAAGAACAAATCCTGTTTAATTTTGAATAAGCCTAAAATAAATTTCAACCTTGCTCAAAGTCGCAGCAGGCGAGTAATAATTAATATAGGGCATGTCTAAAAATAAATACTTTATTTAGTTTATCTATAACCCTACTTAATATAAAGGCTTTGATATATATTTAGGGTTAAATTTGAGATATTTTTTCACTATGCTTAATAAGTTGCATTCAGCCACTTTTTAATCACTTTACTGTTTTGGTTAACTCTAACCGGGCACTTTCTTTAGAGAACTTTCATAGTTAATAAGTAATTGATCATCGTTTTTAGTATGCGGCCTTTCAAGGATGTAACACTTCATCTAAGCCGCGACATTTTTTTCATATTCCCGCGTGTTGTCTGCTCAATTTTAAATAACTTTTCGTGGTTTAAACTGCCAAAAAGCGCTTCACCACGACATTATTTCAACATGCTCAGACATCACCCATACTGGCGCGTACGCCCTAAATTGCAAGCAATTGACGGTAGCGCAGATTGATGTAGGGCCAGGATTTATTAGGCCAAAACAACCTTCACCACGACAGAACGACTCCCATCAAATTCACCCACACCTAAATCCAACAGATTCCTTGGAACTATTAGAAATGGACTAATTTAAGCGCCACTCGTTCAATCACGATACAAACAATGGCGTCGTACTCAGACTATTTTGAACTATCGTTAGCAGTCATTGCTACTACATCTGAAATTGTTTTGACACGGCGCTTTTCCGCCCCTGGAAGTAAATTTTGCATTTTTAATAAATTAGGGTTGTATATAAATTTTTATTAGGTCCATATTATTTACATCTGTAATAAATTAAGAGTTGAATTAATTTTTATTAGGTCCACACTAACTAAATTATAAATTATTAGAACGATTCGGATCGAATTAATTCTAATAAATAGATTTTATTAGTCCTAAATGGATGTAAAAATGGATGGATGTAAAAATAGATATTCAAAACTTAATTTTAGAAGTTGAACGCCTTCGCAAAAAACTTCATACTGTTACTGAAAATAAAAACAACCTTATAACTTATAAGCAGCAACTCGACGCAGTAATGGACAATGCGCCTCTTGAAATGTCCTTAAAGGACCGAGACGGTCGCTTTATAAGGGTCAATAAAAAATTTGAGACACTATTTCAAGTCAAAAATGAAGATCTCGTGGGGATGTTACCGCCCATTGCCCACGACCCCAAACTGGCTGCCACATTAAGAAAACAAGATCTATCCGTCCTAAATTCGGGAACAACCCAGTTGTGCGAAGAGGTATCCGAATTTAATAAGGAGGATCAATCACGCTCTTTGTTAACAATTAAGTTTCCAGTCTTCGATGTTGATGGAGAGGTCGATGGCCTAGGCACTATAGTTACCGACATCACTGAAGTTTTGGCTACTAAAGAAAAATTACGGGAACACAACGCACTGTTTAGCCAGGCTGTACAGTTTGATAACGCGGGTCTTTGGGAGTGGGATGAAATAACCAATGGCTATACTACCTTCTCGGAACAGTATGCCAACATTCATGGCATGACAAGTAAGCAGATGCTTGAGATAGATAGCTATGAAAAGGCTCTACAATTAGTGTGTGATGACGATCGCGAACGATATAAGCAGGTGGTTGTTGAAGCGCTTGAGAAAAAACAAGGCTGGAGCATTGAGTATTGTTATTACAAGGCAGGTCAACGAATTTATCTACATGAAATAGGCCGACCCGTGCTAAATGGCTATGGCGTAGTTGTTAAGACGGTAGGTACAATTCAAGACATTACCAAAATAAGGCAAGTAGAAGAAGCACTGCTTCGAAGTCACGCGCTCTACCATCAGGCAGAAACCATGGGCAGCATGGGGCATTTTTGCTGGGATCTCGTAAAAAACAAATTGATTTCCTGCTCAGATCAGTTTGCACTCATATTTGGTATGACCACGCCAGAAGCAATCGATTATTTCATTAGCAGTGAAGCTGAAATGAATGTCATTCACCCAGCTGACAAGGAATATTTCAGGCAAGGGGCATATGATTTTAAAGGAGCACACACAAAAATAGACCTTGAGTACAAAATTATCACCGCTTCGGGCGACACACGCCACGTCTACACACGGAGTGAGCTGACGTTTGATAATGATGGCACTCCACTGCAGTCATTCGGAACAATTCAGGACATCACTAAGCGTAAACAAGTCGAATTACGTGACGAATCTCGTACTAAAATTTTAGAACTCATTACAAGTGGCCAATCGTTACCCGTCATTCTGGAGGCCATAGTGCATGTTGTTGAGCAAGACAATCCAGCCATGCTATGCAGTGTTTTATTATTAGACGATGCAGGACAACATCTATTATGTGGCACAGCGCCAAGTCTTCCCGATTCTTATACCGAAGCAATTCACGGTATGGAGATTGGTGTGGGGGCTGGCTCTTGCGGAACAGCAGCCTTTATTAACGAGCGTGTCATTGTTGATGATATTCAGACCCACCCTTACTGGGTCACCTTTAAAGGACTGGCATCTAAAGCAAAATTGGGCGCCTGTTGGTCGGAGCCAATACGATCAACAAAAGGGGAGGTGCTCGGCACTTTTGCGATCTATCACCACGACACACATAAACCAACAGAAGCTGACATTGACTCGATAGAACAAGCAGCGGGCTTTGCCAGTATTGCAATTGAGAAAACTCGAGCCAATTCAGTATTAATAGCGAGTGAAAACCGTTTACGTCTTGCACTAACGGTAACGAAACAGAGCTGGTTCGAACTAAATATTCAAACAGGGGCTACGTTAACGAGTCCGGAGTACGCCAAGCTACTGGGGTATGATCCAGATGAATTTCAATACGACTCTCAAGAGTGGCAAGACAACCTGCATCCGGACGATTATGACGCTGTAATGGCTGCCTATCAAAATGGCTTGAGTCAAAGCAATGTGTTCTCTATGGAATATCGTCAGCGTACGAAAAGTGGGGATTGGCTCTGGTTAAATACAACGGCTGAAGTTATCGAGTGGAGTTCATCGCAACAACCGTTAAAAGTGATTGGTATTGATACTGACATTAGCGAACATAAAGAAGCCGAACAAAAACTTGAACGAATTGCCCATTACGATTTACTGACCAACCTTCCTAACCGGGTATTATTGTTAGACCTTCTCAATCAAGCCATGGCGCAGTGTCAATCTCTCAATCAGTGTTTAGCCATTGCATTTCTAGACTTAGATGGCTTCAAAGCAGTCAATGATACCCATGATCACGATATCGGGGACGAACTACTCATTATCGCGTCACAACGCATGACAGCAGCTTTACATGAAGGTGATACGTTGGCTCGGATTGGCGGTGATGAATTCGTCGCTGTGATGAAAAATTTGGATAAGATCGAGGACAGTGAACCTGTATTAGAAAGATTATTAAAAGCTGCTGCTGAACCTGTTGCCGTAGGTGATGCCGTAATGCAAGTTTCAGTCAGCATTGGTGTTACTTTTTATCCCCAAGACGATGTAGACGCAGATCTACTTATCCGTCACGCAGACCAAGCCATGCATGTCGCTAAGCAAGCGGGCAAAAACCGTTACCACTTGTTTGATGTCGCACAAGATAATGTAATGAAGATTCAGCGGCAAAGTATAGGCGATATTCGTTCCGCTATGAGCCGACGCGAATTTGTACTGTACTATCAACCCAAAGTGAATATGAATACTGGGGAAGTGGTCGGCGCAGAAGCTTTAATCCGCTGGCAGCATCCTGAGCGTGGTTTAGTGCCACCTTTAGCGTTCTTACCCGCAATAGAAGGTCATGCCATTAGTCTTGAGCTGGGCGATTGGGTCATAGATACCGCATTGAACCAGATAAGCCACTGGTGCAGTATGGGGCTCCAGATGCCTGTCAGCGTCAACGTTAGCGCCTATCAATTGCAATGCGATAACTTCACCACCCGATTGGCAGCCTCGTTGGAGAACCATCCTGAGGTGAACCCATACTTTTTAGAATTAGAAATACTCGAAACTAGTGCATTAAATGACATCAAAAAAGTGTCTGACACCATGAATGCCTGCCTGGATCTGGGCGTACGCTTTGCCTTAGATGACTTTGGTACCGGGTATTCATCACTTACTTATCTCAAGCGCCTGCCAGCACACTTGATTAAAATCGATCAGAGCTTCGTGCGGGACATGTTAGAAGATGCCGACGATTTATCGATTGTTGAAGCCGTTATTGGTTTAGCTAAAGCATTTCAGCTTGAAGTAATTGCTGAGGGTGTAGAAACGATTGATCATGGCCTATCACTGTTGCAACTGGGTTGTGAATTGGCGCAAGGTTACGGCATTGCTCGACCGATGCCTGCTGATGATCTTCCTGAGTGGGCATTAAACTGGAAAGCAGATGATGCTTGGCTGGCAATAAATCCTATAGAGACGAATTGAATCAGACATTGTACTTAAGTACTTAACTGGAAATTGCTTTACAACGTTGGGCTATGAATATCAGCTTTGGAACCAGGTTCTCCTTTTAAACTTATTGAACCGGCGACTATTATATCAACAAACCGTGCGGAAACGCTGTTTTGGATACAACAATAATTCCCAACTGATGACTCTACCAATTGTAGTTCACTGCAGATCACAAGCCATTGACACGCTGCCAGAGTTTGACCTTATACAGTTAGCGTAACTTAGATATATTAAGGTTTAAGCTGGTCAGCGTATTTTCAATATTTTTTGACATCGATACCCTCAGTAACAGAAAGCGAAAACAAAGGACTCATCAGGGTGTCGCAGTAGAGAAAATATCTTCTAATGTTAACGTAGATGTTAGCAAGACATCCGCATTTTTTAGCCCAACATAACCCGGCAATTCCGCATAAAACTCGTCCGAAGTCATATTGAACGTTTCGGCAAATAGTGCTTTCCACGTTTCTTTATTAGGATTGGCCATCATATAATCCTGCAATATTAATTGAAAAGATTTTTCTTCTGTGATGCCTGATAATAAGAGTTCCTTCGCCAATACTAAAACAAGAAAAATTGAAGAACTATAGTTGGTATCGATATCCCCGTACGCGGCATGAGTTTCGAACTTTGCTGGTGATTCTAAAACATCATTGTGGACATCGTTTTGGTTCTCAGCGGTGTAGCTAATACCGTAATGTTGTTAGATGTATATTCCTTCAACCCTAGCTGCTCTAGCTGCTGCGCTGTCATAACTGCTAAACTCCCCTCCCAGGACAGCATGAGTACATATTATGTCGATGGCAGACTCTATCATTATCTTCGACTTTGAAACAACCGGACTTTCACCTGATATGGGTGATCGCATTATCGAAATTGGTGCTGTACGCATAGAAAAGGGTCACATTGTGGATCAGTTTCAGGCGCTAATGAACCCAGGAAGCCGTATTAGTTCGTTTATTGAAGACTATACAGGTATTACCAACGCCATGCTGAGAGACGCAGATTCATGCAGCAATGTCATGTATCGCTTCGCTGACTTTATCTCAAACTCAAATATGGTGGCCCATAACGCTTCGTTTGATAAACGATTTTTAGATTCAGAACTTCAGAACATTGGACGTAGCTATAGTGGCGAAATCACCTGCTCTCTGCTGGCCTCTCGCAGACTGCTCCCAAGCGCGCCTGATTATAAATTGGGAACACTCGTTAAATTTTTATGTATAGAAAATAGCGGTAGCTTTCACCGCGCACTCTACGATGCAGAAATGACTGCCAAAGTCTGGGTTGCAATGCTGTCCACCGTTCGCGAACACTACTCCCTTGCCAACATTCCGTTCTCACTTATCCAAAAGATAAATAAAACCCCTAAAAAGTCGGTTTCGAAATTATTAGCCCGAATGGGTAATATATCGTTATAACGTCATAATATAGGTTATTGGATTGGAGCTACCTTCCATTATAGTCGGTTGATTGTGCACGACCACACAACCCCAACAGCAAATAAATTTCCTTGGTGATTAGATTAATACCCCCACAGGTCGATAGCGGAAGTTATCAAATCAAAACACTATGAATTTGTATTAGGAAATCGACGCTTGTTTTGTGTGGATTTGTGCCTCAACCCCAACCTGAGTTAATAGCAGCAGGAGGGAAAACCCATCAGGCATAAAAAAACCCAAGCAATGTCAACTGCTCAGGTCTTATATATGGCGGAGAGCGAGGGATTCGAACCCTCGATACGGATTAACGTATACACCCTTAGCAGGGGCGCGCCTTAAGCCACTCGGCCAGCTCTCCAAATCTTATTTAATAAAGCGGCGAGAACCGCCGCTTTATTTTAACTGAAGCTAATGAGTCATTAACTTCAGATTGTATTGCCTATCTGATCTTCGTCTTGGTCTAGCTCTTGGTCATTATCTTGAACTTGATCTGTGTCTTTAACTTGCACTTTTCCTTGTTCTTCTTCCGCTTTTATACGGTCGTAAATCTCTTCTCTGTGTACCGCAATTTCTCGCGGCGCGTTCACACCAATTCTAACTTGATTTCCTTTAACGCCCAAAACGGTGACTGTTACTTCATCACCTACCATTAAAGTCTCTCCAATCCGACGGGTTAATATCAGCATATAGTTTCTCCAAATATATATATCACGGTAATCTCAACCTGAAAGTCCATACAGGTTATCCAGTAATTATTATTATATCGTCCCAACCCTCGTTAAGAACTGGGCGCATTCTACCCAACTAATGCGATAAGGGCTACCCTTCAGTCTCTAAATTGAAGCCATCATGTAATGTCCGTACACCAAGCTCTAGGTATTTTTCATCAACAACGACTGAAATTTTAATTTCTGACGTGGAAATCATCAAAATATTGATTCCCTCTTTGGCTAACAGTTCAAACATTCGGCTCGCAATACCTGCATGAGATCTCATTCCCACGCCGACGATCGAAATTTTGGCAATACGATTATTACCCAAGGCTTCTCGGGCATTGAGTGTTTTTGCGGTTTTGTTTAAAGATTCAAGCGCTGCTTCATAGTCATTTCGATGCACTGTAAAGGTGAAGTCTGTTGAGCCGTCTGCACTAACGTTCTGCAGAATCATATCTACTTCGATGTTCGCATCAGAGATAGGCCCCAAAATCTTAAATGCAATGCCCGGTGTATCTGAAACACCATTAACTGTCAGCTGGGCTTCGTCACGGTTAAATGCAATGCCCGATATTAACGCTTGTTCCATAATATCGCCTGCTTCATATTCTGAGGTTATTAGGGTTCCTTCGCCTGCTTCGAATGAAGATAAAACACGTAACGGAACATTATATTTTTGAGCAAATTCAACGGCTCTTATTTGCAATACCTTTGAACCAAGGCTTGCCATTTCGAGCATTTCTTCGAATGTAATGGTATTCAAACGAGTCGCGTTAGGCACTACGCGTGGATCAGTTGTATATACGCCGTCAACGTCAGTAAAAATCTGACATTCATCGGCACCCAGCGCTGCAGCCAATGCAACACCGGTTGTATCTGAACCACCACGGCCTAGAGTAGTAATGTTGGATTGCTCGTCAACACCTTGAAACCCCGCAACAACAACTATTTTACCTTCATCAAGATCTCGTCGAATATTTTCTTGATCAATAGATTTTATACGCGCTTTATTGTGCGCACTGTCAGTGACTATACGTACCTGCGCACCCGTGTATGACTTTGCTGGGTATCCACGCTTGACGAGTGCCATTGCCAATAAGGCTATTGTGACTTGCTCACCCGTGGTGAGCAATACGTCTAGTTCACGTCCTTTGGGTTTTGGCGTTATCTCGTTGGCTAACGCCATGAGTCGGTTGGTCTCACCACTCATTGCAGACAATACAACAACCATGTCATTGCCCTTTTCTTTATAGGCTATAACTTTGTCTGCAACCGCTTCAATACGCTCTATTGAGCCAACCGAAGTACCGCCATATTTTTGAACCAATAAAGCCATTAGTTATACTAAAAAAAACGAGGCAATATTATAGAAAATATCGCCTCATATGTATAACGAATTTTGTCAATTTATTACGATTATTAGCAATTAAACTTGGCTTTCTATCCAGGGTGCTACTGATGCCAGCGCTTTTTCCAGATTTTCAGGCTGGGTGCCGCCAGCCTGAGCCATATCAGGTCGCCCTCCCCCTTTGCCACCACATTGCTCAGCAACAAATTTGGCAATATCACCCGCTTTAATATGACTGGTTTCAGCTTTCGTGACGCCAGCAATAATACTCACCTTACCGTCTTGACTGCTAGCCAAAACAACAACAGCAGCCAATAGCTTATTCTTTAATTGATCGACAGTATCTCGAAGCGCTTTTGCATCAGCGCCTTCGAGTACGGCGGCTAACACCTTTATGCCCTTAATCTCTATTGCCTGACTAATCAGATCACCACCGGCTTGGCTGGCTGCTTTTGATTTTAAAGAGATCAGTTCTTTTTCCTGCACCCGAAGGCTGGTTTGTAATTGCTGAATCCTATCAACAAGGTCATCTCGACTCGATTTTAACGCCTGGGCTGCATCCTCTACTTTGTTTTCACAATCAATAAAACGTCGAACTGCATCATCACCTGTAACCGCTTCGATTCTTCGAACACCCGAGGCAGTGCCGGTTTCAAGGGTCATTTTAAATAAACCAATATCACCTGTTCTTTGCACATGAGTACCACCACATAGTTCAACAGAATCCGAGCCAATACTTAATACTCTGACAACATCGCCATACTTCTCACCAAATAGCGCCATTGCGCCAGTCTTTTTGGCCTCGTCCATATCCATCAACTTAGAACTGGCTGGCAGATTGAGACGGATCTGGTCATTCACCCAAGTTTCTATTTGGATGATTTCATCTTTTGTTAATGGCTGGTAATGTGAGAAGTCAAAACGCAGTTTTTCGGCGTCAACCAACGATCCTTTCTGCTGCACGTGCTCGCCCAAAACCTGCCTTAACGCCTCATGCATCAAATGAGTTGATGAATGATTCAGCATAACGGCCTGCCGATGTTCTGAATCGATAGCCGCGTGAATAGAATCGCCAACACTTAATTGACCGCTACAGAGCAAACCTACGTGTAGGTAAACATCACCTTGCTTCTGGGTATCGCTAATCCTGAACTTGCTATCCCCCACAGTTAAATCTCCAATATCGCCCACCTGACCACCTGATTCAGCGTAGAAAGGTGTTTGGTCGAGTATCACTATGGCCTGATCGCCATTGTCGAGCGTATTGACAGGACTATCGTTTTGCAAGATAGCAATGACTTGGGCATCCGCACTATTGTGTTCGTAACCCAGAAAACTAGTCGCTATATAACCGTTAAGATTCAGTTTTTTACTAGTCACACCAAACTGGCTAGAAGCTCGGGCACGCGTTTTTTGGGCTTCCATTTCAGCTTCAAAACCTGCTAAATCTATTTCTAACGCTTGCTCTCTAGCGACATCAGCGGTGAGATCAACCGGAAATCCAAATGTGTCATAAAGTTTGAAAACAACGGGGCCACTGATTGTATTGCCATTGAGCTCACTGATTGTTTGCTCAAGAATCCGCATACCCATTTCTAAGGTCTCAGCAAATCGTTCTTCTTCTTTTTGCAAAACACGGGCGACATGGTCGAGGTGTTGAGTCAGCTCAGGGTAGGCCTCACCCATTAATTGATCTAACGTCGCAACCAACTTATAAAAGAAGGGCGTCTTGCAACCTAATTGATGACCATGACGTGCAGCGCGACGAATAATACGCCGCAGTACATAACCTCTACCCTCGTTCGAAGGCAATACACCGTCGACAACGAGAAAAGCACAGGATCGAATATGATCCGCTATAACGCGTAACGATTTATTTTCCAGATCATTAATGCCCGTTAACTCACCCGCCGACTTAATCAGGGTCTGGAATAAATCGATATCATAATTGTTATGGACGTTCTGTAAGATAGCGGCGAGTCGCTCTAATCCCATACCGGTATCAACTGACGGCTTTGGTAAGGGGTTTAAAGTACCCTCCTCGTCGCGGTTGTACTGCATAAAAACCAGGTTCCAAATTTCAATATAGCGATCGCCATCTTCTTCTGGTGTACCTGGCGGCCCCCCTTCAATTTCAGGACCATGATCATAAAAAATTTCACTACAAGGACCACAAGGCCCAGTATCACCCATCGACCAGAAATTATCACTGGTACCTATACGAATTAACTTTGCAGGGTCAATGCCAATTTTATTGATCCATATATCAGCAGCTTCATCGTCATCGGAATAAACCGTTACCCAAAGCTTTTCAACCGGCAGACCGATAACCTCCGTGAGAAAATTCCAAGCGTAGAAAATAGCCCTTTCTTTAAAGTAGTCACCAAAACTAAAGTTACCTAGCATCTCAAAAAAAGTATGATGCCTCGCTGTGTAACCAACATTCTCTAGATCATTGTGTTTTCCGCCTGCTCGAACACATCGTTGAGATGTCGTCGCCTTGCTGTAACTTCGTTTGTCGGTACCCAAGAAAACATCTTTAAATTGCACCATCCCCGCATTAGTAAACAACAGCGTTGGGTCATTACCTGGTACGAGTGGGCTAGAGGCTACAATCGAATGTCCGTGACTTTCAAAGTAGGTCAGAAACTTGTTGCGTAATTCAGCGCTGGTAGTCATATTTTTGGGGTCTTAATATATAGATGACACACAAGCCATTTTGCGTATCGTCTGCGAAGATGATGTTTACAATCGGCTGAGTCGTTTTATAACGGCAAAGCCGTGGCTAGCGGAATAATCGCATGACTGACTCGGGAGAAAAACCCCTATTTTGTAAAAAACGCGCCTGTTTTATTTTTTGGGCATAATCAGTTGGTATTTCATACCCATACTTTTTTATTCGTTGCCGCTCCAGTAATTCATTCCAGTCATTTGGCAGGGTTGACATGTGCTCGTCGACTAAAACACTGTCAACCCCTCTCTGGCGTAACTCATGGGCGATTTTTACCGGCCCAAGGCCAGCATTGATTCTATGATTAACGTAACTTTCTGTAAAACGTGTGTCGCTTTGTAGGTTATTTTTTTGCAACACTCCGAGCGCTAGTTCAATTTCATCGCTATCAAATTCTCGTTTTTCCAGCTTTTGACGTAACTCATGCGCCGAATGTTCTCGGCGCGCAAGTAAATCCATTGCTTTGTTTCTAGCGCTTTTTAACGGCACTTAATTTCTGCCATACAATTCAGGCGCCTCTAAACATAATAATTTTTTCGTGGCCTGTTTTTTTGCTTCTGCAACAACAGTGGGTACTTCTAAGCGAGAAAGCATCACGCAGAAAAAAATACATTTTAAGTGATAGCCTTCAGATGGTGACTAGATTTCTTCTAACTCGGCTTGAGTGTCGGCTCCCTTCACCTTGTTATTGGCTTCTTCAGAAGGCTTAGGCAATAGCTCTTCACGAATTTTATGCTCTATTTCTGCCGACATTTCGGGATGCTCCTTGAGGAATTGACGTGAATTATCCTTGCCCTGCCCAATGCGTACTTCTCCATAGCTATACCAGGCACCTGCCTTATTCACAAAGCCCAGCTTTACACCAAGATCAATTAATTCACCTTCACGTGAAGAACCTTCGCCGTATAGGATTTCGAACTCACACTGCTTGAAAGGTGGCGCTACTTTGTTTTTAACAACTTTAACTCGAGTCTCGTTACCGACCACTTCATCACCTCGCTTTATCGCACCAATTCGACGGATATCAAGGCGCACCGAGGCATAAAACTTCAGCGCATTACCACCAGTGGTGGTTTCGGGGTTTCCAAACATGACACCAATTTTCATTCGAATTTGGTTAATAAAGATCACCATCGTATTCGAGCGTTTAATGTTTCCGGTTAACTTGCGCAAAGCCTGTGACATCAAACGAGCCTGTAAACCCATGTGTGAATCACCCATGTCTCCTTCGATTTCAGCCTTTGGAGTCAAAGCAGCAACCGAGTCGACAACAACAACATCGACACCACCAGAGCGCACTAACATATCGGTAATTTCTAATGCCTGCTCGCCTGTATCGGGTTGTGAAACCAATAAGTCATTAATTTCGACACCCAGCTTGGTCGCATAGGATGGATCGAGCGCATGCTCTGCGTCAACAAATGCGGCCGCACCACCGGCCTTTTGGCATTCTGCAATCACCTGCAAAGCTAGTGTCGTTTTACCAGAAGATTCCGGTCCGTAAATTTCGACGACTCGACCTCGTGGCAAACCGCCTATGCCTAACGCAACGTCAAGAGACAATGATCCGGTTGAAATAACACCAATGGTATTATCAACACCCGAGTCGCCCAGCCGCATGACAGCTCCTTTACCGAACTGCTTTTCGATTTGACCGAGTGCTGCATCGAGTGCTTTCTTTCTATTTGCGTCCATTATTGTTACCTATGCGTTATTGATCTTGTGAGTTGATACTTGTTCATACATGGGATAATTTATATATATAAATTATCCCACAGACAAGAGAGAACATAAAGAGAACTTTCCAGCCTATAGCAATAACTCAATTTGCGACTGGGCTTATTATGCAAGACCAGTCTAATTTAGAGCATCACTTTACGACATTGATAGCTCATGGCATGAGCCACAGCGTTAATCTCGAAATATTATTTAACTTTCAACAAAAGGTAGGAGCTGTTTGATGACTGTGCGCATCGTCAACAAACGAACCATCTCTCTGTTACCATCAAATAAAAATTTCTGAGTACGCGTTTCGCTTTGATTTGCAATACCAATCCACACAGTGCCAACCGGTTTTTCAGCACTGCCGCCACCGGGCCCTGCGACGCCGGTAACTGCGATCGAATAATCCGCATGGCTATGTTTTAAAGCGCCCACGGCCATCGCTGTCGCCACCGGTTCACTGACGGCACCATAATAGTCAATTATGGACCCTGAAACGCCCAGCATCTCAATTTTTGATTCATTGCTATAGGTAACAAAGCCGCGTTCGAACCAAGCCGAGCTACCGGGTAAATCAGTAAATGACTTAGCAATTAAGCCACCTGTGCAAGATTCAGCAGTGCAGACCTTTAGCTGCTTCTCGGATAACAAGACTGCAAGATCATTAATCAACTCAACTATTTGTTTAGTCATTATTTACCTTAGCCTGATGACAGACGGTTTCAAGATTATGACCACCAAGATCGATCGCAAATGCACCATAGTAGTTTGGATTATAGATTTCTCTCATACCGGACCTGCCATTGTCTGTAGCACCCGCATCGATAGCGGCTTGATAGAATTGATCGACTGCTTCAGTACTGATGGCGCGAAAAGCAGGCGTATTGGAGAATTATTTTGCCTGTACTCGTTACCAGCATTCTCACCAAACCAAAATCTAGCTTTATCCTCTGCCCCGAAACCCACCCAACCCTGAACCTCTACAATCAATTCAACACTTAAGAGCGTATCCACAAAGGATTAAACTACTGCAGAAAATTCATTTTGGCCAGAGCTTTCGAATAAAAAGCCTTGCTGGTAAGGTAATTTGATATAGCAATGCCAATGTGACCAATCATTATTAAGGCACTTTTCGAGAAGTAGATTTATCATCAGAATGAAGAGTGAGTTCGAATAAGTCCTTCGGATTATTAAGTCTCGGAACCAATGAAATTAGTTCCCCTAAATTGTATTGAGTCGCTAGAGAGAATATGTAGCGTAATATTGAGAAATCTTCAAGAGCGAACCCCACAGAATCAAATATCGTAATTTGTTGACCTGATTCACGGCCGACATCCAATTCGGCGATGACACGCCATAACGGGTAGACCAAATGATCAGCAGGTAACTGTTGAATTTCACCTTCGACACGACTTTGGGGTTCGTGTTCTATGAAAATTTTGCCCGCTTTAAGCACATTAATATCCAATTCAGTTTTCCCAGGACAATCCCCGCCCACGGCATTGATATGCATTCCGGGTTCAATCATATCTGAGGTCAAAATAGTCGCCCATGTTTTATCTGCTGTAACCGTAGTGACAATATCTACGCCACGCACACAGTCCTGTGCTGACTTAGTTTTGGTCACTTTAAGATTCGGGAACCGATTTAATAAGTTTTTCTCAACTTTACCCATTGCCGCTTTATCAAGATCAAAGATTCGTAACTCGTCTATGCCAGCGATGGTATGAAATGCAATCGCTTGAAACTCACTCTGAGCTCCACAACCAATCATGCCCATAATATGAGAATCCTTTCTGGCAAGTGCTTTTGCGGCCATGGCAGACGTCGCTGCCGTGCGAAGCGCGGTTGACAGCGTTAACTCTGATAACAGTCGTGGATACCCGGTTGATACATCGGATAGCGCGCCAAAAGCCATAACGGTCGGAAAGCTTTGCAAGGGGTTAGATGGGTGCCCATTAACATATTTGAAAGCGTAGTTTTCTGCATCGGCTACGGGCATTAATTCTATAACGCCGGTATCGCTGTGAGCAGCAGTTCGTGCCGACTTATCAAAATCTTCCCAGCGTGAAAAGTCTTGCTCTAAACAATTCAGCAAGCCACTAATAAATTCGCTGGTTCCTACTTTCCTCACCATTTCTCCCAGAGTGGGTACATCTATAAATAGAGTCATTGAGTCAATCCTTAGTTTAAGTTTTCAAGTTGATATAATTCTAAAACGATGATGAGCCAATAAATAGCCAACAAAAGTTATCAATTTGTCACTTATTCAAACATAATGTAGTTATTTTTTTACATTATGTTCGAAATATTAGGATTATAAATGTGCCTAGCAATCTAGACAAAAAAGATCTCAGCTTGATTGCGCTGTTGCGTTCAAATGCACGCATGCCGGTGGTGAACTTAGCGAAGCACCTTGGTGTGTCACGTGCCACCGTTCAAAACCGAATAAATAAACTTGAGCATGACGGTGTAATTCTAGGCTATACAGTAAAGTTAAGCCCCGATTCAGAAAGCCATCCCGTTAGATTATTGATGAATATTTCGGTTGAGGCTAAAAATGAACCCGCAGTAATTAAAAGGTTACGCGGCTACCCAGAGGTAATTGCTATTCATCATACGACGGGGCATTGGGATGTTATAGCCGATATACGCGCCCAAACATTGCCCTCGTTAAATTCAATTATGGGAGAGATACGGCTCATCGAAGGTATTTTACAAACGGAAACCAACTTGTTACTCGATAGTCAACTTTGACGACACAGGCGCCGGCCAGGTGACAGTCAGTAAAGGCCAACTGATGGACGCATCCTGAAATCAAAGATTGCTGTCTCGACGCTAATTTAGGTAAGCTCGATCGGTCACTGCAACGCATGCGCTAAACCTTTCTGCTGGTGTTCCGTCCAACAGGCTCCTAGGCTTTACTCAGTGTATGAAATGGGCACCTGATTAATAATTGGCGCACAATCCTAGCCGCTTTCTTGTTTAACGCCTGATATCGATCATATACCCCTTCAGCTCCTCTCGGATTGTAATTGATACATTATTCTGCACTCTAGAATACCCAATGATCAAGATCTACCATTCTATTCGTCGTCATTAGGTGCCACGCTTGCTCAGATAGTGACTTCTGCTGAATTGGAATGCCTGCTTTATGCGACAGGAATAGATAGCTTCCAGTAATCAGTTTGAGTTCGAGTTGGCTTAAAAATGCCATTCCCTGTGAAGGTAGCTAGACGAATCTTTCGGCATCAGATTTAGTCGCTCTCAAATGTCAGGTTCCATTATCTAGATCAATATCGCGCCATTCGGCCTGACATACCAAGCCAGTCCTACAGCCAGTCAACAATGTAAATCGAAGGATATTCTTTCGTGTTGAAGTGAATACTGAGCCGGACAACCGTTTTAACAATTTGACTAACTCAGCATCCGTCAAATACCTCCTCCCTCTCTGGCTAGTCAATTTCACCTCAAGCATTTTCAATGCCATTTTCTGGTGTACAGGGGTTTGGAAAATCGTCACCAAATATACCCATTACGATGGCGTAATCAAAAGCAGCCGATAACTCACGAAGAACATTACCGGCTTGAACATTGGCACCCGCTTTATGACTCCAGTAATGAGATTAATAATATCCTTTCGAGTAATACTTGAAGCCGATTTTTCACCTAAACCGCGAACTGCATCGCCATGTAATGTGTACCTGACATCAGATTGTCCCTTTGGCTTTCAAACACCACTGACTCTTTTGCCATTGAGGATTCTATCCTCGATGTGCTGGGTCAGATAGATCGCCACCATATCCCCAACTGTGTAACATTCCGCCTTCCGACCTCTTTGTAAAAAGCCTAAAGGCGTTCCTGTTTTAATATCTTCTTCTCGGACGCAGGACAACGGCCGAATAGCCTGATAGACTTTATTTTTGTAGCTGCACTCTTGCTCCTGCCAGAACTAGGACTGGATAGTTATCGATTTTTATTTTCCATAATGTTTCAGATACAGGGTTCTTATACCTAAGCTTTTGAAGA
>Ga0307489_10000139_pt1 | contig 38063 bp, 53 predicted proteins | sample SB12metaG_FD_202247 | JGI IMG/M metagenome (GOLD analysis project Ga0307489, IMG submission 202247) | Sea-ice brine microbial communities from Beaufort Sea near Barrow, Alaska, United States - SB 1.2 | ecosystem: Environmental > Aquatic > Marine > Coastal | place: USA: Alaska | collected... | reverse complement strand
CTGTGTCGCGCATCAATTCTAGGTAATGTTCAGCACCGAGGCCGGAAATATCGGCCAACTCTGTAACCGCTTTAAATTTAACAATTTCACTCATTGTGGTTCCCCGGTCTGGTTAATTTCTTTGTGCGGCATCAAGCCTAAGCGTTTCGGATATTCGGCACACAACGGCGTTAAAAACATACGGCGGTTCGGGTTTATCGGCGGTTGGATTTCAAGAGCCGCTGCATTGCGGCTTCGAAGTCGTAGTCGGTGCGTGTCATCTGTTCAGCAGATCGCCGTCTCTGACGATCAATCCATATCCAAGATGCCGAAGCCGAAGCTCCAGGTCATCCGGTCCGTAGTTGTTTTTTGTTACCCGGAGCAGGCGTGCGTCACGATCCTCGTTCTCGTCGTCGCCCGCTGGTGGTCGCTCAAAATGCAGGAATGACCGCGAACCATTGAACCATTGCTCACTTCCGGATTTGCCGGTTCGTTCCGTTGAACCCGATCTCGACGGATGCGCAATCAGAACGATTGCGGCGTTGTATTTTTCGGCAAGGCGATTCAGGAGTTGCAGGAACTGTCGAACCTGCCGCTTGTCGATGTCGTTGCCGCCAAAGACCTGCGACACCCCATCGATAACGACCAAGTCGGCTTTAGACGCTTCGATTGTCGCTACGGCGCGATCATACTCTTTGGTCGTCTGCATCTCCCCATAAGGCGGAAGGAAGCGAACCCATTCATCGCCATCCGCCGCGCGGTCAACTACCTCGAATTCACTGAGGTCACCAGTCGCGCAGTCGTAATGCTCGGCAATACGCCGACCGCGATCACCAACAACGCGCACGGTGTCATCGTAATTAAAGTACAGCGTTCGCCCCGGCAAAACCTGCTCGCCAAGCCACTGTGATTTCAGAGAGCGGGCTGACCCGAGTTGCAACATAATTCCAGATTTACCAAGGCTACCCTGCCCTGACAGGATCGTGACCGCGCCGCACGGCATCACCTGTCGGTCCGGTAGAATGAATTCGAGCGGCGGATATTGCGCGTCGGCTATCTGCCCGAGGTCTTTATGCATCAGCCGCTTGAGCGTTGACATTTCCATTTAATTAACCCCGCGAAATGCAAACAAAATTGCGGAGAATGACGCGCAAAATGCAGCGGCAAACAAAACAATATCAACGGTAATTACGAGTGCAGTAATGCCTGCGATCGTTGTCATGATGCAAAGCGCGGCGACGCTGGCGACGGCGAGAATTGACACAGTAAGCCCCTATGTTTTTGATCTTAGATCTGAAGAGAGTTTGCCCAGGCGCGATTGGTGTTGGGTTTAGACTCTCATCTCGTGAAACTCAGATGTGGAAACTGGGTGATCGTCGTAAGGGAGAGCTTCGAAAGCCGGATCAGTATCTCGCATGTACCGAAGGTGGCGCTCATTGTACTCATCAGCGACGTGCGCTTTGATCAGATCGTCCGCGCCGGTATTGATGCCAATGGTTCGCCATGTGTTGTTCATTTTGAACTGCAACGGCTCTGCCTGCATTCCGCTCGCGTCGTCGTGCCAAACCCTCACACGGATATCGACTGGACCAACGGAAAGGATGTCTTCGGTTTCATAAATGTTCATTTCTCTAAGCCTTTGAAAGAGACCCAGTGACGAACGGAGAGAAACGTCACTGGGTCAGTCTAGGGAGGTCAGAAATCCCGCTTCCTCGCTATCGGCCTACACGGGCCTTATCTGCGGGACTTCCTGACAACTGCGAGCAAAGACCTTGGGGGACTGTTACTCGCTGCTGATGAAATGAAGTTAATTCATGCAGCATGAAGATGTCAATTAAAAATCTTCACGGGGAATGAAAACTGTGGAAAAAAGAATTGGCGTGTGTTTTGATGCATCATTAATGCAAGGCCAGAGCCGACAAGGCAGGGCACTTGGACGTTGTTAGGCAGTTATTGTTGGGGGGGTGTTGTGGACAATTCAGAACAGATCGAGCCACCACTTAAATTTCGCGACGGACCTTGCGGACAGCAAATATAGCATCGTGCGTTGTTCTGGACAGACCGCTCATATCTCCACGGTAGATCCAATCTAGTGTGATCCTGTGAGCGTCACAGAGCGCATTGGCTGCTGATATTTGAGGCTGGTTGATGCCGTTTTCGTATTGATTGTAAGTGCTTGCCTTTAAGCCAGCATGAAACGCAAACGTCTGTTGATCGAGCCCAACGGCGTTCCGTGTGAGTTCAAGTCTTGCGCCTATATTGGCCTTTTCCCGGCCTTCGAAGATCTCGTCATCCATAAAAAAAACCCTAACATCAATGGGTTCATGTGGAAAGGTATGGAAAACCCTCTTGACGAACTTCACAGAGCATGAAAATTAATCATAATGAAAAAGATCACATCAGTTCGTGAAATCGTTACAGCCTTTGGCGGAACTGGAAAATGTGCCGCCTTTCTAAAGGTCGTTCCGTCAGCCGTCAGCAATATGTTGCACGCGAACGAAATCCCAAGAGCGTACCACTTGGAGATTTTGGCTGAGCTTGATGAAAACGGTCATGAGATCGATTTAGAGAGAGTTTTTGGCGTTCGCTGGCAACCCAAAATGCTCTGCAAAAACTCATGTGATAGTGCGTGCGTATAACCAAGGCTTAGCATGGCAACACTTGCCGCGAAGATCCGAGCCCACATAGACCAGGGCAAGACGAACGCTGTTATATCTGAAGAATTGAAATGCCGGCCCGAATACGTGCGGGCAACGCGCAGTCGTTATGCGAACCCAGATATGCACAGAGCGTATGCAGTAGAGCTGCGCAAGTGTCCCGAGCAACGGAGATATCAGCGCGAATATAAGCGCTTCCGATATGCAACGGACCCCGAATATCGGGCGAAGCAAAAGACCTACCACAAGCGCTGATACGAGAAGAAAAAAGCGGCCGCATAAAAAATGCCACCAGGCGGCTTAGAACCTGGCGGCATAGCAGTCAGTAACCCTAAGAGGTTTGTATGATCCAAAAAATCGATGAAATCAAGGCGGGCAAGGCGGATATGCAATGAGTATCCATCTGATGTCGCTCGTTTGGAAGATTAAATTCCCAAGCCAAACGCAAAAGCTATTGCTCATGCGCATGGCTGATTTTGCGCATGAGAACGGAACAAACGTCTACCCGGCAATAGAGACGGTAGCCGAGGATATTGGGGCGAGCCGCCGACAAACTCAGTACGCAATCAAGTCGCTTGAGAGCTGCAGCCTGGTCAATCGAATTCGATCCGGTGGCAAGGGAAACAAGAATACCAACCAATGGAATATCAACACCGAGCTGTTGGTTTCCTTGGCTCTCAAAGAACTCAAATTAGTGGGTGTTCATGACCGCCTAGAGGCTGTGGAAAACGAGGGTGCAATAATTGCACCCCGGGACCTGCTTAGGGTGCAATCGATAGCCTCTAGGGTGCAATCTGAGACACTTAAGGGTGCAATGGGGAGCACCCAACCCCTTAAGAACCACCAATTAGAACCCTTAAGCGCGAGCGCGGATGCGCGCGATAGTTCGCGCACCGCACACGCTGTGGAAGAAAAGCCGCTCACCATGTTTGAGCTAACGCCGAAAGACGTGACCTGGAAGACCTGGCTCAGCTTGATGGAAGCCAAGGGCAGAACAGATCTTGCAGACGCAGCAATTGAAGCTGGAAAAATCCAGGTCAGAACCAAATGGCCAGATTCAGAAAAGGGCTTGCAAGGGCTGATAGCCGACAAGCCTAAGAAATCCGCCAACTACACAGATCGAATGCTTGGAGAAAGCGCATGACCCTACCAAACGCATCACAACGCGCATTACGCGATTACATTAAATCAATTGAAAGCCTCGAAGTCGAAAAGAAATCTATTGCAGACGACATCAAGGAAAAATTCGCAGAAGCGAAGGGCGCCGGATTCGACGTCAAGGCCATGCGGAAAATCATCAAACTCCGCAAGCAGAGCCAAGACGACCGCGACCACGAACAAGCGATCATGGATACCTACATGCACGCTTTACAGATGTTCGACGGTACCCCAATGGGGGCTCACATCGCGGACCAAATGCAGGAAGAGGCCCGCGTCCAATGAGCGTTTGTCCCAAGTGCGGCGGCGAAAAGCTAACAAAGCAATCTGATCACTGCCGCGGATGCAACGGCAGCTTGCCGCTTAAACAATCTCGTCGAACACCGGATGTCACATCAACATTCGACAGGGACACACACGACAGATTTACACCGTCAATGCCTGTTGTGAAATGGCTTGAACGCGAAATCCCTCAGTAAGAAAACAACGTTTTTGTGCATGCGTATCAGAGCCCAAGGGGGCGAAGATGCTAAATTATTGGAAGCGTGATGCAAGCCTCAAGCTGCGCAACGCAATCTTCACATTGGGGTCATGCGGCCTGTCTGGGTATGCCGGATGGCTACTGGCGTCGGACATCGGAATGGCAATTCAGGTTGTCTCTGCTGTGATATTTGCAGGCATCGCATATAGCCTGTCTGAATCTGTTGTTGCTCTAACCAGGTATCGTCTAGCTCGCGACAAGGAGGGATACAATCGCAATCTGCGGATGGCGATGCTTCTGGTGGTGGTCAACCTCATGACCGACTACAGCGCGTCTGTAACGCTGAGAGATTTTTCCATAACGAATACGCAGAACGCCAACACCAACGCAAACAATGCTCAAAATGAAGTGAAGCGGATTGAAACCAGACAGGCAGAGATACGAAAGCAAACTGCTTGGCAGACCAAGTATCTTGCACCAGAGGCCTATGACGGCATGATTTCGGCACAGAAGCACGCTGTCAGCCTTGAGGGAAGCAAGGGCGGTTGCCTTGACAAGTGCCAGCTTGAGAAAAAGAAGCTAGCAAGCCTGCAAGCCAATAAAGCGAATGCCCAACAGCGGTCGGGGCTGGTCGCGGAGATGACCCGTTTGGATGCGGAGTTAAAGCAGGCAAAGACCAACGTTAAAGACACTCCGAAAAAAGGCAATCCAGCACTGGCCCCGATCATTGGCCTGCTCAGTCTGCTCACTCAGAACCTGGAGCACGACAAGACGGAAGTGCAGCACGGCTTGAACCACTATTTGCTCATCATCACTTTCGCGATTACTGGCGCCATTTGGTATCTGAGCGCAGAGATAGGAACGCGCGCCGGCCCGATGCGAGACCCAGAGCCACTGCCAGAGACCGCCCCAAGGGAAGATTACTGGCGCCCACCTCGACTAGAGGCACCAGAAGGCCACAAGGCCATTCCTCTTCATGCTGAGACCATACCTCAATCGCTTGGGCCAAGCTCTAGATCATCCACAACTGAAAGCTCTGTTACCGTCAATTACCAAGACGGCGCCAGGCCCAGCCGAGAAAGGATTGCCGCTTTACAAAGAATGCTGCGTGAAGAGTTCCCAGAAATAGCAAATAGTTAGTGCGCGCGTTCAGACGAAGGACACACCATGGAAACCCTAGCGCCAACCAAAGAGCAGTTTAAGAAATTCGAGTACGAGCCGCCGCAGTTGGACCAAAAGCACGTGCGCCGCGCTTTCCGGAAGGTCAACGGCTTCGAACGCATCAAGGCATTGGAGCCGGAACACAGACGCGCAGTCATCAAGCTTGAGAGACATTACTTCGGCTCACAAGGCATCAGCGTCCGCATGGATGACGATATAAAAGTCGATGAAGACCCGGCAGATGAAATTCCGCGCTTTTACCACGCCGGAATGCTTGAGAACGCAAAGAAAGCAGTAGGTGGCCCGCGCGTTTGGAAGGCGCTCGTTTGTCAGATGGAAAACACCCTGACACCGGAAGACATTGGGCGTCAGTGGGGCGGATACAAAGGGCGACAACAGGCTAAAGGGTTTGGGGAAGGGTTGGTGTTGTCAGGCCTCGACGCATTAGCAATTTACTGGGGCCTCATATCTCAACCCCCGAATAGGTGATTGTGTTGAAAACATGCTTGCACTTTGGAACCAAATCAGATCTATAGGTGTTAGTACGCAGAAATGCGCACAGAGACAGAAACCGGGTGCAGAAATGCGTCCGGTTTTTTTATGGGTGACGGAATGGACGCGCGAGAAAAAAGGCAGCATCTATTTGCCTCGTTATATCAAGAGCACCTGGAATTAGCGCGCATTATCGGAGATCTGGACTTTGGCGCTGATTTAGATCTCGACGAACTGGATCACGAAATACAATGCGCTCATGTTCGCATGGATCTGGAATTAGCGCGCATTATCGGAGATCTGGACTTTGACGCTGATTTAGATCTCGACGAAGTGGATCACGAAATACAATGCGCTCATGCCCGCATGGCCTTCCTGAAATCAATGCATCAACGACTTCTCCTAGCGGTCTGACGAGATGAGGCGAACTATTGGTTCATGCGTTGCTGAACCCTGGCTTGCGTGATTGCACTGGCAGCTGCGAAGGCGATCGTCGCATTTTTGATATGGTATGGAGGCTTGGTATGAACTTTTGCAGCAGCCATCGTTGGAGCAACGAAGTAATGGGCAAAAATACAGACAAACTATCAGAAGAAATCAAATGGGTTGATTCCCGCATTGATTTGGCCTTCGATTATTTTAACGAGCTGAGCTACGTTGTCGGGTCTCTAGTTAGGCCAACTAAACAAGCTAAGTATCGCCAGCGCATTGGATGGGACAAGCCCAAGATTGAGTACCACTGGGATAGTAAGCTTGATGAGGACATCCCCAAAACGTACCGAAGCCAGCCTAAATTCGACGAGGAGTGGCTTGATTATTTTCGACGTGAGAACGCCAAAATGATCGCGAGATATCGTGCGCATCTTCACAAGGAATCGCGTTGATGGGAACACGTATAGTAACTACAGACGTAGAGATCATTGCGGCAGCTATCGAAGCTATTACACAGATGGATGATGAAACCAGAGAGCCGCATTCAAGCGGACCAAACGAAGAGCACATCAACCACGCAGCACACTTGATCGTTCGCAAGTTGACTATGCCACCAGAGAAGACATCAGACATTACCGGGTTTGAGGAAGATGACGGCTAAGACAAAGCGTAAGGTGCGCGCCGATACAACTGAAACTACAGTTGAAAAACAGAACGCAGATGAAAAGCCTTGGTTGTTCGCAGCTGGTCAGTCTGGAAACCCCAAAGGCCGCCCTAAAGGCTCACGCAACGCACTAGGCGAAGACTTCATCTCGACGCTTCAGGCAGACTTCAAAGAACACGGCGCACAAGTCGTGGAAACAGTTAGAACCGAGCGGCCAGCTGACTATCTAAAAGTGGTCGCTTCCATCCTACCGAAAGAAATCAACGTGAATAAAACCGCGTTGCAAGAGCTTTCAGATGATGAACTTGCCGGAATTCTCGACGCCGTTAGACTCCAAGTCCTTAGCGGCGTTCATGCGGGCGCTGGAGACGGAAGCGACCCGTCGAAGAGACACTAACAAGCTCAAGTTTTATAGGCCGTATGCTAAGCAGATAGTGTTTCACACGAAAGGCGCTGCGGATTCAGAACGTCTTTTCATGGCAGGCAACCAGCTTGGTAAAACGCTAAGCGGTGGCGCCGAATGGGCAATGCATCTGACTGGCCGTTATCCCGACTGGTGGGAAGGCGCAACATTCGATAAGCCGGTGAACTTCTGGGCTTCGAGTGTGACAGGCGAGAGCACTAGGGACAATCCGCAACGGATCTTAGTTGGACCGCCTACGCAGACGGAAGCATGGGGGACCGGGCTTATCCCTCAAGAATGCCTAGAGGATCACAGCCGGGGGATGGGAACGCCTAATCTGCTGGATAGTGTGACCGTCAAATGGGGTGGCGGCGGCGATGTTCAGGCCGGCATATCTAACCTTACATTCAAGCACTACAGCCAAGGCCGGGAAAAATGGCAGGGTCCAACACTAGACGGGGTTTGGTGGGATGAAGAGCCACCACTGCCGATTTATACCGAAGGCCTGACACGCACAAACAACGGGCAGCGCGGGCAGTTCGGAATGATCACGTTTACGCCGCTGCTTGGTATGTCTGAGGTTGTTTCGATGTTTCTGCTTGATGACAATGGGGAATAGATGGGCCGCTCTGTCACGACGATGACCATCATGGACGTTGAACACTACACAGACGCCGAAAAAGCTGACATCATTGCTTCGTATCCGCCGCACGAACGCGAAGCACGAGCCAAGGGCATTCCAACGATGGGATCAGGCCGGGTGTTCCCGGTTCCAGAGGCAGATATAACGTGTGAAGACCGCGAGATCCCGAGACATTGGGCGCACATCAACGGTCTTGATTTTGGCTGGGATCATCCGTTTGCAGCCGTACAACTAGCATGGGACCGGGATTATGACCGGATCTATGTCACCAAGACATACCGCAAGAAAGAAGCAACGCCGGTTATACACGCTGCAAGCGTCAAACCGTGGGGCGACTGGATACCGTGTGCTTGGCCGCATGACGGATACCAGCACGACAAGGGCAGCGGCGACCAGCTAAAGGAGCTGTACCGCAGGCAAGGGCTTCGCATGATCGAAGATCACGCCACCCATCCAGAAGGTGGGTTCGGCACTGAAGCGGGCTTGATGGACATGCTGGACCGGATGCAAACCGATCGCTTCAAGGTGTTTGCATCGCTCAATGACTGGTTCGAAGAGTTTCGCATGTACCACCGTAAAGACGGCAAGATCGTCAAAGAGCGCGACGACTTGATGTCAGCAACGCGCATTGGCGTGATGATGCTGCGGAATGCAGCGGTTCAGAGTTCGGGTGCGGCGCGACGCAAGCCACGTTTAGGCACCACGGCTTAGAAAATCATTCCGGAAAGTGCCGGATATCACGGCTTTAGACTAACCATTAGGAAAAATTTTGCTAGATAACGCGCCATCAAAGAAGATGGACGAGCGAGAGCTGTTGGCCGTACTCCGTGAGGAGGACCGCGACTCTGCATCGTTCTTTTCATCAGAACTCGCCACAGTCCAAGCCGAAGCTATGGAGCGGTACTATGCTGAAAAGTATGGGGACGAGGTAGAGGGCCGTTCTCAGGTCGTCACGCATGACGTTGAAGATGCCATCAACTGGTCTATGCCGCATCTGATGCGCCTGTTCATCGGCAATGATGAGCTGGTAACGGTTGAAGATAATGAAAGCGACGACCCGCAACTTGGCGACCAGATCGGTGAATATCTAAGTCACATCTTCTTTAAGGAAAATGCAGGCGAAGAGATCCTTCACGACTTCGCATTTGACGGCATGCTTCAGCGCATCGGTTGGGTTCGCATTGCATGGGCAGACGCCACACCGAAACGCAAGCTGATCAAGAACGTTCCAGCCGTAAGGCTGAAGGAGTACACGGAAGACCCTGAATACGAAATTATCGCGCAAGATTCAGACGAGCTTGAACAGCTTTGGGAGCTTGAAGTCCGCCACACGCCAACGAACGGTCGGATGGTTGTTGAGCAGATACCACCTGAAGAGATGGCTTATTCAAGCCGTGCGTCGTCGGTTGATAAATCTGACTATCTGCGACGCAAGTCCGAGGAATTCGTCTCAGAGCTTTGCAGAGAATTCAAAGACAAAGCTTACGACCTTGATCCATCGAATTACGGTATCCAGGCAACGAACGGCGAAGATGATCTTGACTCTGACCCGAGGCGCCAAGCTCGGCATGAACAAGAAAGCTCAGACGCAAAGGACAACTCAGACGACCACGTGAATAAGCGCAAGGTTGATTTGCTGACTGAGTACATCCGAATTGACTACGACGGCGACGGCATTGTTGAACTTCGACAGGTTAAGCGGGTTGGTAATACCATCCTCGAAAACATCGAAGTTGATGAGCCGGAATATGTGTCTTGGTCCCCGATCCGGGTTGCTCACAAGCTCACGGGCCGGTCGATCACTGATACCGTGCTGGATATCCAGAAGATTCGCACGGTTATCACGCGCAAGCTCTTGGATAGTTTGGCTCAGTCCTTGGCGCCACGTCGTGTGGTCAACAAAAACGCATTAGGTGAAGAGGGCATTAATCAGCTTCTCGACCATGACATTGGCGACGTAATCGAGTGCGAAGGCGATCCTAATCTGGCAATCAACGAGCTGATCACGCCGGACGTTTCGCAATCTGCCTATGCTGCCTTGGAATACTTTGACCAACGGTCTGAGGAAGCCACAGGCATCACCCGCCACGCGCAAGGCCTCAAAGCCAAGGCGATCACGGATACCAAGGGCGGCATTGAGAACCTACAGGCTGCAGCGAATTCACGGCTTGAACTGATTGGCCGTTGGTTGGGCCATGGTGTCGAACGCATCTTTACGCGCATGTATAAGCTATCTGTAGCGCACCAAGACCAGCCTCGAATGTTGAAGCTGCAAGGCAAACAAGCTGAATTTGACCCGCGTGGATGGTCTGAAGACGCTCGGATTACGGTTCACATCGGACAGGCTGCTGAGACACGCGAGGCGCGGATTGCCAAGCTGATCTTGATCAAAGATGAGCAGAAGGAAATATTGCTTGCCATCGGTCCAGACAACCCGATTTGCTCTATTAAGGAATACCGCGAGACGCTCGCCTTGATTGCACGTGAAGCGGGTTTCAAAAAGCCGGAGCGGTTCTTCAAAGAGATCAAAGACGACTGGCAGCCGCCGGACCCAAGCGAACAGCCGGACCCTGCAACAGAAGAGGCCAAGGCGAAAATCCAACTTGCACAGCAAGAAGCTCAGGCCAAGGTCCAACTGTCTCAGGCTGAAGCTCAGCAGAAGGCACAACAGAGCCAAGCGCAATTGCAGTTTGATCAGCAGATGAACGGCGCAAAGCTCGAAACTGATACGAAAATTGCGGAAATGAAGTTCGCCCATCAACGCGAGATGGATCAAGCCAAGTTGCAAAGCGAACGCGAGATTGCAGCAATGCGTATCGAGAGCGAGCAACAGTTAGCATATGCCCGAATGGAAGCTGAAATGGAGCTTGCACGTTGGCGGACAGGGCAAGAGCTCGAGCTTGCAAAGTCAAAGGCATCGGAAGACGCCAAACTAAAAGAAGATCGGCCAGGCGGTCGGCTCGACGCTTGAACAACGAAACAAACGGAAGATTTAACGCATGATGAACCAACAGCCTCAAGATCTTATGAGACAAGGCCCGCCGCAAGAGCAAGGGCAGGGCGGCGAAGATCAAGCACGGGCAGCCGCGTTGCAAGCGCTGCAATCGATGCCGACAGAAGCACTCGTTGGGATTGTGCAGATGATTAGCCAGCAATCGCAGCAAACTCAAATGCAGCCGCCTGCGGAGCAAGGGTTTATGCCGGGATGAGCGACAGGCAACGCAGAAGCCGAGACGACCGGCTAGTTGATACGGCGTACAGATCGGAAGGTCTGGCGCCTTTTTTTATGCATGCTGAAGTTCAGAAGTTTTTCGACGTGTACGAATCAAAGTGCGTGGATCGGATCGCGCAGTGTGACGCAAATGATGTTGATGAAATGCACTGCGAAAGCCTGAAATTACGGGCGATGCGAGAGCTGAAGAAAGATATGAGATCGATAATCACAGCAGGCGAAAGCGCCAAGCAGAGGCTGGAGAAGGTGGAAAATAATGAGTGATGTAGCACACGCCCAAGACGAGAGCCTATCAGGCGCCGCACTGCACATGCCGGACATCGAAGAGTTAGAGATTGCTAACGGCGACCGTGACGATCAAGGCCGATTCAAAGCCAATCAGGAAGAGGCTGGCCGAGACGCTGAAGAGACCGAAGAGCCAGCGAAGGAAGCCGATGCAGACGACCCGGCCAAAGAGGCCGAAGCTGACAACGATGACGACGAAGACTATTTTGAGCTACCGCCTGCCGCTGAAGGCGAAGAGCCGCAACGCTTAAAAGCAACCGAAGTATTCGAAGGCTATCAGCGCGCGCAAGATCTTCAAGCAGAGCTGGAAAACGTTCGCGCCACAGCGCCGCCTCCGCCCGACTATGATCGCGCAATCATGGAAGCGGTTGAGGTTGGGCAGCAGTATCTATTCGGCTTGCAACAGTTGGAGCAACAGCTTCAGCCGATGGCGCCAAACCAAGATCTAATCAATCCCAATTCTCCGGACTACGACCCGGAGATGTATTTCAATCAACAGCAGCACGCTCAGGCCCAGGCGCAGCAACACCAGCATGTGCAAGCCGAGCGCCAGCGTGTTGAGCAAGAAACTCATCAACGAACAGAGGCTGTCGGCAGGGCAAAATTCGCCCGCGAACAGCAGAAGTTGTTTGAGGTATGGCCAGAGCTGAAAGAGGAAGCCGGCGCACACAAGGTGCGTGACGAGGCTTCACGGCATTACGGCATTGACGAAGCAACACTTAATTCCGTGCATGATTCCCGATTCTACAGCGTGTTGAAAGATGCGCTTGCGTACCGCGAACAGTCGGCAGCCAAAGAGACAGCCGTGAAGGTTGTAAAGGCTAAACCGAAGCTGGTTAAGGGCAAAGCACGACAAGGCAATCCAGCCAATCGCAGGTCACAGGATGGCTTGCAGCGGCTTCAGCAATCCGGCTCTCTCGAAGATGCGCGCGACGCTCTCGAAGGCCTACTCTAAGGACTACGGAAAATGGCAGTACCTACAGGCGCAGTCCAAACGTTTGCCATGACTGGCATTCGCGAGGATCTCTCAGACGTAATCAGCAACATCTCGCCAACTGAAACGCCGTTCTATTCAGGGTGTAAGAAGGGCAAGACCAAATCCCGCACGCCAGAAATTCAGATCGACACGCTGGCAGCCGCAAGCGCATCCAATGCCGCGATCGAAGGCGACGACGCGGCCGGCGATACGATGACCCACCCAACACGTGTCAAGAACGTTGTGCAGTTGTTTGAGAAAGTCGTTGTGGTTTCCACGTCGGCACAGGCTGTTGATACAGCTGGCCGCTCAAGCGAGCTGAAGTATCACGTTGCTAAGTCTGGCCAAGAGGTCAAACGCGATATGGAGGCGTCTCTGACAACGAACAATGCCTCTGTTGTTGGCAATGCCTCGACAGCCGGAGAATTGGGCGGCGCTGAATCCTGGATCGAAACGAACGTGTCGTTTGGTTCTGGTGGTGCTGTTGGTGGCTTTAATACTGGCACCGGAATTGTTGATGCTGCAACGGACGGAACGCCGCGAACTGTCACGGAAGCATTTCTCAAAACCGTTATCAAAAGCTGTTGGACAGCTGGCGGCGATCCAACGATGATCATGGTTGGCGGATCGACCAAGCAGGTCATGTCTGGATTTGGTGGCATCGCTACGCAGTACAAAGACAATGGCTCACGCATGAAGCGTGCCGTTATCCTCGGCGCTGCTGATTATTATGTGTCTGACTTCGGTGAGCATCGCATTGTGCCTAACCGATTCAGCCGCGATCGCACTGCGCTTGTTCTTGATCCAAAGCTCTGGAGTGTCAAATTCTTGCAGCCATTCAAAACAGTCCCACTAGCTAAAACCGGCCACTCTGATAAGCGCTTGCTGTCTGCAGAAATGACGCTTTGCAGCCACAACGAGGCAGGCAACGGCAAAATCGCAGATATCACAGTCGCTTAATGGTTAAGAAAACCCGGCCTCATAAGGTCACAGCAGCAGCCTCGGCGGATTTATCTGCCGGGGCTGATTTGCGCCAAATCCAGATTATTGGGAAACGTGTCGGAGGGGATGAGGGACGCGAGCACCATAGAGACGACCGTCTATTCGTTGGCGATGACATCACAAAAGAAACGGCCGCGCTGTTGGTTGCAAACGGGCTCGCGATTGAAATCGACGGCAAGCTTCAGGCCGACATCGCAAAAGAGCGGGTTGAGGCGAAAGCCAAGAACACGACAGTTCTCCAGAAGCAAAACGCAGATACCAATATGCAGCGCTTTGATCGGATGACAGCTGAAGAGCGCGAGCGAGCCCGCAATGAACCGATCATCGAAGAGGGCGGGGACATCGAAATGTTTCCAGAGGATGAGGTGAAGCACTAATGGATCAGAAATTGTTTTCGTATGACCCTGAAACGGGGGTTGGCATCACTTTCGTCGATGGTGAGGGGGATACGTTTCACCTGCACAACTGGCAAGACCCGGAAGTTGTGCAGGGCATTCTGGACATGAATCATCAGAAACGAAGCATGGGGCGCGCATATTATGCAAAAGACGCTGATATGTGGAAGGCCGCAAGTATCCCCATGAATGTTCAAATGATATGGCTCACGAAATACGGCGTTGACGCTTTCAATGACGATCATCAACCAGCCGTTAGGAAGCTTCTGAACGATCCAGAATGGAAGTATTTGAAGACTGCTGAGATCATTATCTAATGGCAATCACCGATTACGACTCTCTCGTTGCAGAAGTTAAGGTTTATGCGGCTCGATCCGACTCGACGTTTACCAACCGGATCGAGACGTTTATCAGCCTAGCTGAAGATCGGATCTTTAACGGGGTGGGAGATCCTAAAGACCCAATGCACTCGGCGGCGGTGCGCGTTAAGGAAATGACGGAAACTGACGACGTAGCAGTTGCAAGCAGCACGGGAACATTGCCCGTTAGCTCACTCGGCTTGCGGCGCTTGTCACGGGCAACGGATTTAATTGGGCTTGATTACCTATCCCCGGATGCGTTCGCGACGAGATACAACTATGCAGATACGGGCTCGCCACGGTGGTACACAATCGAAGGCGATCAAGTGCGGGTTGCGCCGGCTGGATGGGCTGGGACGTTGAGCGCTCTTTACTACAAGCGGCCAAACGGCATTTCGTCATCCAATACAGAGAACGAGATCCTGAAGATGTATCCAAACTTGTATTTGTCTGCGGTACTGTTTGAGGCGTTTTCGTTTCTCAAAGATGGTGAGAGCGCACAGGGCTGGCTTGCTCGGTATAAATCCGGGGCGAGCGGCGTTAACAGGTCTGCATCTGCTACCAGGCACGGCGGCGGCAAGCTCCGTTCTCAACCTCGGGTGGCTATTCCATGATACCATATGGGCACTGGCACCCAGACGCGCAGACTATCAACGGCAGCATGATGCTCGAGGCGGTCAATGTTCTGCCAACGGTTCAAGGGTTCCGGCCATTAAAGGCGCCGGTTGCTGTATCGTCTGCGCTGGCCGGAGAATGCCGGGGCGCTGCGACGGTCGTTAAAGACGATGGCTCCGGCAAATCATATGCAGGCACTCAAACAGGTTTGTATGAGCTGGCGTCGGACCTAAGCTGGACAGAAATCACTCGATCATCAGGCGGGGACTATCTTACTGGCGCCGGCGAGCGCTGGAGATTTGCAACGTTCGGTGACAATGTTATTGCAACCAATTACGCTGACGATGTGCAGAAAGCCAGTATTGCGAGTGGTGGCAATTTCCAGGCATTGGGTGGCTCTCCACCCCGCGCTCGATATGTTGATGTTATGCGGGATTTCGTTGTCCTTGCGGGTATCAACGGCAATGAAAACAGACTGCAATGGTCGGCACTTAACAACGTTGAGGGCTGGACGGCCGGCACCGCGTCATCAGATTGGCAGGACATTCCAACGGGCGGGCCAATCCAAGGCTATATTGGTGGCGAGGTCGGGTACGTGATGCAACGATCTCGGGTCACTCGGCAAATATATTTGCCAGGTTCCGAAGCCATTATGCAATTTGATGAGGTTGAGGGTGGACGTGGGCTCGTTGCCCCTAATTCTCTCATCCGGCTAGGTCAGGAGGCATTCTACCTGTCGTCTAATGGGTTCTACAGAATGGATCTTGGCAGCGGTAGCGCGCGCCCGATCGGAATAGGCAAATGGCAACGTTGGTTTTTGGATGATTTGAAGGCAGGCACTGGACTGTTTGTGCTTGGCGCGGTGTCACCGCAGAATTCTGCGTTGCTTTGGGCTTATGTTAGCAAGTCAAGCCCATCTACGACGATACCTGACAAGGTGTTGATTTATGACTGGTCAATTGACGAAGCGGCGATTGCAGAATTCTCGGTTCAAGCGCTCGCATCGTGGCTTACTGCCGGCGTGACGTTGGATGGCATGAACACGTATGGAACGCTTGACACATTGCCAGTGTCTCTTGATTCGTCATTCTGGAAAGGTGGAGCGCCGCTTGTTGGGATTATCAACAGTGATAACAAGCTTGCTCATTTCGAAGGCACCAATTTAGAAGCGCGATTTGTAACGGCAGACGGTCAACGGGACGGGCGCCGGACGCTAATCGAAGGCATACGGCCACACGTTGATACGAGGTCGGTGACAGTCGAAGTCGCAGCGCGAGAAGGCGACGGCGACACGGTGTCATTCAACGCATCAGAAAGCATGGAAGATACCGGCATCGTACCGGCTTGGGCTTCAGGAAATCTGGCGCGGGCGCGGATCAAAATCGCTGCCGGCGCTAGTTGGACTTATGCAAAGGGCATGAGCACGGAAATTAGTGACGCGGGGTCAAGGTGAACGATCTTCCGCCAAGAGGCGCCAACGAGCGCACCATCATTGATGCAATTCGGCAGCTTATCCAAGGTCGCAACAACGCAACGGGCAGTGTGACGCTCACGGCGAACACAACGACGACGACAGTCACGAAAGAAACGCTCAATTCGGGCGGTGTACCAATTCTAGTCCCGCGTACCTTAAATGCAGCAGCAGAACAGGCAGCAGGTAACCTATATGTCAGCGCTACCGCAGGCGGAAGCTTCACCCTTACCCACGCCAACAATGCACAGACAGATCGAACCTTCGATTACGTCAGCCTTGGAGGTTGAGCACCAGCTTGTGGCGATCGAACCGGAAGAGCTGGGCAGCGTTTGGGATCTAATAGAGCCGTTTATGTTCGAGGTGATTGATGGCTGTAACGGCCGCCACACGATGGAATCTCTGATTTCTGAGATCATGAACCGCGAACTGGCGCTGTGGGCTGTTGTTGGAGCGTCCGGCCCGCGCGCGCTGGTTGGAACTCAGATTTTAGTTGCATCGTCTGGACTGCGGAGTCTGACGATACGCTTCACGGTCGGCAAGGGCTTGCGCGCTTGGATTGGGCTACTGGACGATCTTGAGGATTATGCCCGTTCACAAGGCTGCACTCGTGTTCAAACGTATTCTAGAAAAGGCTGGGCTAAGCACATGCCTGACTACAAACTGACACACATTTTATTGGAGAAAGACCTATAATGGGAGGCTCGAAAGAAACAACCGAACAATCAACCAAGAGAGAACCGTGGGTACCGGCTCAGGGCAACTTGCGCACATCTCTGACCAATGCGGGCAACCTGGCTGGCGATGTCAACAACTTCAAACCGCAGTATTCTGGCACGTACAACGATAGCCTCGATCGGATGGAGGGGCTTGCCAACGGCCAAAGCTCTGCCAATCAGTATCTTCAGCCTGTTGTGCAGGGCAGCACGGAAAACCACGGCATCGGCCAAGATTACCTGCGCAACGTCGCGGGCGGCGATCCATCGAGCAATCCGTATTTTGAAGACATGCTTAAACGTCAGCAAGATAGTACATCGAACGCTGTGAAGAGCCTATTTTCAGGGTCAGGAAGACTGGCGCGTCCAGACCAGTATGGCAACAATGCTAATGCAAGTCTCGTGAAGGTGATGACGGATAGGATGGGGGAACAAGAGTTAAACGCGCGATATCAAAATTTCAGCGCTCAGCAAGGCCGGCAAGACAACGCCGCAAGCAGCCTGTTCGGCCAGGGCTTCCAAGGCGCACAGCTTGCGCCGAACCTCGATCAATCAAACTACCAACAGGCCGGCATGCTGCAGAACGTCGGCACGCAACGAAATGCTCAACTTGACGCAGAAAACACAGCAGGACTGCGTGCAAACGATTGGCTAACTAGGCAGAGCTTGCCTATCGCGGGCGCGGGCGGGACGAGTGAAAGTACATCTGTTCAGAGTTCCAAACCGAGCACGATGAGTCAAGTGATAGGCGGTGCAACCGCTGCGGCCGGTATCATGTCGGGCAACCCCATGATGGCAATGAATGGCTTTGGCTCAATGAGCGGTGGCGGCGGCGGCGGGTTGTTGGCGGGCGGCATAGCGCCTGGATCTTCTGGAGTGCCTTGGTAATGGGTTAAAGGCACTCCAAAACTATGAGAGATCGAGGGTTCTAGCAATGCAGCCACTAATACCTGATCGCTGGAAATACATAATCGCGCACGATCGTGGCGGCAATTTTGATGGCACAGGAAAGCGCGCGTATCACACTGAAGTTGGGCCAAGAGGGCAGGTTTGGGCGCGTGACCCGAACCAGCAAGCGCCGCACGCATACAACGCCAACCGGGAAGCGTTCGGCGTATCGGCTACGGGTCAAGTCGGTCAAATGCCAGGGCAGCAACAGCTAACGTCGCTTAAAAAATACTATGAAGGATCGCAGGCGCAAGATCGGGAACGGTTCGGCAAGGGCCGCGAATGGATCGGACACGGGCACGCATACGAGCGATCTAAAGGACAGCGCAACCAAGCGTCTAAAGATGGCCGCAGCACCAATGAGGCAGCATGGTTGGGCGCGGTAACGAGTAACGGATCGGGAACGCCTGGAAACCCTGTCCAGCCATGGCACAACGCCAGCGGTATGGAAGGGATGATAGACGGCGGAGAGCTAAGCGCGGCGAACTGGACAGGGGCCAAAGGTGCCGCTGCAAACCCGCCGCTAGCATCTCCGCCTAGGACGTTAGTCGCATCACACACAGCCGGGGCCGCTGGAATACCAAGCGTGTCGGGACCAACACCAATTCAGGAACATCCGCAGATGGAGCGCAAACGGCAAGGCGGTTTTGGTAATTTCGCGAACCAACTCCTCAATCCTATGACCATGGCAGGTCTCTCAATTCTGTCAGACGGAAACGTCGGCAAAGGATTCAGCCAACTGCAAAATGCTCGGCAACAGCAGTCGCTCATGGATTTTCGGAACCAAGAGGCGGAGCGGGCGCAAGGGAATCAGCAGTCGCTCATGGATTTTCGGAACCAAGAGGCGGCGCGGGCGCAAGGGAATCAAGACCGAAGCTTTAGCGCGACGGCAAGCCATCGCAAAGCGATGCGAGCCTTTCAAGAGCAGCAAGCCAAGAATAGGCAGGGTAATTCGGATCGAAGTTTTGGACTGCAAGAGCGCCGGTTTGGCCAGCAAACAGCAGTGAACAGATCGGCAATGGAAGGTGTAGCAAATAAGCGATTTGGTGGCGTTGCTCAGATGATTCAATCTGAGCAAGACCCAGCCAAAAAGGTTGCGATGTGGCAGCAGATGCTTGCGGCTCATCCCGGCATTGCTCAGAGAATTCCAGAAGAGATGCGAGGCGATCCGGTGCAGGGCTCGCAATACGCTATAGCGTTGGCGCGCGGTTATCAAGATCCGAGCTTGCATCGGATCAATAATGCGAAAATCATTAGTCTTGAGGCTAATGCTAAAGCCGCGCTAGCAAAAGCAAATCCGCAAAAGAACCTTGCGAGCAACATCGTTGGTGGTCTCAATCGATTGTCGAGTGTTCCATCAGAGTATAGCCGGGGCGAGTTTGAAAACGCGGTTGGAACGCTGCAAGGAAATGAGCAAGGCGGGATGTTGACCGGCATAACTAGAGGTGCCGCGTCGTTGTGGTCGGGGATTGCGGGCGGCGCATCACCAACGCAAATCAGGTCGAGAATTGCAGGGGATACCGAGGCTTTGGCTGCTGCAATTAAACCGCTAATTCGTGGGCCGGGTGAAGGCGTTTGGACGGATTCTGACCAAGCCAGGCTTGTTTCAGTCGTCGGCGATCTTGCGACAGCGAACACTCCGGAAGATTACAATCAGCGTTTAAGAGATGTTCGCGAGCGCGTGCAAGCTAACTTCGGTATGCAATTGCCAGAAATCACATTCCCAGGAAAGAAACAGAATAAAAACAAGAAACTGCGAAAGCTGACGCCACAACAAGCAATGAGGCTTCCCCCTGGAACGTTATTCTTGACGACAGACGGGCGCACGGCGCGTGTTCCGCGGAGGGCGAAATAAATGGCTAAAGATCCTTATGCAGCATTTGATTTCACGGGTGGTGATCAACCAATAGATCCATATGCAGCATTTGATTTCACGGACGATGAACCAGATGAATTAATGGACGGCGCGGAGCAACTCGTTCGAGGCATCAACCGAGGCTTGCACGCTATCCCGGCGTTGCCCGGTGAAATTATAAGCGGCGCGGCTAGCCTTATGGGCTTCCCTGAAACAGCGGAAGCGTTCAGGCTAAACAATCCCGTTAGTCGGTTTATGACATCACCAGACAGACAGCCGCAGACAAGATTGGGTCGATTTGCGAACGCTTCCGGTCAGGCTATTGGTGCGTCGGCAATCCCAATGGGGACGCTGATGTCTCAAGCGCCACGGCTGGCTGCGCGTGTTCCGCAAACAACAGGCCAGGCGATCAAACAGCGTATTGCCGCGCCGATAGCAGCGCGACCTCGTGCGGCAATCGGAATCGAGGCGGGCTCGGCAACTACGTCCGGCATTGGGACGCAATCAGCAAAAGAAAGTGGCTATGGTCCTGGAATACAGACATTAGCGGGCATTGCGGGCGGGATTGCGCCGGCTGCTATTGGTGCGACCGTATCAGGCGGCGTGAATCAGGTTCGGCGCGCGATGGCAAACCAAGGGGCAAACGGTGCATATGGAAAAGCCGCCAATTCTTTGCCAACATCTGTTGATGAGTTTGCTGGTGGTATTGCTGCCGGCAATCGAGCGGCATCACCAAATCGAGAAATAGCGTTCCGCGTTTTGGGGGAGGAAATGGTTGCAGCGAACGGCAACGTGCAAGCTGCTCAAGCGGCAGCTATTCCTCGAATCGTTGCTGAGGCGGCGGCGGCGGGTCGCGCTGTTTCACCATCAACTGCGGGAGGTTATCTAACGATGCTGCGAAGCATGCATAGAGACAGCCCTTTGATGCTTGGCGAGCAATCTAGCGTAGCTGGCGCTGAAAATGCTCTTAGAGGTCCGGGCGGTGGTATGCGAAGGCCGCAGAATGTTGACGTGGAAGCGCTCAACAGAACGCAAGAAACAGGCATTCAAGGTCAATTTGATTATCTGGCGTCATCTGGGAACTCGCCGTCTGCTGTGGATACGCGCAGAGCTTTGGCAATTCGTGGTGAAGGTCTCGCACAGACTGCGCGATCAGCGCTTGAGGATGTTGGCCCAAGAGCCCCAGGATCGCAAGCGCCGGCAAGCATTGTTGATGCTGACAACATGATCGAGCAAGCTCGCCAGGCGGGAAGTCTCGCCTATCGAGCAGCATATGCGGGACCGATAGATAACCGGCTCATGCTGCAAACATTTCCACGCATTTTGCAACGTGCAGAACGTAACGCGCGCGGGCGCGCGGGTGACAAGGCTGCAGCCTTGAACACTGCAATTAATCAGTTTTATACGGACACGCCGAATGGGCCTGTTGCCATGATGACGTTGCAGCAATTGCAGGATGCGCGCGGGACGCTACGCGGTCAAATCCAAGGATATAGGCAAGCAGGCCGGGATGATTTGGTGCAGGCCGTGCAACCACTCTATAGGCAAGTGACACGACTTATGGAGGCAATGTCTCCTCAGTGGGCGCAAGCCAATCGACAATGGGCCGACATGAGTTTCGACGTTATGGGCAGAGAGCTTGGCGACGCATTTGCGCAACGGGCAGGGCCAAGATTCCGCACGCAGCTGCAAGAATTCAACAATTTACACCCAGAGGCGCAAGACATTGTGCGGATTCATTTTTTGCAATCTCTATATGACAAACTCGACAATCTCGGTGATGCACATACAGTCTCAAAGCTGTTCACATCAGATCACCAAAGGACGGCCATTCGATCTTTGTTTGGAGTAAATGCGAGCAATGACATCACGCGCATCATGCGGAACGTAAAGACGGCAGAGAAATCATTCGCAATGAACTCAAGGACACACATTCGCGGCCAAGTTAAAGAAGAAATGGAAGGCGATCAAGGAGTAGAAGCTGCGCGGCAAATGGCAAGCCTTGGCGGAATTAAAAATTGGCTAGCAAAGCAGGCGCATAGTTTATTAGTTGAGCGTCGAAACAAGCCACTGGCAGACATCATTACAACGCCGATGCGAGACACTCCAAACGTCGCCATGCAAGTTGAATTGATGAGGGCGCAACAACGGCGCATGCGCGCCTTTGCTCAGCCACGAATTGGTTCGCAAGGGTTGATTGGCACGTCAGGAAGCATAACGGGTAATGTAACAGCGCAGCCCTATCATGAGTGGTTAAAATCTCAGTGACCAATGATCTAGATGGAATTTACAATGGATAAATTCAACGCGCAACTCGCTGGTTTGCGCCAAGCGATGGTTGATCTTGACGGCGACGGTGTGCCGGATGCTCCGCAGAATGCCATGATGACAGATCGGCCGAATAAACGTCAAATTCGACAACGAGCTGCGCTATTTGAATCAATGGACCCGATGACGGCATCACAAATTGAGTCATCTAGGCGGGCCGTTGCAGACGCACTATTTCAACAGCAGGCGCCAGCCGTTGCACAAGGCGCGTTTGAGTTGACGGGCTTGCCGACGATGGCGCGCGGTGTCTCGGATGCGGATCAAGGTATTCGGACGGGCAACGTAGCACAAGGCGCGGCTGGTGTGGGTCAAGTCGCGCTTGGCGCATTGCCATTCGGATCAGGTCAAGTTCTGGCAAAAGGTATTCCGTTTGCGTCTCGGTATGCCGACAAAGCAGCAAATATGTCGGGGTTGACTGGGCTTATAGCTCAACGGGCACCAGTAGCCGCCGGCTTAATCGGTGGCGTTGAGGCAACCAAAGCTTTGACGGATGCGGGGCAAGCGTATGCGGCGGATAATATGCAACCGCCGCCCCCAATGGGCGTAGGTGCTGAAGCGGTCCAGCAATTCTTGAAAGACCAAGGCTATCCAATCGAAGTTGACGGCGCTTTTGGTGGGAAATCCCGAGCTGCATACGATGATTACTCAAAAAGATATGGGGCGTTTGTCGAGCAGGAAAATTCACCACTTCGAGGCCAGGAGCGCGAAGCCGAAGCAGCCCTAAGGAGGGCGAACGCGCTGAAGATTGAAGAAGAGTTGCGCCAATCTATCTATGATCGAGACGTTGCAGAGCGCAGTCGTCGCGCTGGCGTTCTTGAATCTGCGGAGGGTCGACATGATAATCGCGCGCAAACGATGGGTCAGAAGCTAACTGGATTCGGTCAACAGATGGTTGGTCCGGCAATTATGGGCGCGTCGGCTCTATTAGGAGCAAAAGGGATTGCTGGCGCTCCAAGTCGAAACCGTTCTGTCGGCGCTTTAAATGCGCGCGCAAGCAAGATGATTGGATCTCGGGCAGGATTGACAGATGCCGAACGGAAGGCATTTGTGTCGGCATATGATAAGACGGTCCGCGGCAAACCTCTGACCGAAGCAATCGGAACCGCGTCGGCATATGGTGCTCTTGGTACTGAAATGTATCTAGCCGGCGAGTATTTGGGCGAGGCTCGCCAAGAGTATCAAGCGGCGTTAGATGCATTTGAGAAGGGTCAGAAATCATCAGACGGCGGCAAAGAAAAGGAACTAGCGGACCGCGTAGCTAAGGCTAAGGCGGCGGTTGATAAATGGGAAGGCTTGCAGGGCGCGGGGCTTCACGGCGCGGGATATCTGACAGCGGGGAAGTTTGGCTCTAAAGTTGTCGGAAATGCAAAGCCATCCCCTGACGCTCTATTCGCTCGGAATATGTTTAAGAACGAATTGAAGCTTAAGGGCAAACCAAATCTCAAGACGTTGCCGACTGGCGCTTCTGGTTCTCCAGGTTCTCCAGGTGCTGCAAAACCGCAAAGACCTCCAGCTCAGAAATCAACTGATCAAACAAAGCCTTCCGGTCAGGAGGCAGACATTCCGAAAGATCTAAAAGGGCGTCCAAGTCCCAATCAGGAGCCAGCCCAAGGTGGTCGGGGTAAAGGAACTCAATCTCCGTCATTTTCATCTCAATCCAAAAAATCCATCCGCGATGCTTTATCGAAGAATGACGGCAAATTGACGGCAAAGCAAGCTCAGGAACTTGCGCCGAATGTTAGCGCTGAAAAGGTTAACAAATATCTAGCCGAGCAGGCAAAGTATTTTGCGATCGTTGGCAAAGACAAATATCGCTTAATTGCGCCAGGTTTGGCGTCTGCTGCTGGCGCAACGCTTATCCCGTTTGATGAATATTGATTACGCGCGAACTCTCAACCATCTTGAGCCAACTCTGAAAGGCCATCTCAGCAGATGACTAGCATACACACATGGTCAAAGACCGCTTCAGAAAACGACGACGCAGACAGCGGCATCAATTGGGTTGAGGGGCAAGACCCGGATACCGTCAACAACTCATCACGGGCGATGATGGGCCGCGTCGCTGAGTGGCGTAATGACATCTCTATAGCGCGCGCCACAACAGGCGCGGCTGACGTGTATGAAGTCACCATTGATTCATCACCGGCTGCGCTGGTTGATGGTCTGTTGTTGCTGATTAAACCCCATCAAACCAACGTGGGCAGCTCAACGCTTAAGGTGAATTCATTCGGCGCAAAGCCGCTGCGAGCCAAAACAACAACGAATCTCTCTGCTGGCGATGTGCAAATAAATGTTCCAGCGTTTGTGTGTTACAATCTGGCCGCTGATGAATTTCTGCTGCTGAATTCCGGCGTGTTTGCTAACGCTCTGTTTCCGAGCTTGGTCAGCACATATGCGCTTAACTCTCTTCTGCCCGTCGGGGCAGTGCTTCCATATCCTCATGATACCGTGCCAGCTGGCTGGCTTGAGGCTAACGGGCAAAGTTTGGCAACGGCGTCCTATCCAGAGCTGTTTGCAAAGTATGCGTACAAATACGGCGGGTCAGGCGCGAACTTTAACATTCCAGACTATCGCGGCGAATTTTTGCGAGGCTACGATAACGCCGCTGGCAAAGATCCTGATGCGGCAAGCCGAACCAATCGCGGAGATGGCACGACAGGCGATGCAGTCGGCACAAAGCAGGGCCAGAATACAGGCGTGCACGGGCATACTGCGTCAAGCTCAACAAGTGTCAGCGTTGCGAGTGGCGGGGCACATACTCACCAGCAGACCAACAATGGTTATGATCAGGATTACGGCGTTAGCGCCATTCCGAATACATCTGGCACGCCGTCTGGCGCCGGCTCCACAGCGTCGTCAGCGTCAACCCAAAGCGGCGGTACGCACACGCACTCTGCATCAGCTTCGACAACGACGACAGTTAACAATTCGACTGGCTCGGAATCGCGCGGACGCAACGTTAGTGTGATGTTTATTATTTTCGCCAAGCCGGCTGCGGCATTGGCGGAAATGCAGGGACTGACCGGCCTTCCGTATGTTTTTGATGATGGCGTCACAGCGGTTGACCCTGGGTCTGGGAAATTATCCTGGAATAATGTAAGTGCTGGATCTGCTACTGAGCTTTACGTTAATGAAACGGGGCCGAATTCAGAGCCGTTCGGCCCGATTTTATCGGCGTGGGATGATCTAGGGAGCACAACCAGAGGATACCTTTACATTACGAAGGTGGGCACGCCTACAACGTTCACTTATTTTGCGATAGAGAGTGTTGAGACGGATAACGGCACTTGGAAGCAATGGACAATTGCAGCGGTTGGCTCCAATGGAACATTTGCTGAGGGAGACAATCTAAATGTAATTTTTACGCCAGTTGGCACGGGCGCAACGGGGGCTATCGGACCAACTGGTGCAGCAGGTGTTTCGGGCGGGCTCTATTATGCATTCGACTCTAGTACGACAACGAACGCTGATCCTGGGACAGGAGACGTCAGATTAAATGACGCTGCATTTGTAGATGTAACGGAAATTGCGATTTCCTACTCGGGTGCAGACACGGGGGCCCCGGACTTCAAGACGCTTATTAAGACATGGGACGATTCCACAACGCTCACAAATCGCGGCCAAATACTTCTTAAAAAATCTAGCGCGGTTGAGAATTTTGCAGCGTATCGGGTCACCGCCGCGATTACGGATGGCATAACATATGGTCGCCTTACGGTTGTCCATGACGATTCGTCCGGGTCATTTTCGGATACAGACGATATCCGAGTCGAATTTACCAGGACGGGAGATGCCGGCGCAACGGGCACCGGGTCCGGTGATTTGCTTGCCGGCAACAATCTAAGTGACGTTGGCAGTGCTGCGGCGGCGCTATCAAACCTTGGCGCCGCCGCAGCAAGCCATGTTCATCCAGCATCGGACATCACGAGCGGAACGCTTGCTCATGAACGGGGCGGGCTGGAACTGGACGTTAGCGGTTTTTCTGGCCTAGTGCATATCGCAGGCGGAGTAACATCTGCAGTCTCGAACGCTAGCGAAGCCGAAATGCAGACAGGAACAGAGTCCGCATTGCGAGGCATGTCCCCGTTGCGGGTGGCTCAGGCTGTTAGCGCGGCTGCTCCGGCGGCTGCTCCGAGTGCAGGGCAGGGCCGTTTGACTTTGACCAGTGGCACCCCGGTTCTAACGTCAGACGTGGCGGCGGCTGGCACCGTTTATTATGCACCGTATCTTGGTCTTCACATCCCAATATATAACGGGACCGCGATGATAATGACCAGCACGGGGGGTGAGCTTTCGAACGTGCTAGCGGATAGCTCAACAGGTAAAGCCGGCCCTGCTGCGACGACAGCCAATAATAATTATGATCTATTCGTCTGGGATGACAGCGGAACAATTAGGCTAACACGCGGGCCGGTGTGGTCTGGTGACGCCTCCCGATCTGCTGGAACGGCATTAGTTAGAACGAGTGGATTTTATCTAAACAGTGTCGACATCACAAATGGCCCTGCGGCTAGTCGTGGTACTTATGTGGGAACAGTTCGCACGACAGGCGGCGCGACAACGATTGACTACAAGTTTGGTTCGGTTGCTGCGGGCGGTGGCACGGCGGAAATCTCAGTGTGGAATATGTTCAACCGCGTCTTGGTGCGCGGCGTTATTGGAAACTCAAATGCGAGTTGGACAATAACCTCAACAACACCGATTTCCGCCGATTCAACAAGCTACCGAGTGTCTGTGCTGTCTGGTCTTAATGAAGACAGTAGAGGCGCGTCCTATACCTCGGCTATATTTCCACAGGCAACAGCGCCCTCCGCTGAAAATGGCCGTTGCGGCCTTGGCATCAACAGCACCACGGTATCAAGCGGGATAACCGGCGTGGTAGGTCGAGATAGTCGCGTCTACTTATCCGCGACCGGAATGGTGACTGATGTTGTTGGGGTTGGCTGGAGATATTTTCAAGCTTTGAATTGGACGCAACTCGGGACGGGCGTTGTTTTTTACGGCGATCAGAGCGCGGCTCAACAACGTTGCGGCATCACTTACGAGGTAAGAGCATGAATACCATGAGAGCGAGCAACGTATATCCGCTGATCGTGGCCGTTGCGCCAATTGACGGCGTAGGCATCGGACAAATCGATGACAAATCAACATGGAGAATTGATTTCAAAGAAGAGGCGACAGAAGAACAGCGCGCGGCAGCACAAGCCATTATTGATTCTTACGATATCAACGCCATTACGTCAGAAGACGTTAATATGGAACGTGATCACCGTATAAATAACGGCTTTGTTTACGATGGAAATGAGTTTCAAACTGATGCGTCCTCTCGTGAAAACATTATCGGTGCGCAGGGCTTATCTCTTGGCGCGATAATCGCCGACCCACAAGGGGCTGCGGGGTTGCGGTGGGCCGATCCTGATGTTGATTTTAGTTGGACTGATGCAGTGAATAATGAGATTCTTATGACTGCCTCTGAGTGCCAAGCGTTCTGCCAGGCAGCAATGCAGTACAAAACAGAAATTATAAAAAGTGCCCGCGTAATCAAGGACACAAGTCCAACACCTGGAGATTACGCGGATGACAAGTATTGGCCTAGTCGAACGCTCGATTAAACGTACTGAGGCAATTGTCGGCTCATTGGCCGCGCGTGCTAAAGACGGCGTAAACGGCATTGATGCGGAACATAACCTATTACCTTCCGAGCCTACGACGATTGTAAAGACTGAGATCGTTGAAAAACTCCCTGATGAGTACATCGAGCGCCTCCAATTCATCGCGCGCGGCATGGATGCTTTGCGCTCGCGTCTGGAGTTGTTGGAAGATCAAGGGACTATCACTCCGTCTGATGCGAATGATCTTGTGCGGAGCTTTGGTTCGCGGCTTGACGTGACGATTGAGGAAAAGCTTGCGGATGCGATTGGTGACATCAGATCCCGCCTGTCTGTAGTTGAACAGCGGGACAGCCCACAGGTTGCCAAGCAGCTTACAAAACTCGCGGAAGCGGTACATGCGGTTAGTGACCTTGTTTCGTCGGTTGAGGAAACCGTAGAGCAGAAAAGCTCCCAGCTTGAACGTAAATACGCAGAGATTTCGTCTCATATCAACGGAGTCGAGGACAGAGTCGGAAAGCTCGCGTTATTTGGTGATCTTCTGGCGACAGAGGTTAGAAAGATTGGGATGGCATGAAACAGGATATGCATCTGTCCTATCAGATCGCCGCTGATAATCTCCACGGCGAATTTTCGAGGGCATCATCTCCATCGCGGATCAGCGATAGGGGCATGAAGCTCATCAAGTCGTTTGAGGGCTATCACACTAGGCAATCCGATGGATCGTGTGTGGCCTATCTTGATCGCCTCGCAAGGCCGATGATCTGGACGATCGGGTATGGTTTGACGGAGGGTGTATATGAAGGCATGCGTCTATCTGAAAGCGATGCAGAAACCGCGCTGCGCCGTGAAATGGCAAAGCATGAGCGGGCCATCGTTAAGCTTGTGACTGTGCCACTTAGTCAGCCGCAGTTCGATGCGCTGGTGTCATTCTCTTACAATGTTGGTTCTGGTGCTTTGGGACGATCGACGCTTCTCAGAAAGCTCAACGCCGGCAACTACAAGGGCGCTCAGGGAAGTTTTGCAGCATGGCGCATGGCAGGTGGGAAAGTCTATCGCGGGCTGGTGCGGCGGCGAGCAGCCGAGGCGGCCTTGTTCGGCGCAGATCCGATCATACTCAATCCCGATGTCATCGAAGATCAGCCGGTTCCATCGATGCCGCAAATTGTTGAAGAAGTGGACACAGCAAGCGTCAAGAAAGCGCTCGCCGGATCTCGCAAAGATCGAACAGCCAAGGCTGCGCAGAATACAACGCTCGTTGGCGGGGCTGCATGGGGATCGTGGGAAGCCGCTAAGCTTTACATGGGCGAGGCATCGACAGGCGCGGGGATGGTCAAGGGTTTGATGGCAGAGTTTGGCTGGGTGGCAGCTCTCGGTCTCGGGCTGCTGGTCTATACCGTCGTCGGCTATTTCAGAGAGATGATGTGCGACGACGTGAAAACCGGAAAATACCAGCCGACAGAGGAGCCGGAATGATGGGAATACTGCTTACTGGCTGGACTGTTTTCAAGGCGTCCTTGTATGCACGAATTGCCCTTGTTGCAGTGGTTACGTTCGGAGCTTGGCAGGCTGACCGCGCCTGGCAACGGGCGATAGGTGAAACAGTAGGAGTAAAGAAAGCCGAGAACACAATCAGGAAAGCCAATGATCAAGCTGTTACCAAAAGCGGCCGCGCTCGCCGCAAGTCTACTTCTCCCAGCGTGCGCGGCAAGCGTGACCCAAGTGCCTTTGACGGTTAGCGGTGCTGAAAAGGCATTTAGAACCGTGCCGGTCTACACTAAGGCCCCGTGCTGGATGCAAAGAAAATGGAGCGGGCACAATTCAGCTTATGAGACGCTACGCCAGAAAAAAGAGGTGGTCTACAAGCCGCCGTGCGACGTGGATAAGCCGAAAGGTAAAAAAACCAAAAGCAAGGCCGCGTGATGAGGTCGCCATCGCTAGAGGCTGTAATATATGGATACCTTTACGATTGGTCGGGAGATCGGCGAAGTAAAGGGCCGCCTAACGAGCATAGAAGGTCGGATGACGCGATTCGAACTCAGGCTCAAGCAGTGGCAGAAGTTGGCTCGGCGCTTCATCTTGGTGGCTCTCTTGTGGTCAATTGCGGCGATGGGGATAGTAAACAGGGACGAGGCATCAAACATAGCGGCCGCAGTAATAAAAAAAGCAGTTATTTCCGCGCTGACAGGTATTTGAGCGCGGGCTGTTGGGTTGGTTGGTGGGCTCTGACAACTGCCGTAGTGATATTGGCTGGCCTAACCGCCGTGAAGATATTCTCATAAGGGGCCTTTTGATTAGCGCCACAGCCATGCCGTCAAACGGAAGCAAAGGGCCCACAAGAACAATGTATTCACGAACCCGTGATGGGAAATCGAAACAAAATAAATAAACCAAATTCTCGTAGAGAAGACTATTTAAATTGAATATTTATTCTCCTGCACACGACAAACCGCGCAGGAGGTCACTAATGGACAAGATCAACGGACAGGCCGAAACGGCTAAGCTGCCCATCGAGCCGCGATCCATCGGCATCAATGATTTTTGTGCAGCAATTGGGGTTTCGCGATCCTTCGCGTACGGCCTGATCAACCGCAACGAAATCAAAACAATCCATCTTGGCCGTCGTCGCTTAATCCCGATGACGGAAGTCGATCGCTTAATATCTGAGGCGATCGCTAAGGCCGCGAATTCCAGCAAGTAGCCAGTAGCAGCGTAAAACGCGAACGGACCACCCCTGACAGGGCGGTCCGCTCAAATAGCATTGTCCAAACAGCAAATCAGGACCATCAATAAATGCCACATCACCATGTAGAAGTCAAGCTTTGCCCCGATCCGGGGCCACGTTCTCAAGTGGTAATTCGCGCCCTAGCTGCGCAACTGACACTCCTTTGAAGAACTCGACGCAATCAACTTCGTCGAGTCGGCAATGGTTGCCAATGTGTAGGCTGCATTGCTGTGTAACCATGAGGGTGTTCGTCTCTGAACACCCAATCACCAGAAAATTGCTCCCCGTCCCATAACCCAACTTGGCATTCCGGAAACTCTTCCGGCCTCTCGCAGAAAAACCCTAAAAGAACATAAGACCCGTTGCGAGGCGGAAAATCATCGAATTTCAGAGAGATGATGCCCGACGACGTGAAAACCGGAAAAGATGAAACGCCGTCTTCAGTGTCTTTCAAGTCTAACCAATCCATCGGCCTATCCGCTCTGCTGTGCTGTTCGCGGTAAAGCTCAATCTTCTGTTTAGCCGATGTCAGAGCTTCCTCAAGACTTTCCGCGCGCGCTTCCAGGAAAGCCAATTGAAACCACTCCGGCGGCTGTTCTTGATCAGGCATGACGCCTTCCTAGTCCTTTGGCGCTTGATCGATTTCATTGTCTCGATACAAGCGCATCATAGTTGCGGATGCCGGATTGCAGCCCTGGAAATAATTCTCGACAATGACCCGGCACAGATCGCGCAGCCGTTCGATTTCAGCGTGCGCCTCGATTAACCTCTGTTTGTCGGACATCACGGCTCTTTAGAAGAATGCCCAAAATACCGCGCCGCAAATCACAGCTACGATCACTCCAACAACGACCAGTCCAATCGTCAACTCGCGGGCGGCCAGCTCAACCAAACCTTGCGTTCTAAAATCCATCTCGTTCTCCTTATTCCGTGGCCAAATCGCTTTCTTTCAACCGCCTGCTAGGATCGACTGAATAGCCCACTTTTACGCGTTCTTCGTCAACGCGCATGACGTATACGTGTCCTGGTTTGGGCATTATTCACCGTCCGGGTTGGCTTCGATGTATTCAAGAACCTTGCGGAAGTTCTTGAGGGTAGCGCCTTCTGATCGAATATTTGCGACGGCTCTGGGATTGGCACAGGCGAGCAGGCCAAGCCTGCTTTCCTTCATGCCGGTTTTTTTCAACCACTCGTCTATTTGATGCTTTCCTTCGTCCACAAGATTATCCTTCATCGTCACTCCCACATGTGATGCGGGCATATCCTATTGACAATTTTTTAACAAATACTTTGCGCAAACGCAAGATATATTTTGTGAAATATTTTATAATTTATTGTTGACCAATATGAAAAATCGTGTATATTGACCATATCAGCAACAGGCTGATCCCGGCGCCTCGCGGAACTCAGGGGCGGAGAGACAGATGACAACCCACCCTAATCGCGCAGTTAAGATGCACCACTTCGCAGTCAGCGCCGACGCAGAGACTGGCGAATGGGCTCCCGAAACGGCGGAATACCTCGGTCAAGTCGTGCGATCCGAATTCCTTGCATGGACGGACACCGACGCAGAGCACTACGACCAAGCGGATGGCGAGACGTTCTTGCCGAAAGCCATGTCCGCTGCCGGAGTTGAGACGACATCGAATGTCGCAGTCACCGTCCGCTGGCAGTAATCAACCTTGGCAGGGCTCCGGTCCTGCCGTTTTTCTAGCGGAGGCCCCAATGGCAGACCCCAGACCGATCGCCTGCCCTTACGAAACGCTTGGCGTTGCTGACGACTACATTCAGCCGGATGAGCTCGCTGAGTGCGATGGATGCGGAATGATGCTGCCAGACGTGACCACGGTTTTTAGCCCGACAATGGGCGACACATCGGCATGTGCTGCATGTCGCGGCGAAATAGAGGCCCTGTAAAATGCAAATTCAAGCACACGGATTAAATTTCAACATTGAACAGCACGGGCTCACGTCCCACAGAGACGATTTTGAGCGCGGCGCGTATGCGGCTGAAGAGCACCTTCAAAGCATGCACGAGTACGACATCCGTAACGCACACGCCGCATGCTTAAAATGGATCGACGATGAATGCGACGGCGATCGCCCAGAGCTGTTTGATCGATTGGAAGTTATCGCCCACGATGCCGCCACGGATGGATGGGCGAGCAGCGATAGTGTGGGTGTCATGATTTCCGCCTGCAAATAAGTACATGAAAGGCCGCACAGCTTGAAATACCTATCGATATGCTCCGGCATTGAGGCCGCTTCTGTCGCCTGGCATCCGCTTGGCTGGCAAGCTGCTGGCTATGCCGAGATCGATAAGTTTCCAAGCGCTGCGCTTGCTCATCACTATCCAGAGGTTCCCAACTACGGTGACTTTACAACCATTGAGGCCAGCGATGTCGGACCAATTGACCTTCTTGTCGGAGGAACGCCCTGTCAGTCATTCAGCGTCGCCGGACTGCGCGGTGGATTGGATGACGGTCGTGGCAACCTCTCCCTTGAGTTTCTTAGGCTTGCTGACCGAACACGGCCCAAGTGGCTGGTATGGGAGAACGTCCCCGGCGTCTTGTCATCAAACGGAGGACGGGACTTTGGAGCCATTCTTGGGGGCATGGTCGAACTCGGGTATGGGTTCGCCTACCGAGTGCTTGACGCTCAGTTCTGCCGAGTGGACGGCTACTCTGGTGCCGTCCCGCAACGTCGACGCCGTGTGTTCGTTGTCGGATATCTTGGAGACTGGCGACGTGCAGCAGCGGTATTATTTGAGCGCGAAAGCATGTCGGGGAATTCTGCGCCGCGCCGTGAAACGGGGCATACAGTTGCCCCAACGATTAGCGCGCGCCCTACAGGCGGTGGCGGACTTGGAACAGACTTCGACTGTGACGGTGGACTGATTGCCCAAACGAGTCACGTATTGGCCATTCAAGAACGAGCAATTGCGGAAAATACCAATGCAGGACCAGGTGGCTCCGGCGTTCGCGATGATGGTGCTAGCTATACGCTCGAAGCCCGAACGACAACACAAGCCGTCGCTTTCGCCGAGAACAGCCGCGCTGAGCTCACGCTATGCAACGGCGACGGGCAGATTGCCAACTCTCTAAAGGTCGGCGGTGGCAAGGCAGGACAATCTTATCCTGCAATAGCAGAGCAATGGGCTGTTCGCCGCCTAACACCGATGGAATGTGAGCGATTGCAGGGATTTCCTGACGGCTACACCCAGTTTCCTTACCGCGGCAAAGCCGCCGCAGATGGACCAAGATACAAGGCGCTCGGCAACAGCATGGCCGTCAATGTCATGCGTTGGATAGGCCAGCGAATTGACCTCTCTTGTTAAGGAGCGTTTTGGTTTCCATCCGCTACGCTAAGTCATTGATGTCTAACGGCCTCAAAATCCAGAGTTTCCAGGCAAGTCGTTGATTTGTCGCAACAAAGACCGGCCTTCGAAGCCGGGGGTTAGGGGTTCGAATCCCTTCGCGGGCACCAATAAAACTCAATTAAATCAATTATTTAGTGGCTAGGCTGGAAAAACACAATCAAACGGTTGTCACTTCGGTTTCCACTTTTGACCGGCTTTCGTTCTAAAATCTTCCAGCTTTGCAATCGCGCTTTGAGCCATTTTATTGGTCCGCGCCATGTAGGTTTCAAGAATGCGCGCCACTTCGTCGACAGAGTGGCCGCTGATCGTTGCAATCTCGGGCACCGTGCATCCTGATTCCGCTAGGCGGGTGATGGCAGTGCCGCGCAGATCGTGGAATGTCAGCCCCTTGACGCCGCTTGCCAATGCAACCTTTCGCCATTCGGTGCGGAAACCGTCGGTCGTCCATGATCGGCCGCGCTTGCCTGTCAGGATCGTCACAGCGCGTCGCTCAGTCCGATTCAGTTCGGCCCGCAATAGATCAGTGCAGGGAACCAAAACGGGCACGTCGCCCTTTCTTTGGCGCAGCGCAACGGATTGGCCATCAAACGCAGTCCAGGTGAGCCGTATAAGGTCGCCTTGCCGCTGTGCTGTATCGAGTGCCAGGCGCAACGCCAAGGCCATCTCAGGGCTCGCGTGCCTCAGGAATGCTTCTATATCTTCATCCTGCCAGATCTTTTCTGACCGACTGCCATTGTAGGCTTGCCCTAGCTTGGTAGCGTGGTTGTTTTCGATCATGCCATCATTGTGAGCAAAACTCAGAACGCGGCGAAGGAAGGCTAAAGCATAGTCTGCTTGACGTGGGCTGCTCTCTGCGCGCTTGTCCCGCCATTCGCGAATGTCACGCCGAATCCGCTTATCTTCGAACGCCCCTATCGGAGCCTTGCCGAACCTAGATAGGACGCCAACGCTATTGGAGCGGTGATCTTTCTGAGTTCTAGGGGATAAATCCTTGATGAAAGCATCGGATTTCATGTATAATTCAACGAGGTAGGCAATAGTATTGTGATCGTTTCTCGTGTCGAATTTGGAGGCGTCAGCATATGATTGCTGGAATTCCGGTGAGCCTGGTTCGCCAGTTATCTTTTTACCGGTACGTCGGTGGTAATAGTGGATATTGACGGTGCCATCGCGCAGTTTCTTGCGCGCGGTCTTGATGTGTTTCAATCGCTGTAGCACTGCATTCATCCGGCAGCTTTCCACTGATCGTACTCGCTGCCGCCCCCTGATGCTTCGATTCCCGACATCTTATTCCAAGCGGCGTCAATAGCGAGTCTGTCATATCGTCTTGTGGATTGCAGAACTTCAGGCATTAGGCCAGCATCAACCCAACGGCGATATGTAGATGCGCCAACACCGCAATATTCGGCGGCTTGCTGCAATGTCAGGCCCCTCGGTGTCATAGGTCAAACCCTTTCAAATTGTCCCTGCAGCCGCGCCACTAAAGGCGACAAGCCCCCTTAATTCTGTTAAGTCAAAAGCAGGGCGATCGCAGAAACCAGCAAGGCTGCTGCAAAGAACCCGCCTGCGAAATCTGCAATGCGTTCATTCATGATCTGTGAGCCTCTACTATCCGGGTCATTTGATCGACGTTTCCAGTTGCTCGCCAAAGCGCATCAGCCAAGTGCAGAGCGTCAATTCCTCGATCGGTAAACCATCTCTTTTCGTTCTTGCTGCCGGCGTCTTCGATCTCTTGGTGATGTTTACGGCAGAGCGGAACAGCATGTTTGTCCGTTGCGCGGACGCCCATGCCGCGTTCGCCTGTGCCCTCTTTAAGGTGGTGTGCTTCATTTTTAGGATGGGCGAAGCACACGCAGCAGTTGACAGAGCGGATATCGTCAAGATGGACGGCAGACATGCCCGGACGGTCTTTGTAGTTTTCGGAGTTTTTACGCTTCGCACTGCTGTACCCCTTCGGTGGTTTGAAATTTCCAAACATCCGCTCTCTTCTCACGTGCCCGCTCATAATCCATACGTCCCCTAGCGTAGCCATTTGCTCGCATCCAATATTCAATCATGGCCGGGTTTAGTGTTGGGAAGTTGCCGACTAGCGTACTAAGGTTTGCACCGCACTTTGCTTGGGAATGCATTCTATCAAAAACCATTTCCGTCATGCATCACGCTCCAAATCACAACCGCACTGTTTGCAAGTCGGCTTGGTTTGATCAATTAACGATATCGCTCTCTGTTTGCCTGAGACGCGTTTAATCCATCCCTTCTGCTCCAAAGCATTCAGTAGTCGACAAACGCCGCTCGTGCTCTGGAGACCTAGAATATTCATTATTTCTCTGACGCTTGGTCCTACTTTGTTGGCAGATAGCCAATCTTCGAGAATATTTAAGGTGTCGTTCTCTCTTGGTGTTAGTCCGTATCGAATACTCATAAATTCACCTCGACATTTTGCGTTCAGTTCTTACGTTGGCGTTTGCGTCCGTCATTTCCCACTGCTGTATTTTAATGAATTCTTTTTGAGCAAATAGGATGTCTGCTTTTTCTTCGGCGTCGGCCAGATCCTGATTGTACTGCATCCATTCATCTGAGATCTGCACATTGAAAATAGCTTGAGCCTTGGTGATCTTTTCCTTGGATTCCCGGATGATGCGCGCCGCTATCCTGTCACGGGTGGCAGACCTGGTTCGCTCCATAAACCGTGCTTGTTTTTTGGCGGCAACATACTGTTTCGCGACAACTCGGAATTGCTCCGACAATGGCCGTTCGTGCTGGGGCATCTCGGTGACGGTCATGCAGCCACCTCCATCAACTCATCACGCCGCGCATCATAAGCGGCCTGGATGTCATCGCGTTGATCTGCTGGCACAGCGCACCAAGGCGTGCCGTCGTCAAAAGACAGGCGGAATAGTTGGCCAAGATCATCTGGTGTTGAAGCGGCGTTTATGGCCATTTCTAGCGCATCGATCGGTGCTAGTTCCGGTTCGGGCGCGGGGTCTGCATTGTCTAATGATTTTAACTTGTAATAATAAGCTTCTTGCACCAGTCGAGCCCAACCTTGCGGGAAAATTGCCCAAGGCGTGCCGTCTTTAGCAAATGCATCATAGCAAGAAAGCGCGTCTGCTTTCGTTTCGGCGCCTTCGATTTCGACAATCAAGGCATGATATTTTTCAATGCCGCCCGTGTCTTTGAATGCGCCGGATGATGGTCGCTTGCGCGCTTCGCCTTTAAATATAATATCGGCGCCGTCGCGTGGATCATCGGCGACAACTTCCAAGGCTACAGGCTCGGGGTTCAGGTTGGGATTGTCTTGCCATTGCCGAAACTCATCAGGCTCCATGATGCCGGCAAATCCAAACGCCATTCTTGCCGCTTGGCAGTAGGTGCGATTACGCAGCATACGCTTTGGGTGCGTTTGCCAGGGGCCGTTTGGTGCTTGGCACTCGTCCAAGTATTCTGTAACGGAAACGGGGTAAGCGCGATCCTTACGGTACATGTGACACGTCATTGCAATGATCGTGTTGTCTTTACCGATTTCAGATTCGAACCGCACGCCATCGAACTGCGGGTGCTCGTTGGCTTTACGCATCCATCCATCAACCGAGACAATCGGCTGGGTTTTCCCGCCTTTCGTCGGCATGAAATAAATTTCTTTTGTCAGCGGGTTTAGGTTATGTTCCCGCGCCACTGATAGGCAATGAATTAACTGCCGCTCAGTTGTTCCACTCGGCACTGTGTCGCGCATCAATTCCAGGTAATGTTCGGCGCCAAGGCCGGAAATATCGGCCAACTCTGTAACCGCTTTAAATTTAACAATTTCACTCATTGTGGTTCCCCGGTCTGGTTAATTTCTTTGCGTGTCATCTGTTTCAGCGGATCGCCGTCTCTGCCGATCAATCCATATCCAAGATGCCGAAGCCGAAGCTCCAGGTCATCCGGTCCGTAGTTGTTTTTTGTTACCCGGAGCAGGCGTGCGTCACGATCCTCGTTCTCGTCGTCGCCCGCTGGTGGTCGCTCAAAATGCAGGAATGACCGCGAACCATTGAACCATTGCTCACTTCCGGATTTGCCGGTTCGTTCCGTTAAGCCCGATCTCGACGGATGCGCAAT
>Ga0307489_10000138_pt1 | contig 38094 bp, 35 predicted proteins | sample SB12metaG_FD_202247 | JGI IMG/M metagenome (GOLD analysis project Ga0307489, IMG submission 202247) | Sea-ice brine microbial communities from Beaufort Sea near Barrow, Alaska, United States - SB 1.2 | ecosystem: Environmental > Aquatic > Marine > Coastal | place: USA: Alaska | collected... | reverse complement strand
GCCCCTCCCAGTAAACCCTGGGTTAATAGATCCAAAACTAAAACTCCACGTGACTAAGGATTGTCATGCTAGTCTGAGACCTTCTGGCCATAGATAGCAGTATGATTTCTGCTCAATGCTGTTGATGCATACGCTTTATCAGCAACAACAATCAATTTGTTGTTAGACACCAAAGCCACAGTAAAAGTGACTTCTGAACTCAAAGTATCATTGAATTTCTCGCCAGAGTAGATAAATTACTCACTCAAAAATAAAATATCCACCGATTATAAGTCCCAAATTCAGACCAAAAATCTCAGTGCCCCTAAAGAAAAATGAGACTAAATAAAAAGGTGAGCGAATCTAAACAGATTGAGTCGTTTTAGTTACTGCAAGCCCACAGTTTTCCGAGTGATTGAGAGGCTTGCTTTATGTGATAGGCCTTAGCAGCTCGAGTTATCTCTGCTTTCAGTTATGCCTGTAAGACCCAGTTCGAAATCCGAGCGTCAATTTTCTCTACTTAGCCTTCTATTTAAATCCTTCCGTCTTTTTTTGCCTCCGATTAGGGTACAAGGTCAGATTGTGCCAATGTATTTAGCATTACCGTTAAGGCAGTTTATAACTTTCTAAGTCTCTGACTTGGCTGAATGACTAGGAAATCATTTGATAGTAAAGATTCTGTGGATGCTTAGCTTCGATAAAGAAGTACCATCGTTCAGCCAGTAGCCCCACATATTGAATCAAAAATGCCAGTGTACAAATCAGTATTGGTGATTGATTGCTAATGGCCAACAATAAGACTGGTACCATGAAGCCTGCAATCAGAAAAAATCGTCTTGAAAACTGCACAACCGATGGGCCATAAGCATGTATAAAGGCTCTAGTATTGTAGCTACCGCCCATCGCACCTTGTGCTATTTGTCTAATATTTGGATGATGAATACCGATGGCTGTTTGCAACGTGCTTTGAGGGCGTAGGTTTTTGTTGCGCATCAATGATGCATATCGCGAGGCTAAAGCTGCAACACTTAGCGCTATAGCAGCACTCGATATATAACCAAAAATCTGTGGATCATAGAAGGCTGCCAATGCACTGGCCAGAACAAACCCTGACGCACAGCCCATGAGAACAAAGTTTAAAACAGTGAGCGGACTGTGCCACTCTTGTAAAAATTTCAAACAGGAATAAATCATTGCTGTACAAATAAATAATGCGAAAACTGCAAACATGGCAAAAAAACCAACAACAGTTGCTAGCTCTATCTGACTGCCGTTGCCCAGATTAAAAATAACCTGATGATTTTCAATTAGTTTCAGTCCACTGTAAATAAAAATCAATCCCATCGTTATCGGCAGTGCGATTACTTCACGAGATAACCATGATGTGCGCCACATGGTAGCTGCACGCCATGCCCGCTCTGGGTGACCCAGATGGAAAAACGATGCAATCAAACCACCCACCAAGAGCAAGACGCTGATGACACCAGCAGGACCAGTGCCCGCTAACTCTTGATTCGGCAGGATGAGCAGCAGAGACAGTAACTCGGCGCTGTAATAAGCCAAAAATAGGCCCTGAGCCACACCGATTAAAGTGGTGAGTAGGATGACAGATATTGCAGGTTTCATAATTTAATATTCATCTAAGTTTTACTGAACAGAAGTATTGGCTCACCGGTACTATCAAGTATTACCAAGAGGCCGCAGAGTCGTCGAGAGTCGTACTCGATGTTGGCAGTCGCTGACTTCTATCCTCTTCATCCAGTGGGTTTAATGAGCGCATCAAATCTTCTTCATGTACTTTAATATTTACTTTTCTTCGAGGTAGGTAATGATTTGCTGCTTGCGTACCCCATTCTGGCATCAGTTGATAACCATTAGATAGAGTAATTGCTATTGAGGCTTCGGACTCTGGGTCATGAATGTCGCCAAAAATACGTGCACTCGTTGGGCAAGCTAAAACACAGGCAGGTTTACGTAACAGCTCTGGTAAATCCTCGTCGTATATGCGGTCGACACATAGAGTACATTTTTTCATTACCTTTTCTTTTTCATCAAATTCTCTAGCGCCATAAGGACAGGCCCAAGCGCAGTATTCACAACCTATGCATATATCATAATCGATCAAAACGATACCATCTTCTGGACGCTTATAACTCGCACCGGTTGGGCATACTGGAACACAGGGTGGTTCTTCACAATGCAAGCATGATTTTGGGAAGTGAATGGTTTCAGTTTTTGGAAAGGATCCAGCTTCAAAAGTTTGAACTCGATTAAAGAAGTTGCCTGTTGGATCAGCACCATAAGGATTCTTATCTGCCATCGGGCCGGCTTCTCCCGACGTGTTCCATTCTTTGCAGCTGGTCACGCAGGCGTGACAGCCAACGCAAGTATTTAAATCAATCACTAGTGCCAGTTGTGTCATAGTCTACCCCTTCTCATTAGAAGAACCATTATTGGAAACACCGTTAAGCAAACCCTTTGCAAATGATTGCCATAGGCCACGCGCTGGTTCCATGCCGGGTACTCGTTTCATTGTTTCGAACTGCGGCGATGTTTCTTTTGGTTCATCATCACCCGCTTTATATACTCGAACGCGTAAATCGTACCAACCTGCCTGCCCTGTTATCGGATCAGAATTTGAACAAACGCCTTCACCTGTGGCTGCTGGAATTTCTTCTGTAATCAAATGATTTAATAAAAATCCTTTTTTTGATTCATTCGCTTTTTCATCTAAAGCCCAGCTTCCTGAGGCCTTACCAATCGCATTCCAAGTCCAGACTGTGCCTGGCTCTACCGATTCGCTGAATCGGCACATACACCTAACTTTACCATGCGCTGATTCAACCCAGATCCAGTCTCCGTCGCCGAAACCATTCTCTACGCCTACGCTAGGACTCATGACCAAATAGTTATGGGAGTGAATTTGCCGTAGCCAGGCATTTTGAGAATCCCAGGAATGATACATCGCCATTGGTCGCTGAGTTATCGCATTCAATGGATAGGTGTCTTTGTCAATAGTCAGTGTTTCAAGTGGTTCAGAATAAAATGGCAATGGATCAAAATGTAACCTCACTCGCTCACGCAGATGATCGGGTGGTTGACGGCCTTCGCGTTTTCCTTCTGCCGCTAAACGGAATTTTTGAAGTATTTCAGAATAAACATGTATATTAATAGGGTCTGTATGTTTAATCAGACTGTGATCTTGAGCCCAGTTAAGATAACCCTTGTTCCAGTTGCGCATGTATTGATAAGACTTCGGCAATTCGTACTGAAAAACACAGTCATTTTTGGCATACATCTCCCATTGATTTGGATTTGGCTCACCGCGCATAGACTTATCGCCATTCTTACCGCGCCAGCCGGCTAAAAAACCAATACCAGAGCCTAACTCAGTTTCGAAGTTTATGACCAGATCTTTGTAGTCTTTGAATTTACGCGTGCCGTCAAGGTTCATGAACCTGGGCAATTTGAGTCTTGAACCCAATTCGACAATGACATCTTGAAAAGGACGACACTCGTCTTTGGGTGGCACAACTGGCACACGTACCGAATCAGCAGGCCCTTGGAATTCAGAGATAGGTCTGTCAAGCATTGACATCGCATCGTATCGTTCGAGGTAAGTCGTATCGGGTAATACAATGTCGGCAAACGCTATGGTTTCAGAATGGAAAGTATCACAGACAATTAAAAATGGGATTTTATATTCGCCACCTTCTTTTTTGTCTGTCAACATTTCGCGAACTCGTGACGTGTTCATCGATGAGTTCCAAGCCATGTTTGCCATGAACAGCATCAATGTATCGATAGGGTAAGGGTCGCCACGCCATGCGTTAGTAATCGCATTGTGCATTAAACCATGCACTGAGAGTGGATATTCCCAAGAGAATCCTTTGTCTAGACGAACTGGCCCACCTTGATCGTCAACAAACAGATCTTCAGGTGATGCCGGAAAACCGAGGGGCATTCCTTCTAGTGGTGAACCCGGTTGAACATCTTCAGGTGATTTCGGTGGTTTGGCGCAAGGCGGAATGGGACGCGGAAATGGTGCTTTGTGGCGAAACCCACCGGGACGATCGATGGTGCCCAACAACGTCATTAATATACCGAGTGACCGGATTGTTTGGAAACCATTAGAATGAGCCGCAAGACCTCTCATGGCGTGAAATGACACTGGGTTTCCAGTGACAGATTTATGCTCATTGCCCCAGGTATCGGTCCATGGAATTGGAAGTTCAACGGTTTCATCGCGGGCGACAATGCCCATTTCATGGGCCAGGCGACGAATCGTATCGGCCGAAATACCTGTAATTTCGGCAGCCCATTCTGGAGTATATTTTTCAACTCGTTCTTTTAATAACTGGAACGAGGGTTTTACTGTCGTACCATCATCTAGCTTAAACTCACCCATTAATCTGGGATCAGCGCCTTTCGTGTGCGAAGGTACTTCTTGGTCAGTATGCCTGTCCCACCACATTTTATTTTCAGGTTCGACACATTTTTTTTCAATGTCCATTATGGAACGGATGAACATGCCAAAGGTATCACTTTCCTCGTCCGCGTTGACCAGGTCGGGCGAGTTACTGTACTTCGATAAAAAATCCCGATCGAACAGTCCCTGTTTGATAATTTCATGATTGATAGCTAGTAATAAAGCACCATCGGTGCCCGGCTTGATCGGTACCCATTCATCTGCGATCGCGGCATAGCCAGTTCGCACTGGGTTAATGGCAATAAACTTGCCACCATTACGTTTGAAGTTGGCAAGCTCTATCTTCATCGGGTTTGAGTGATGATCTTCGGCCGTGCCTATCATAATAAATAGTTTTGAACGCTCTAAATCGGGTCCACCGAATTCCCAAAACGACCCACCAATGGTATAGATCAATCCAGCGGCCATGTTGACAGAACATAAACCACCGTGGGCGGCATAGTTGGGTGTCCCGAATTGTTTTGCGAACAACCCTGTTAGTGCTTGCATCTGGTCACGACCAGTAAACAATGCAAATTGTTTAGGGTCGGTATCACGAATATGCTCCAAACGTTTACTAATCGTATCGAGCGCTTCTTCCCAAGAAATCTCTTCGAACTCAGACTTACCACGCTCAGCACCTGGTATTCTTCGTAACGGCTTAGTGATGCGCGCTGGCGAATACTGCTTCATAATACCTGAAGAGCCTTTAGCGCAAATAACACCCTTGTTGATAGGGTGGTTAGGATTGCCTTCTATATAGCTAACTTCGCCCTCTTTAACGGTTACATTGATACCGCATCGACAGGCACACATGTAACAGGTGGTAGTTTTAACTTCGATGTTTTCAGGTGATGTCGTTGTCATTAAAATGCAATCCGAACCTTGTCATAAAAAAATTATTTTCGACTGACTGCGGTAGATAAGCAACATAGTTATTTTAATTGGGGAAGTAATAATTTTAATGTCCTTAAATTCAATTGTAAGGCCACCTAGGCTTTATCCTTGCTTTTGTGTAAAATCTTTTGTGTCGGGCAGTCAACTCTATATTACAATTAACAGCGTAATATAGAATTAATAACGTCGCTAAAAATATTTTTCGCGATTGCTCCCGTTACCTCGTAGCGCCTACTTCTGGTGCATCGTTACAGTGATGTAACCAATTAAAACAATGCAGGATCCATTGTCGAGGAGTGAAAACAGATCGTAAAAATATCACTTTCTTAGAGGCACCCTGAAGTCATGATTGAAGTTAAAAACCTCTCCAAACATTTTGGCGGTTTAAAAGCGGTCGATAACACCTCTATAGAAATCTCAAAAGGCTCGATAACGGGCTTAATTGGTCCAAATGGTGCTGGCAAGACAACATTATTTAACACCATTGCTGGCCTATACGAACCAACTGCTGGCAGCATATTCCTCGATGGAGAAAACATCACCGGACTGAAGCCGCACCAACTTTTCGCCAAAGGCCTACTTCGGACCTTTCAAATCGCACACGAATTTTCCAAACTATCGGTTATCGAGAATTTGATGATGGTGCCGGGGAATCAATCAGGAGAAAGTCTGATGACCGCCTTGTTCCGTCGGGGTCAAGTGAATAAAGAGGAAGATCTGCTCCATCACAAAGCGATGGAAGTCATCGACTTTCTAAACCTGTCCCATATTGCTAACGAATTGGCGGGCAATTTATCAGGCGGTCAAAAGAAACTACTTGAACTCGGTAGAACCATGATGGTTGATGCCAAGATCGTATTTCTTGACGAAGTGGGTGCAGGTGTCAATCGTAGCTTACTGCGCGACATTGGCGATGCGATTATCCGGCTCAACCAAGATAAGGGTTACACCTTTTGCATGATCGAGCATGACATGGATTTTATTGGACGTATGTGTGATCCAGTAATTTGCATGGCTGAAGGTGCAGTACTGGCTCAGGGCAGTGCTGAAGAAGTTAAAAATAATGAATCTGTCATTGAAGCTTATCTGGGTCGAGCGTTCAACGAAAATCAAGATGAAATTAAGTCCAAAGAGACCCAGTCATGAGTTTTTTGATTGGTGACAATATGGTGGGTGGTTACGGCGGTGCCGATATACTCAAAGGCTGCACCATAGCCGTCGACAAGAGTGAAATTGCCGTCATTGTCGGCCCCAATGGTGCGGGTAAATCAACCGCAATGAAAGCGATGTTGGGCATGCTTAAACTCAAGTCAGGTGCTGTCAGATTTAACGGTAAGGACATCACCCAAATGACGACTCAGGCACGAATTGCGGAGGGCATCGCCTTTGTACCGCAAACCAATAATGTATTCGTTAGTATGAGCGTGAGAGAAAATCTCGAGATGGGGGCTTTTTTACGTAATGATGACTTTAGCGATACGATTGATCAGATATTCGAACTCTTCCCCATCTTGGCTAAAAAGCAAAGCCAACTTGCCGGAGAGCTCTCTGGTGGCCAGCGCCAACAGGTCGCTGTCGGTCGGGCGTTGATGTCTCAACCCTCTTTATTAATGCTCGATGAACCCACTGCCGGAGTGTCGCCTATTGTGATGGATGAGCTATTCGAGCGAATTCTCGAAGTCAGAAAAACCGGCGTTGCTATTTTGATGGTTGAACAAAATGCACGTCAAGCACTTAACATAGCAGACAAAGGCTACGTACTGGTGATTGGTGAAAATAGACATACAGATACTGGTAAGGCTTTGCTGGGTAATCCTGAAGTCCGACGCTCGTTCCTTGGAGGATAGATGGACGTTTTAATCGATTTGGCGAATGCCATTGTTCTGTTACTTAACTTTGTTCTGGTGCCTGGCCTTGCTTATGGCTCACAACTCGCACTGGGTGCATTGGGCATAACGCTAGTTTTTGGCATTTTACGTTTTGCCAATTTTGCGCACGGCGACACTATGGCCTTTGGCACCATGATTACTATCTTGATGACTTGGTGGTTACAATCCAAAGGTGTCAGCTTCGGGCCATTGCCAACGGCATTGCTAGCCCTGCCCGTTGGCATATTGGTCACAGTCCTGATGTTAGTGTTTACTGACAGGATGGTTTATCGACACTACCGTCATAAAAAGGCGGTACCGGTTATCCTGATGATCGCTTCAATGGGTGTCATGTTCATGATGAACGGTATTATTCGTTTTGTGATTGGCCCAAATGACCAGCGCTTTTCTGATGGTGAACGCTTTATCATGCGTGCTCGAGATTTTAAGGATTGGACTGGTTTAAGCGAGGGCTTAACCATTAAAACATCACAGGGTTTGACCATTGTGATCGCCATAGCCTTGGTCGCAGCCCTGTTTTGGTTTCTACAAAAAACTCGCACTGGGAAAGCAATGCGCGCTTATTCTGACAATGAGGATCTGGCTTTATTATCTGGCGTTAACCCCGAGCGTGTCGTGCTCATCACCTGGATTTTAGCGGGGACGCTGGCGACAATCGCAGGTACTTTGTATGGCCTAGATAAAAGCTTCAAACCTTTTACCTATCTATCGATGTTATTACCGATGTTTGCTGCGGCTATTGTTGGCGGTGTGGGTAATCCTATTGGAGCAATTGTCGGTGGTTATATCATTGCCTTTTCAGAGGTAACAATTACCTATGCCTATAAAAAGGTGTTTATCTATTTACTACCGTCTGGCATCGAACCCGATGGGTTACTGCAGCTGTTATCAACCGACTATAAGTTCGCGGTGTCCTTTATCATTCTGGTTTTAGTGTTACTGGTTAAACCAACTGGCATATTAAAGGGCAAAGTAATATGAGCAGCAATCAAAAAACAACGCTGTGGTTTGGTCTTGTGGCCATGCTATTGATCACTATTGGCTTTACTCAATCATGGTCAGTATCACTTGGCATAATGAACTTGTGCTTGATATCCGCCATCATGGCACTCGGTGTCAATATTCAGTGGGGCTATGCTGGATTAATTAACGTGGGTGTCATGGGGTTTTCTGCATTGGGTGGAATGACGGCTGTTTTGGTCTCCCAACAGCCCGTTGCAGAAGCATGGCAAGCGGGTTGGGGTAAGCTTTTACTCGCCGCATTGTTTTTTGCTGCAACAGTAACGCTGTCTGTTCTATGCTATCGAAAAATCGTTGCGGGTAAGCAGAGAAATATAATGATGACAGCTATTATCATTATTGGCCTAAGCCTGACACGGTACTTTTTAGATCCGGCAACCACTGCAATTGAGTCTGTTGATCCTGCCAGTACTGGTTACCTCGGTGGCATGAATTTACCTATTATTACCTCATGGATTATAGGTGGTTTTGTCGCAGCAGGCGTTGCCTGGCTGGTTGGAAAAGTCGCGCTTGGTTTGCGTGCTGATTACCTCGCTATAGCCACTCTGGGTATTTCTGAAATTATTCTAGCTGTCATGAAAAATGAAGACTGGCTTACCCGAGGCGTTAAAAATGTCACTGGTTTACCACGTCCAGTGCCTTACGAAATAGATTTGCAATCAAGCGACTGGTTCATTCAGTTAATTCAATGGTGGCATAGTGGTTTTTTAAATTCGTTAAATACCCTCGACAAGCAGGTTGCCCTGAAGCAATTTGTTATTGAAGGCTCAAGTATCTTAGTCAAACTCTGTTATGCAGGTCTTTTCACTACTGTGTTAATTATTATTTTAATACTCAGCGTGAAGGCGCTTAATTCGCCCTGGGGACGTATGATGCGTGCGATTCGTGATAATGAAATTGCAGCGGGCGCGATGGGCAAGGATGTTACCGCCAGACATTTACAAGTTTTTGTTCTTGGCTCTGCTGTTATTGGAATAGCTGGCGCCATGTTAATTACATTGGACGGTCAATTTACGCCAACTTCTTTTCGCCCCATTCGTTACACATTCCTGATTTGGGTGATGGTCATTGTCGGTGGTTCGGGTAACAATATGGGGACCGTGTTAGGTAGCTTTTTAATCTGGATTGCGTGGATAGAGGCAGAGCCTGTTGGCGTCTGGCTCATGCAAATCAGCACTTCAGGGATGGCCGATAGCAATATGCTTAAACTTCATTTAGTCGAAAATGCACAGCACATGCGTTTGTTCTTTATGGGATTTGTTTTGCTATTGGTGATGCGATTCAGTCCCGGAGGTATATTACCTGAAGTGATCAGGAAGCGTTGACTGTCAGTACCTCTACTATTGGAACATTAACTTCAGATGCATTGATTTTCGAACCAACCTGAACTTGATTTTGACCTTTGTTTTTAGCTAGATAAAGGGCGTCATCAGCCCTTTTGAATAATGTTCCACTGTTTCTATCGAGTTGCGCGTAAGCCGTTGTAATAACAGTTGAGCCGGTAAGAAACGTTGAGGCTTTCGTCAGAGTAACTGATGTAGGCAATCACCAGTAAGGCTTTGAATGCAATAGCTTCGCTGTCCTACTGGCTTATATTAGGCAAATAGAACAAAGGCAAACATGACGCCCCGGTGAATGCATGCAAACAAAATACTGCCAATAAACCAACGATACATTTTCTAAACATTGGTTTCAGAATCTCGTTAAAACACACTAAGGTGCCAAATTCGAGAAAAAATACACAACAAGATAACTGTATTAATGTAGAAGAATACGGGAAACCGAAGATGAAGCTGCTAATACAGCGTAATTATCAACCAGATAGCCAGGTATAGTCCGATGCCACTTTTGAACCTATTGGTCAGGTCAGTTAATGCCTACTTATGTAATTTTTTGGCGTATTGATTCTTCCCTGCCAACTATAGTCTGGTTATTTGGAAGTCGGAATATTTTTGAAGTGGGACTCTGGGCTTCATTGCGAAGCCCAGTTAATAACGATGGTGCCTAGTGAACTTTAACTGTATTCCACTTGCCGTCACTGACCTCTAACTCTTTGTAGCTGCCAAACACTTCACCAACATCATTAAATTCGACATTAGTGGCGCCTTGATAGTCAACATCACCCCCTGCAGCAATGATTTTTAGTGCTTTAGCGAGCTCTCCTGGGCCAATTTTTTTACCTGGTGCGTTAGCAACCATACTCATTTTTGACTGAATAGCAGCGCGATCAGTTGATCCCGCTGCCTGCATAGCAAGCACGATAAGAGCCGCCGCATCGTACGATTCAGGCGCATACGCACCGTCGCCAGTAACGCCATTTTCTTTTGCATAAGCCAGAAATGCATCCGCACCTGTAGAGCCACCTGCGATAGTAGCAATCGTGCCATTCATGTCGTCACCAATAGCGGCCAAGATTGACTCGCCCACCATGCCGTCGCCCATGATAAAATTTCTGAATGCGTCTAAATCGATAGACGCTCGTACAATACCTTTGCCACCTTGGTCAATATAACCAAAAACAACCAAATGTTTGGAACCAGATGCAGACAATGCGCCAACTTCCGCAGTGTAATCAGCTTTACCATCTTCATGAGCTGCACTGATAGAAATAGAGCCACCTTTCGCTTTGAAAGCATTGCTAAATGAATCAGCTAAACCTTTACCGTAATCATTGTTGGTGTAAGTGAGTGCGACTTCCTTAATATCTCGGCCGATTAAGATATCTGACAATACCTGTCCCTGTCGTGCGTCAGAAGGTGCTGTTCTGTAGAAGAAACCTTTATCTTCAATTGTAGATAATGCTGGGGACGTGGCCGATGGTGATACCATCACAACACCATTAGGTACCGCGACATTATTGGCAATCGCAGTGGTGACGCCTGAACAGTCTGCACCCATAATGGCGACAACGGCATCTGACGTAATGAGACGTTCAGCAGTCGATGATGCAGCTGCCGCGTCGATACAGGTCGAATCACCCCGAATAGGTACTATGTTTTGACCACCGAGTAACTGACCAGACTTAGACGCTTCTGAGAACGCCATTTCAGCTGACGCCGCCATGGTTGGCGTCAATGATTCAATAGGACCCGTGAAGCCAAGAATAATACCAACATTGATATCTTTGGCGACAACAGGTGCCGATAAAGTCGCCAATATGGCTGACGCTAGTAAGATTTTTTTCATTTAGATCTCTCTCAATTTTTATTTATAAATCTATTTAAAGGAATCAATATAAGAGTTGTCATTTCTCACAACACATTAATATTATCATCGATTTGATCGCAGTGCATTGAGCCGAGTTGTTATTTTCTAATCGACCTATCAGGGATTATTAAATTATCTCGAATATGATTGCATTTTTGGTATTTTCTCTCTATTTTTATCTCTCTTTTTTTGACAATATTTTAGAGTGACACATTCGGATGCCAATAGACGCAAGTATGCATAATGACGATTCCTTTTCTAGCTGGCGACAGTTTCCAGTTCAGCAACAGCCCACCTACCCTGACCTAGTCAAACTGTCCGAGGTAGAAAAACAACTTCGTGGTTATCCGCCTTTGGTTTTCGCTCAAGAAATTCGAGACCTTAAACACAATCTGGCAGGCATCTCTGATGGAAAGGGATTTCTGTTACAGGGTGGCGACTGTGCCGAATCGTTTTCCGATTTTAATGCCAACAGCATTCGTGACACTTTTAAAGTATTGCTCCAAATGGCCGTGGTTTTAACCTTTGGTGGTCGACGACCCGTCACCAAAATTGCACGCATGGCGGGTCAATTCGCCAAACCACGCTCAGCTGATTTAGAAACTATCAAAAACATTTCGTTACCCAGCTATCGTGGCGATATTATCAACGGCGCCGGTTTCGACGAATCGTCTCGAATACCTAATCCCAATCGAATGCTGGACGCTTACCACCAAAGCGCTTCTACACTCAATTTATTACGAGCCTTCGCACAGGGCGGGCTGGCTGATTTACACCAGGTCAATGGCTGGAACATGAGCTTTGCTGAGTCAAATCCCAATAAGCTGAGATATCTTAAAATGTCTGAGCGTATCGAAGACGCTCTCAGTTTTATGGAAGTCCTTGGTATTAACTCTCAAACCGCACCTTCCATACGTGAGACGCAGTTATTTACCTCGCACGAAGCCCTACTACTTAATTATGAAGAGGCTTTATCCCGCACTGATTCGTTCACCGGAAACCGCTACAACTGTGGCGCCCATTTTGTCTGGATTGGCGAACGCACGCGTCAACTCGATCATGCTCACATCGAGTTTTTTAAACAAATCGACAATCCAGTTGGAGTGAAAATCGGCCCAACCACTAAACCAGATGATTTAATCCGATTAATCGATGCACTCAACCCTCAAAATCAAGCGGGCAGGTTAACCTTAATAACCCGCATGGGCGCCGATGTTCTTGCTGATAAGCTACCTCGACTGATACAGGCTGTACAGAAAAATGGTCGCAATGTTGTCTGGTCATCTGACCCGATGCATGGCAATACGGTCAAATCGGACAGCGGTTACAAGACTCGGCAGTTCGACGATATTCTTCGCGAGTTAAAGCAATTTTTTGTAGTCCATCGATCTGAAGGTAGTTACCCGGGCGGCATCCATCTAGAAATGACGGGTGAGCATGTAACTGAATGTACTGGCGGTACCTGCCAAATTTTGGATAGTGATCTGAGTAAACGTTATTTAACCCAGTGCGACCCGAGGCTTAATGGTGACCAGGTTCTTGAACTGGCCTATATTATTGCTGACTCACTGCAGGATTCGAACCCAACGTTGCGCGACAATGCATGATCAAACAGGGATCAACTAATATGCTACGAGTAAGCCTGTTTTATCATCAATATGGTCCCTAAATCAGCACGTTGAATGGATGCCTATTTAGCTGATATTGATGTAAATGATGAAATTATTCGGCTGAATGCTGTTCTAACAAAGTGCGAGTTCTTTCAACGGTTATTCAGGCCTTGAATTTACTTCAGATTAGGCGTTAGTCGACTATAACCATAACAGGATAGATCTCAAACCATGTTACACAGAGTTACCCAACCAATATCACAGAGCGAGCTGCGTGAAAGAATTTATAGCGGCGAAATTTTGCATTTCACTCAGATATCTGCTTTAAACCGGTTTTGCGACAGTGCTCGCCAGGTTTGCGAATCAACACTCAATAGCTCAGACCCTGTTAATTCTCATAAGGCTGCCAATTACAGTGACTGGTTAAAGGCCATTTACCAGTTCCAACTCGCTGCACAGAACAAACAACAGTGCAAACAGGCGTTTGCCGAAACATTGCAAAGTATTGGTTTACAGCTCGATGAGACTTTTTGCGATCGATTTATTTTTAGAGTGGTACCACCCAAAAGCGACCATGTTGAGGGTTCAAATAGCTGGGTTGATACTCATCGCGATACCTGGGGCGCCGGGATTTATCAGCAAATGAACTGGTGGGCGCCGTTGTATCCTTATGAAGCTTCGAATGGCATCGAATTCTATCTTGATCATTTCAATCGACCCATCGCAAACACAACCGCCGAATGGCGGTATGAGCAGTTTGCAACTGCGCGTCAACAGCAGTCGGCTGAGTTAAAGCCTGCCTTGAAATCGGTTCCTTCATTGCTCGAAAAACCTTCTGGTGTAGTTTTTAAACCGGTCATAGAACCGGGTGAATTATTGTGTTTTTCTGCAGCACACTTGCATGGTTCAGGCACTAATAATACCCAACAGAGTCGGTTTAGTTATGAAACTCGTACGGTTAATGTAGCGGATATTCTGTCTGGGGAAAAAGCACTCAATATCGATAACGATTCAAGTGCGCAGTTGCTCAAGTTATTCAATAAACTGTCTGACGGTAGCCCATTGACAAGGGCTCATTTTGAATAAACTATGGGCTATTGGGGTTTCTCTATCGAATTGAAAAGTTCTGGTAGTGCTCATCGGTATCCTGCAATTGTGACTCGATCGATTTAACTGACGAATTCGAGGGGCCAAGATTTATTATTTGCAGCAGTGAGGTAATCGCTGCCTGCTCTCCCTGCAACACAAACTCGACTCGTGTGTCAGGCAAGTTTTTGGCATAACCAGCAACGTTTAGCTGATTGGCATTGTTTTTAACGAAATACCTAAAACCAACGCCCTGCACTCTTCCCTCTACATAGCCTTTGATGGTTATCATGATGGGTTATCCAATAGCGCAGCCTCGTTCCAATAAACCTCGTCCCTAATCACAGATTAATACAAACTACGAAACTGGTAGCGAAGGTCATTATGTCTTACTTTTCAACCTCTAGTTTTTGCATTATTACCGATTGGCTATCGTACCAGAATTTTGCCCAACGACTGAGCAAAATCAAACCATTTTTTTGATCATCTTGATCAGCAGCTTCAATGCCAAGCCGATAGGTTTGGACTCCTTCAACAAAATAACGCTGATAATTTTTTCCTAGCCGAACATCCAGCTTATTGAGATACGCACTGTCAACTTTAAAAGCCAATGCCATACCAGCATCCATACCCGATAGCGCCTGTTCAAGTAGAGCTTGAGTTGCATCATCACTTTGAAGTTGTCGACCGGCTTGTTCAACCAGATTGAGAGATTCGAGAAAATAATGCGCCTGAGATTGGCTTATGTCGGCTTTAGTTTGTCTATCGTTATCATCATTGGGAGGTGAACAGGCCGTTAGCAATAATACTAACAACCCTATCCACTTTAAAGGGTGGCTTAAAGTCGTCACTCTTTACTTCTTTTTGCCCGCTATTTTAAGTCGTAAGGCATTTAACTTGATAAAGCCTTCAGCATCTTTTTGGTCATAAGCACCCAGATCATCTTCAAACGTCACAATGGCTTCATCATACAAGCTATTGGTATCAGACTGCCTACCAGCAATTGAAACGTTGCCTTTGTAAAGCTTCACTTTGACGACGCCGTTAACTGTAACCTGTGAAGCATCGATCATTTGTTGCATCATGCGGCGTTCGGGGCTCCACCAGTAGCCATTATAGATGGTTGTTGCGTATTTTGGCATCAACTCATCTTTAAGGTGAGCGACTTCTCGATCCAGCGTAATTGACTCGATTGCTCGGTGAGCCTTCATCATCACAGTGCCGCCGGGTGTTTCGTAACAGCCGCGTGACTTCATACCGACATAGCGATTTTCGACCATATCTAATCGACCAACGCCGTGCGCTCCTGCGACTTGATTTAATTTTCTTAACACTTCGGCTGGCGTCATTGATTCGCCATCAATAGCGACGATGTCACCCTTGGCATAGGTTAGTTCAAGATACTGAGCCGTATCGGGCGCTTTCTCTGGTGATACCGTATTGAGCCACATGTCATCAGTCGGCTCTAACCATGGGTCTTCGAGGATGCCGCCTTCATATGAGATATGCAGCATATTGGCATCCATCGAATAGGGTGATTTCTGGCCTTGTTTTTGTTCTATTGCAATACCTGCTTTTGCAGCATAGGCCATCAGGCTTTCACGCGAATTCAAATCCCACTCACGCCAAGGGGCTATGATACGGATATCAGGATTAAGCGCATAGGCACCTAGCTCGAAACGTACCTGGTCATTACCTTTGCCGGTAGCACCGTGCGAGATAGCATCCGCACCCGTTTCTTTTGCAATTTCGATCAAGCGCTTAGAAATTAATGGGCGAGCTATCGATGTGCCTAACAGGTATTCACCTTCGTAAATGGCATTGGCTCTAAACATGGGAAAGACAAAGTCGCGCACGAACTCTTCTTGTAAATCTTCGATGTAGATTTCTTTTACGCCATATTTCTCAGCTTTAATACGAGCAGGCTCCAGTTCTTCACCCTGCCCTATGTCGGCTGTAAAAGTAACGACTTCGCAATCGTATTCATCTTCCAGCCACTTCAATATAACCGACGTATCGAGCCCACCTGAATAGGCTAGAACGACTTTTTTTACCGCTGATTTGCTCATAATTTTCCTATTAATCTTAGCCCACGTTTTAGTATTACCTGGGAATTTTGAAAAGTAGCCTATTGTCGTTAGTATTGTGTCAAAAATCCAGCTTCTGAGTATAATCAAACACACTTTATTATAAGGTAAACACGATGTCTGACAGTGGTTTCAAAATACATGCTCTCGAGCTAGGTCCAATGTTGAACTTTGTTTATCTAATAGAGGATATTGCCACTCGTCGCACAGCGGTGGTGGACCCAGCCTGGGATGCACCCACCATTATTACTGAAGCAGAAAAACTTGATCTAAAAATCACGGATATTTTGTTGACTCACAGCCACCACGATCACATCAATGGCATCGAAGGCATTTTAGAGCACGGCCATGCTGAGATCCATTTGCTCAAGGCTGAACTTGATTTTTGGGGTAGTGATATCACTAAACCAAGCTTGCACTATGGCGGTGATGAAATTGCGCTCGGTGAGAGTCAAATAAAAGTACTACATACACCTGGCCATACGCCCGGTTCAGCCTGCTATCAACTGGGCAATGAAATCATTACCGGTGATACTCTATTCGTCTTTGGCTGTGGTCGTTGCGACTTGAATGGTGGCAGCCCCCTAGAAATGTTTGAGACCTTAAAGAAAATGAAGCAGGAGCTACCCGACGATATGCTAATCCACCCGGGTCATAATTATTCGGTTAAAAAAACCAGCACCTTCGCAGAACAAATAGAGGGCAATCCTTTCTTACATTACGACGATGAGGCAGAATTTATCAACTACCGAATGGATGTACATGACAAAACACGTGATGAGCCTTACGCTATGATGAATAAGCAAGCGCTCAAAATCGCCAATTTACTTTAAAAATATTTTATAGAAAATCATGAATTTCTGAAAACTGCCTGATGCAAATATCTGACATTTCTGGCCAAGCGAAATCACCCGCCGGGTCGAGGTGTATAGTAGCCACCTTGGCATTTCTACCGGCCTGTAAATCAAACAAATAGTCCCCCACCATTACCGCATCACTTGGTTCAGCTTGCCAATCGTTAAGTAAATGATTAATGCCATCGGGAGATGGTTTAGGCGTGCAGGAATCTCGATCTAGCCTGTGCTGGACAGGGAAAAAATGGCTAATACCGCAAGCAGTCAATGTGGTTTCAACAACAGGCATGATATTACGCGTAAGCAAACCCAATTTTACACCGCGCATCTGCAACTTTTCGAGTAACTCTGGCGCACCAGGCATGAGTGTTGATTTTTCGGCAAAGTGACATTCAAGATCATCGAGCTTTAACCACAAAGGTGCTGACTGTTCATTTGGCATAGCGTTTAGTGCCTCCAGAATGGGGACATTTGGTTTCAAACCCAGTTCTTTACGTATAATTTCGAAATCATGTGCGCTGATGGTCAAAGTGCCATCCATATCGAAAATCCAATGATTACGCTTGTCTAAACGGTGTACTTGCCACATTAATTTTAGCTCTTGTTAAAGGTTTAACTATTTTAGAATATTTCACTATTCTAAAGGAAATCATATTATTAATGTTATTTTGGTCACTAAAATTTTGTCTGAATCACAAATGGTGTATTCTAAACGTTCACAAAATTTACATTACTTAATTTATCATATATACAGGCTTAAACATGACAATCAAAATTAATGAAAAAATTCCTTCTGTAACATTGCAATATATGGATGGTTCAAACGTTAAAAATGAATCAACTGACGAGTTGTTTTCAGGCAAGAAAGTTGCATTGTTTGCACTTCCTGGCGCGTTCACACCAACCTGCTCAGTATCTCATTTGCCGGGTTATGTCACTAAATCGGATGAGTTATTAGCCAAAGGCGTTGATCTAATAGTCTGTCTTTCGGTCAATGATGCTTTTGTTATGAGCGCTTGGGGTAAGCAACACAAGGCAGATGATTGCGTTATGATGTTAGCCGATGGCAGCGGAGACTTCACTCAAGCAGTGGGACTTGAGTTAGACTTGACTAGTAATGGCATGGGCGTTCGCTCACAACGCTATTCAATGCTGATCAACGATGGTGTAGTTGAAGCGCTCAATATTGAAGCTGCGGGTAAATTTGAAGTGAGTGATGCTGACACTATGCTGGCAGGTCTTTAAAAAACCTTTATCAATAAACGCTATTTACCACTATGCCTGTTCATAAAAGTGAAACTAGCGTATTCGTCAGTCAAGCCTATGGTTTGACTGACGATAACCAATCGCATGTCGATTTTTATCGACAGTGGGCGGCTGATTATGACTATGAAATGCTGGATAAGCTCGGTTACACCTCGCCCAGCACAATTGCTAGTTTGCTGATCGAACACCTGCCTAATAAATTATCACACATAATCGATATTGGTTGCGGCACAGGATTAACGTGCACGCTACTACATGGACAGGGATACTCCAATCTCGATGGTGTCGATTTATCACCTGACATGTTACAAGTTGCAGACCATCGTAATATCTACCGGTCACTTTTCACTGGTGATCTAAACCTACCATTAGACATCGAAAGTAATATCTATGATGCAGCGGTTTCCTCTGGCACTTTTACTCATGGCCATGTTGGCGCCGAACCATTAGAAGAAGTTGTTCGTATTTTGAAACCAGGGGGAATTCTCGCAATCACCGTTCACCGCGATTTATGGCTGTCACATGGTTTTGAGGCTAAATTGAAATCTTTGGCGTCGTCTAATGCAATAAAGTGCCTTACTCTTGAAGAAGGTTCTTATTACAAGGACGGTGCATTGGAAGGCTGGTTTTGTGTTTATCGAAAACAATAAACGTTACTCCAGTTTATTTTTTAACTAGAAATTTCAACTCTTAAAAGTACTAAGCACTGTTTGATGTATCGATGAAATGCCTGAGTAGTGTTGTGAAAAAACAACCACTCGGTAAGGTTGCACTCACTTTTAGTGACTGCGTATCACAATCATGAGTGACATCGAACGACTCTACTGCCACCCGAGTCGTGCGCATTTGTAGCTTTACTTTTTGCGCACTCAGACACTCTACGATCTCTGAATACTGATGAAAAACAGCCTCTTCTAGTTCTAAAGCAGTTTCAGACAACAAGCTACTCCCTGCTCCACACAAACTAACAGCACTGGAAATGTCTTGCTGTTGATAGCGCTCAAGAATATTGTCATCGATGTCACCTGTAAATAAGGAGTGGCTGCCTGACAACATATAAACGTCCCCTAACAGTGGCTGTTGCCAATGATTTTGTTCGATGCGTCGAGATAAAATCTGATTAAACAAAAAACTTCGCAATGAGGAGATATACAGACTTCGTTTGGTTCGACTAAGCTTTCTGGCTCGTCTTTCATTCGTAAAGCTGTGAATCGCGCGTTCGACGTTATCTTGGCGAGCACCAAAGCGTTGCTCTCCAAAATAGTTGGCCATCCCAAAAGTTTTAACATCGTCAATTTGATGCTGGGTTTGGTCTGAAAGGTCAGCGACACCTCTAACCATAACTTCAAAGCTATTAGAGCGATGACTACCCGATCGGATTTTTTTATTGTGCCAGCCATGTTGCAACAGGTTGTAGTGGGACGAAGACGGTATCTCGACACTATTCATTTGGCCCGGTAAATGCACACTTAGCCACTGCTGCGTCACCGCTAATTTGTCCTTTAAACCACTATAACCAATGTCGCGGGGTTTAACAGAAAACTCGCGCGCTATCTGCTCTATTAAATCTTGCGTGGTCAAGTTTGTTTTTTCGATGCAAAGAAACAGATGTTCCCCTTCACCACAGGGCTCGAACCCCAGGTTTTCTACGACACGGAAATCATCGACCTGACTTTTAATGGCACCAGTCTGGTGTGGTTCACCGTAGGGATATTTCAATGGATCAACCTCTCATCAAAGGATTTTTGTTGGATTTTTCAGCAACGTTATTTCGAAGGTAGTTGATTGAAACGTGATCGGCCGAAACAATATCTCCATTATCAATAGCCCGTTTAGCCAGTTTTAGCAAAGCTGTCGAATCGGGCAACAAGGCTGAATCTATCTTGATTTCTTTCTTGCCTAAGAAATTTTGGCGCCAAATATCTTCACCTACTGCCCATCCATGTCCTGTTCCACAAGCGGGTATATTGAGTACAAACACATCATCTAATTTATTGAGGTTTTCACATCCCTTGAGTACAGCTAACCCTGAATTATCTCTTCCGTAGATTGCCCAATAAGCTTCCCCCATACGGGCATCCAAGGCTACCAGAACATCCGAGAAATCATATTTATTCAGGCTTGACTGCGCCAGTACTGCTAGCGTCGAAATAGGCGCTATAGGAATGTCGAGCGCTATCGCTATACCCTGAGCAGTCGAAGCTGCGATGCGAATACCGGTGAAAGCGCCAGGTCCATTGGCAAAAGTACAACCAGTAATGTCACGCTTTGATAACTGTGATGCTTTTAAAACAGTGTCCATCATTTGTGGTAAAAGCTTAGTATGCTGGCGCGGTGCAATTTCAAACTCACTAAAGACTTCACCATCAGCGCGCAATACAGCAGCCGAACAAGCCTCGGTGGAGGTATCAATGGCTAGAATATTCATACAACTCTTAAATCAAATAAGGTGAGTGAGACTGGCGGAACTGGAGTGGGTATCACTTAAATTTAAAAAGGCTTTAAGCTCATAAATCTGCTCTAGCTTACTAGGTATCATACGCTAAAAAGTGTATCGGGTTTTAACCTAAAAACAGTTTCATCGTATTAAAAATACTTTTTAGTTTTACCACTAGCCGATGCTGAGAATTAAAAACGAATGCAAGTTCTGATGTAACGGCTTTGAAATTATATGAACTTCTATTGGCAATGATTATTTACCCATTAGTTATTGGGCAATGCCTCTTTTACTATTTTTAATAAAGTTTACGAATTCAGCAACTTCAGGGTAAAGGTCACACAGTGGCTCTAACTTTTCTAATGCCACTTGTTTCGTAACTTTTGATTTTAATAACTCTCGGAAAGACTGATGCAAGGCTCTAATCAAGTCTGCAGAAAAACCCTTCCGTCGCAATCCTTCTTTATTAATACCAATGGCCCTTGCACGATTGCCGGCAGCTATGGAAAAAGGTGGTATATCTTGAGTCACAACCGATCCTTGGCCACAAAGTGACTGGCCACCTATGTGGGTAAACTGATGAACTGTGGTAAAACCGCCCAAGATTGCGAAATCACCTACCTCTACATGACCACCTAACGAAGCAGCATTCGCAAATACTGTGTTATTACCAACAATACAGTCATGTGCAACATGACAATAAGCCATAAATAAATTGTCACAACCAATCACTGTTTTGCCCGTTCCATCGGCTGTACCTCGGTTGAAGGTGACATATTCACGAATCACGTTGCGGTCGCCAACGACTAATTGGGTGGGTTCACCATTATACTTTTTGTCCTGAGGCGCTTCACCTATAGAACTAAATTGAAAAATTTTATTTTTTTCGCCTATATAGGTAGGGCCCTGGATAACGACATGAGGGCCAATTTCAGTTCCAGCGCCAATTTCAACCTCTGGACCAATAATACTGTAAGGACCGATGGAGACGTTTTTGCCAAGTTTCGCTTTTTCATCAACAATCGCTGTGGCATGTATCATATTACTTTATCCTGTGCTGAGCACATCATATCCGACTCAGCAACGATTGATCCGTTCACATATGCCTTACATTCAAACATACCAATGCCGCGCATATTACGGGTTAATCGGACTTTAATTTCTAATTGATCGCCGGGTATGACCTGACCTCGAAATCTGGACTTGTTCATGCCCACTAGCATATGGAACTTCGATTCAGGATCTTCAGTCATCGACGAAAAAGACAACAATCCAGTGGCCTGAGCCATTGCTTCTAGTATCAAAACACCCGGCATAATAGGTTTGCCTGGAAAGTGCCCCTGAAAAAATGGCTCATTGAATGAAACATTCTTAATTGCAGTGAGAAACTCTTTATTGTCTGTATCTGTTACTTTGTCTATTAACAAAAAAGGATAGCGATGGGGTAAAAGCGCCATCACTTTACTGATATCAAATCCCGACATAAAACCTCATATTTTTTTATACAAAATGACTATTTATTTTTTTCTAATGAAGCGACAGATCTAGCAAGTTTATCCAGAACTTTATAACGTGCATTGCTTTTGTGCCAATCTTGATTCTTTTGGAGCGGTGTACCGGATGAATAAACACCTGACTTATTAATACTTTTTGTTACCAAAGACATACCAGTCACTATCACATGATCAGCAATATTAAGATGCCCTGCGACGGCAACACAACCCGCAATCTGACAGTAGCGACCAATAATAGTGCTACCAGCGATAGCGGCATGAGCTGCAATCGCGGTGTGTGCACCAATTCGAACATTATGACCAATTTGGATCAAGTTATCCAATTTACAACCATGCTCTATAACCGTATCGTCGATAGCACCTCGGTCGATGGCTGTATTAGCACCTATTTCCACATCATCTTCTAGTACAACCGTACCAATTTGAGGCACTTTGTGCCATCTGCCTTCATGCATAACTAGTCCAAAGCCATCTCCGCCAATGACAACACCTGGCTGCAATATGCAGTTATTGCCAATATTAACTTCGTGACACAAGGTTACTCGACTGTGCAGTAAACAGTGGCTGCCGACTTTTACATTTTTCTCAATGATACAACCTGGACCAATGGACGTCCCCGCCCCGATATCTACATTGTCGCCAATTACCGTGAGTGCACCTATCGACACGCCCATACCTAATTTGGCAGTAACAGAAATTTGTGCTGATGCGTGTATGGCAGCTGAAGATGGCACCGCTAGTTGTGGCTTTAGTAAGTGAATTGCCTGAACAAATGAAAACTGGGGGTTAGCCGAGAATAAAAGTTGCTTATTGATTTTGAGCGATTCAAAATTAAGCGGTACGATTACTGTCGAACAAACGCTATTGGCTAATCGCTTTCTGTATTTTTCATTTTGAATAAAACAAAGATCACTCGTGGTCGCGTTTGAAAGTGACCCAACGCCATCAACAATTGATTCTGGGTCGCCTTCAAAATTCAGATCGAGACTAGTTGCCAGGCTTTGTAGGGAAAAGCTCATTACCTTTAATCTTCATATTATTGTTTTAAATTCCTTTTCTTAAAATTATACTACTTAGAATCTTAGGCTTTACCTTGCCTGGAAATTTGACATGAGTGATTGTTAAAAATAACCGGTTAAAGCGGATTCAAAGTAAGTGTTACTGAGCATCTTCCATCGATTCTGACTGTCTTTTTAACATATCGATCACTTGAACTGTAATATCAATTTGATTGGACACATAGCTCACGCCTTCAGTCAGTATTAAATCAAAACGCTCTGAGTCACCCAATTTCAGCAGAACATTGGCAATTACTTGCTGTAAATCATGTATTTCTTCATTTCTTCTTAAGTTTTGATCTTCTCTAAATTCCTGCTCAAGAAACTTTAACTGACTGACCTTGAGTCGTATTTCGCGTTCAAGCTTGCGTCTTGTGTTTATCCCAATCTGAACTTCTGTCGATTTCAGCTGCTCTTCGATCCTCAACACTTCTTGTCGCTTCGACTTTAACTGTGCTTCACGCGGCTCGAACTCGGACTTTAACCGTTCCTCAACTTTACGTGCCTGAGGCGCTTCTTTTAAGACACGTGATGTATTCACGAAACCTATTTTGTAGCCATCTTCAGCCGCCATTAAATCGCTGCCACCACTCGAGAGCATGAGCATTAAAACTAGCCAATATCTTGTCATATTATTCATCAATAGCCTCATCAAAATGACGCACCTAATGCAAATTGAAAACTCCGAGTATCGTCACCCGGTAAATCATTGATAGGAAATGCATAACTAAACTCAAGCGGCCCAACAGCTGAGAACCACTTGGCCGATAGACCAACTGACTGTCGTAAATCGCTACTTTCAAATGAACCGCTATCTTTGAAAACATTACCAGCGTCGAAGTATAGCGCAACGCGAAAAGTATCTGAACTGCCAAATGATTCTAAAGGAAACAATAGTTCCGCTGTCGTAATGACCTGAAAATTCCCCCCAAACGGGTCGTTCAGACTATCAAGTGGACCCAAACTGTTCTGTTCATAGCCTCGGACAGAACGGACACCGCCTGCAGTATATTTATCAAAAAAAGGCACATCAGATGTGTCACTGTAGCTCTTACCGAGCCCAATGCGGCTGCGGAACCCAAAGGTGATGTTATCTGTAACTGGAAAGGCCGTTTGATGACGATATGAGACTTTATAGTAGTCAAGATCACCATTGAATATTTCTAGTGAAAGCGCATTTAAATGTCCTGAATCTGCAAAAATTTGTCTGTTCCGAGTATCACTTGAAACACTCATCGACCCGAAAGCGCTGTCATAACTATCACCAGTAATGTCGGCCCGATTAGTGTTTTGGTCGAATTGATCACTACTACCAACAATAAAATCAACCACCTCGGTTGAGGCTGTGCTAGATATACGCACATCATTTCGTACTGCACCGAGACTAAAACTAAACGCGTTATATTCAGACAAAGGAATAATGTATACCACTGACAGCCTAACTTGATCGAGTAAAAAGTTAGTGAAGTTATTTTCAGCAGAATCAGTTTCCCTAAACGATAAATTAAAACCACGACTAATTCCATCAGCCGTATAGTATGGGTTTAGATAGCTAAGCACGTAGTTTTTTGTAGAAGCAGAATTATCGAATGTTATCCCAACTGTTTTACCCGTGCCAAAAATATTGTCATGATTTAACCCTAGGTTCAATAAAAGACCCTGTGTCTGAGAGAAACCAAGGCCTACCTGAAAACTACCTGAGAACCGCTCAACCACGGTGACTTCCAGATCGAGTAGATGGTCATTGCCTTTAACTGGAACGGCAACAATATTAACCGACGCCAAATATTTTAGACGCTGAAGACGAATACGAGAGCGATCAACCTTACTTCCCTTATAAACGGAACCTTCCAGCTGGCGCATTTCCCGCCTTAAAACAGTATCTCTACTTCGATCATTCCCAACAAAGTTTATAGTTCTTACTGTCAATTTCCGGCCCGGAATAACTAAAAACTGTAAACCAATAGTGTTTTCGTTAGCATTAATGTCGAGAGACGTTCTAACTTCGGAAAAGGCATAGCCGTCTTCGCCCAACCGTTTATTGATCAGGCTAACCACTCGATTCATTTTTTTTCGTGAAAAAAACTCACCTTCGCGAAAAGCTATCAAAGCCAGTAGTTCTGCTTCTTCAACAACGGACTCGCCACTGATACCAATACTGTTGATGGTATGCTGTTCGCCTTCGGTGATATTGACGGTTATATTGATGTCTTTACGATCAGGGCTAATCGAGACTTGCTTCGAATCTATTGCAAAACGCACATACCCTCTGTCAAGATAAAACGATCTAAGATTTTCTAGGTCACCCGTTAATTTTGTACTGGCATATTCGTCAGAAACAAACCAGCCTGAATCTGTTGTTTCTAATTCGAAGTTATCGAGTAAGTCTTCTTCGCTAAATTTTTGATTCCCAGTAATATTAATCGAATGTATAAGGGCGGCTTCACCCTCAGAAATGTCAATGTTAACTTCGACTCGATCATCATCAACATAGCGCCAATCGGTCGTTAATTTAACGGCGTATTTACCGAGTGAAAAGTAAAGTTTCTGCAACTCAAGTTCTAACTTAGACAACTTTAACTCATTGAATATTTTACCACGAGTCATGCCAATCTGATCAAGTGCCAGTTCTAGGTTTTCATCTGTGAGTTTATCGTTACCCTCTACATTAACAGCAGAAATTGAAGGCCTTTCATTCACTTTAACAACCAGAACATCCTCATCACGTAACAACTCAATCCCGTCAAAAAATCCAGTTGAATACAGCTCTCTGATGAAATAAGGCGCACGCTCAGCGTTGAATACTTCGCCAACGTTGATTGGCAGATAATTCAATACGGTACCAACTGAGATTTTCTTGGCACCTACAATTTCAATCTGCTCAACAGCAAAACTATCGGCGCGAACAGTAAACACAAAAAACAACAGTGGCAAAACACTGAGCCAAACCAATACCTTCAAAATTATCCCACCAAGCGAATTAAGTCGTTAAAGACAGCAATAGACATGAGGCCAAATAAAAGCACCACACCAATTTTCTGACCGATCACTTCAGTCGTTTCTGACACCGGACTTCCTTTCAGCATTTCGATCAAATAATAAAATAAATGTCCACCATCTAAAATAGGAATGGGCAGTAGGTTTAATACCCCTAAACTAATGCTAATAATAGCGAGAAAGGTGATGAATTGCTCGATACCTACACGTGCTGAAATTCCAGCATAACGAGCGATGGTAATCGGGCCACTTAGATTTTTGACACTAGCCTCACCAACCACTAATTTCCCCAACACTTTTAAAGTCAACCACGACATACGCCATGTTTTTTCTATCGACTCACCCAGAGCTTCGATTGGCCCATAACGTTCGATAACCGCCATTTTTTGACGAACATCATCGGGGATTTCTATCCGATTCATCACCCCAATAAAACCATAACTTTCATCTTTTACAGTTCGAATTTTGGGCGTAATTTTGAGCGACACTTGTCGAGCATCTCTTAGCACTACTAGATCAAGAGATTGCTCTGGATTAGCTCGAATTAATTCAACCCAACGGTGCACATTGGTTATCATTTCGCCAGCTAGCAAGACTATTTTATCATTTGCCATCAGGCCCGCTGCCTCTGCTGCGCCTCCTGCAACCACTTCATCAATAACAGGAGAAATATTGGGACGCCAGGCTGAGAAACCCAACTCACCAATTAGATCTATCTGTTCTTTCTTCAATAGTTGCAGTTGGCTAATATCGACTATTGTTTTTTCGATTTGAAAGTCAGCGCGTTCAACTTCAATCACAATTGATTCAGCACCAACAGACTCTTCAAGCAATGTAAAACGTGCCTTTTGCCAACTAGGTGTTTTAATGCCATTCACAGATAAAATCGTGTCCTGAGCTCTTATACCGGCACTATAAGCTGGGCTTGGACTGCTAACGTCACCAATGACAGGCTTCACACCGACAATTCCCATCATATAAATAAGGGAATAAGCTGCAATAGCGAAGAGGAAGTTAAACATCGGCCCAGCTGCAACGATGGCAAAACGTCGCCAGACACTCTTACGATTAAATGTTCTGTCTAGTTCGTTTTCAGCAACGTTGCCTTCACGCTCATCAAGCATTTTCACGTAACCGCCCAGCGGAATACAAGCTAAAACATATTCGGTCTGATCAGGACCCGCTGTTTTTTTCCAGAGTGGTTTTCCAAAACCGACTGAGAACCTGAGCACCTTGACGCCCATTTTACGAGCCACCCAGAAATGTCCAAATTCATGAATTGTCACTAGAATACCAATAGCTGCAACAAATGCGGCGACGCTGTAAAGAATCGAAACAAGGTTTTCCATTAGTAACTCATTTGCTGGTTATGAACGTCAGACTGCCTATCGGCGAATTCACGTGCTCGGCGGTCATCCTCAAGAATAACGTCCAGATGATGTGCTGCGTTCGATGAAATTTTTTGTAGCGTTTTGTCAATCAATTTTGGGATATCAGTAAATTTTATTTGTTTGTTGAGGAAGCTTGCAACAGCCACTTCATTAGCAGCGTTTAAGATAGTCATACTAGTACCACCTTCTTTAAAGGCATCACGCGCCAATTTAAGACAGGGAAACCGTTTTTCGTCAGCTGTTTCGAAATCCAACTGGCTGACCTGAATCAGGTCTAATGGCTTAACACCAGAGGTAATTCTTTCGGGCCACGCTAACGCATTTGCAATCGGTGTGCGCATGTCTGGATTACCCATTTGAGCCAGTACTGAACCATCATTATAAGCCACCATTGAGTGAATAATACTCTGTTTATGCAGTACAATATCCACATTTTTCTCGTCTATGTTGAATAACCAACAGGCCTCTATTAATTCCAGCCCTTTATTCATCATAGTAGCGGAATCGACCGATATTTTAGGACCCATGCTCCAGTTAGGATGGCTAATGGCACGCTGCGGTGTGACTGCATCAAATTCGTTCAGTGGTAATTCACGAAATGGCCCACCTGAGCCGGTGAGTAGTATTTTGTTAATGCCTTTTTTGGTTTGGTTTTCGGCATAATCCACAGGCAGACATTGAAATATAGCATTATGTTCACTGTCCACTGGAATCAACAATGCTTTGTGCTGAGCCACTTCTTTCATAAATAAGCCACCCATCATCACTAGCGACTCTTTGTTCGCTAACAATACGCGCTTAGCGCTGCGGACAGCAGCCAACGTTGGCATTAATCCGACCGAACCGACAATTGCCGCTATAACAGTATCAACTTCGTCATCACTAGCCACTTCCAGCAGAGCTTGTTTCCCGCCAATAACTCGGGTAGAAGAAGGATAATTGGGCGAACCATTCAGTAATAATTTCAGCCGTTGCGCACAGTCTTTGTCACTCATAACTGCATAACGAGGTTGATACTGCTGGCAGATCGTTAGCATCTTTTCGACATTGGTATTCGCCGTTACAGCATAAACCGAATATTTCGTTGGATGCTGCGAAATCACATTGAGACTGCTTGTCCCTATCGAACCTGTCGCGCCAAGAATAGTAACCTGTTGCATTTAAATTGCGCCTACAATATATAGGCCGAAAATAAAAATTGGGGTCGCTGCAATTACCCCATCAACACGATCTAAAACTCCGCCATGCCCGGGTAATAATGTGCCACTATCCTTAACACCAGCTTCGCGTTTTAAAATACTTTCATACAAATCACCGACAACGGACATGGCCGAAGTAAATAACCCAATACAAATAAACTGCCAGAAATTCATGCCCCAACCACCACTTATCCAGAATACAAAAGACATCCAGATCAGGTTACAAACAATGCCACCAATAACGCCTTCACGTGTTTTACCGGGGCTAATACCAGGTGCGAGCTTGTTTTGACCAAAGCGTTTTCCTGCAAAATAAGCACCGATATCTGCAACCCATATCAGTGTCAATGTGTAGAGTAATACCCATCCACCTGCATCAAAGTGACGATGTAAAAATAATAAACCGGTTGCACAAATCCAAAGTAACGCCAGACCCATGAGAAGATGTAACCATTTTATCTGAGTTGCCCATTGACCACTGAATTTATAGCGCACCATATAACCCAAAATGCCAACCCAGAGTAATGAACCAACAAAGGAAAAGTAAAAGTTAACTTGAATGCCAGACTTTAAATTAAATATCCAAAACAGTGATGCAAATAGAATTGCAATCAGTATGCATAGCGTGTTTTCGGACTTCGTAGTGAGCGCAAATAATTCACGTGCAGCCACGAATAATGCGAGCGCAAACAGTAAGCTGGCCCCAGCATTACCAGTAAAAACAATGGTGGCCACTAACACTAAAGCCATAACAATAGCGGTTAATATGCGTTGCTTCAGCATTATTTAGCTGACACGATTTGTTCACTAGTTTTGCCATAACGCCTTTGTCGTTTTGCATAATCATCCAGCGCTTTTTGCATTTCCTTTTGAGAAAAGTCAGGCCATAAAACATCGGTAAAATAAAATTCGGTATACGCTAATTGCCAAAGTAAGAAATTGCTCATGCGATGCTCTCCCCCCGTCCGAATGAAAAGGTCTGGATCAGGCGTATCGCCTAACGACAATTCACGTTCGAGCATAGTTTGATCAATGAGATCTGCCGCTAATTCGCGGCGCTCAACTCTTGCAGCCACTTTCTTTACCGCATTCAATACATCCCACTGCCCGCCATAATTAGCCGCAATATTAAGTGTCATAGCATTATTTTTCAGCGTAAGCGCTTCTGTTTCGGCAATTTTATTTTGCAAGGTTTGAGAGAAAGTCTCCCGTTCACCAATAAATCTAATGCGAATATTATTTGAGTTTAGCTCAGCGCCATGATCTTTTAATGATCGAAAAAATAATTCCATGAGCGTGCTGACTTCCTCTTCAGGACGATCCCAGTTTTCGCTGCTAAACGCAAATAGAGTTAAATGACGCACCCCTGCTCGAGCAAAAAATTCAATCGAGTTTCGAGTAATCATTACCCCTTTACGATGCCCAAAAGTTCTCGGCATGAGGCGTTTTTTGGCCCAACGACCATTCCCATCCATGATGATACAAACATGCTCTGGAACCGCTTGGTTTTCTGCTGATAACGAATGCACAGGAATCGACAGGCCTTAAATTTCCATCAATTCTTTTTCTTTAATCTGTAATAACAATTCGATTTCATCAGTAGATTGCTTAGTGGCTTGCTGAATTAAGTCTTGGCCTTTGCGCTCATCATCTTCAGAAATATCTTTATCTTTTTCAAGTGACTTTAGATCACTATTCGCATCACGTCGAATATTGCGGATGGCAACTCGAGTATTCTCAGCTAGCTCTTTAACGACTTTGACGAGCTCTTTACGTCTCTCCTCGGTCAATGGCGGCATTGGCACACGAATAACAGCGCCCGACGTCGATGGATTTAATCCCAGATCTGACTTCATAATTGCTTTTTCGATTATGGCTACCATGCTTTTATCCCAAGGCGTTACGGCTAGAGTCCGTGCGTCCTCAACAGTCAGATTTGCGGCTTGCCCAATGGGAACTTCACTGCCATAGAAATCGACTGAGATATGGTTCAACAGACTAACATGCGCGCGGCCTGTTCGAATTTTCAAAAGTTCAACCTTAAAAGCGTCAATACTTTTATTCATTCGGCCCAACGCGTCTTTTTGTACATCATAAATCATTTTTATGTCTCTTTACGGGTCACTAACGTGCCTATAGATTTACCTTTTGCCAGTTCGAGCAAGACACCCGACTGACTCATATCACAAACCACCATATCGAGCGCATTATCATTGCATAAAATCATCGCTGCAACATCCATGACGGCTAAACGCTGATCAATTGCCTGATCATAGTCGAGATGATCGTACTTTACTGCATCTTCAAATTTAACTGGGTCTTTATTATAAATCCCATCAACTTTGGTCGCTTTAACCATCAGATCGGCCTGAATTTCGACTGCCCTTAAACTAGCGCCTGTATCGGTAGTGAAATAGGGACAACCGGTACCTGCAGCAAAAATAACAATGCCACCATCCGCTATTCTTTGTCGAGCCTCACGTTGGGTATAACGATCACAGACCTGAGGCATATCAAGGCCTGACATAACGGTTGCCTGTACTCCACGCTGTTGCAAGCTATCTCTCAAAGCAAGTGCATTCATTACAGTCGCGAGCATACCCATGTGATCGCCAGTGACACGATCAACTCCGGCCTCAGCCAGCTGAGCGCCTCTGAACAGGTTACCACCTCCAACGACAACACCCAATTCGATACCCGCTTGTTGCAAGCCATCCAATTCACCAGATAGTTTTGCTATAACTACTGGGTCTATACCAAAATCGTATTGCCCCATTAAGGCTTCACCACTGAGCTTTACCAATAATCGCTTGTATTTAAAGTCAGTCATTTCCCACTCTTTTATTTAAAGATTGCCTCGAAGCACCTTATATTATTAAGTTATGCCTTCATTTATGATGGTTTTTTGGTGGAGCTTTTCGCATCACTCTATTTAACTCGTTCTTAAGAATAACAGTGTACATCAACTACCTACAAATTAGCGTACAGGTCTAGAAAAATTAAACCACCACAGCCATCATAAAGAATATAGTTTTGAGATGTTGATAAAATAAAGGCCGCGAGAGCGGCCTTTAAGTTAACTTTTAAGCTTTTAGCTGAGAGGCTACTTCGGCAGCAAAGTCTTCAACTTTCTTTTCGATGCCTTCTCCCACTTCATATCGAACAAAGCGAGTAATTGAGCTGCCAGCATTTGATAATAACTGACCAACCGTCTGATCTTGATCTTTAACGAAAGGCTGACCCAATAGAGTAACCTCTGCTAGAAATTTATTCAGACGTCCCTGTATCATTTTTTCGATAATTTCAGCAGGCTTGCCACTATCTTGAGCTTGAGCAATCAAAATGCCTTTTTCTTTTTCGACAAATTCAGCAGGTACTGTAGATTCATCAACGTATTGAGGATTAACAGCAGCAATATGCATTGCAATATCACGTGCCATTTCAGCCTCTGCATCCGACTCAACTAATACGCCAATGCGTGATCCATGAGAATATGACGCGACACCTTGTGCAGACTCGATAATTTCGAAGCGACGAATTTGAATATTTTCGCCAACTTTTGATATTAATACCTGGCGTGCTTCTTCGACTGTTTGAGAGTCTTTAATCGACAGCCCGCCAATGGCTTCGACTGATTCTGGCTTATTGTTCAAAATTACTTTTACAACGCCGTCAGCAAATGCCTGAAAATTATTATCTTTGGCAACAAAGTCGGTTTCTGAGTTAATTTCAAGGATAACCGCAGTGTTACCTTCGACGCAGACCATAACGGCTCCATCAGCAGCCACTCTGCCTGCTTTTTTATCTGCCTTAGCCGCACCTGACTTACGCATTAACTCTACTGCAGCTTCGATATCACCGTCGCACTCTACTAGTGCTCTTTTACATTCCATCATTCCCGAGCCAGTTCGCTCGCGTAGTTCTTTTACTAAAGATGCTGTTACAGCCACTTCAATGCCTCACTAGTTTTAGCTTAACTCGCCTCAGTATAAAAACTTTAAGAGCAAGAGAAGCAATCAATTCGTTTTTAATAAGCCTCTTAAACATCCGAGCTAAATGAGCCACAAATGTTAAAGAGGATAATTCCTCATGACCAGACCCACTTTTCAGTGAGTCTGGTCATGAGGTTGGTATTACTCTTCGCCTTCAGCTTTCTCTGCTGCAGGCTCTGCTGAAGTTTTAGTGGCAGCTTTCTTAGTTGCCGCCTTTTTTACAGCCGCTTTCTTTGGTGCTGTTTCAGCTACTGACGCTTCTGCGGCAACTTCTGGCGCATCTGCTACTGTCTCTTCAACTGGCGCTTCTACTGCTGCTTCGACTGACTCAGCGGCTTCAGCAGCTGCTGCTTCGTTTTCAACAGGCATTTTAGCCACTTCTCTGGCTTTAATTTCACCAGCAATACTCTCTTTACCCACTAAAATAGCATCAGCTGCCATTCTGGTATAAAGCTTGATTGCACGCATCGAGTCATCGTTACCTGGAACAATATAATCAATGCCATCAGGTGAGTTGTTTGTGTCAACGATACCAACAACAGGAATACCGAGTTTAGTCGCTTCCTGAATTGCAATGTTTTCGTAACCGACGTCAATGACATACAGCACATCGGGTAAGCCGTTCATTTCCTTGATGCCACCCAAAGTCTTTTCGAGCTTTTCTTGCTCGCGAGACAACTGCAGAATTTCTTTTTTGCCAATTTTCTCATAGGCATCGTTTTTTGCCATGTCTTCTAGTTCTTTCAAACGTTTAATCGAAGCGCGAACCGTACGAAAATTAGTCAACATACCACCCAACCAACGGTGGTTGACGAAAGGCATACCACACCGCTCAGCTTCAGCCTTAATCGATTCACTGGCAGCGCGCTTGGTACCAACGAACATTACTTTGCCTTTATTTGATGCAACCTTCCCTAAGAAGTTGAGCGCATCTTTAGCCAGCGGCATTGTTTTTTCGAGGTTGATGATGTGAATCTTATTACGCTCGCCAAAAATAAAAGGAGCCATTTTTGGGTTCCAGAAACGAGTTTGGTGACCGAAGTGCACGCCCGCTTCCAACATTTCACGCATAGTGACGTTAGACATAGTTATCTCCAGATAGCTGTCTTGAGTAGTCGGCTATTCACTATGACTACTCGGGGTTAAGCCTCCACGCATCCAGCGATTACGACCTGTTTCTCTGGTAAAAAACAAGCACCCATAATCGAGTGTTGATACGTGTGTGTAATTAAATTTACTCTGGCGGTTGCCGAGAGCGCGCGCTTTATACCATAATCACTCTTTCTCAACAACAAACAAGTGATAATTTATGGGCGTCTCCATCAAAAACAGTGAAGAAATCGAAAAAATGCGTATTGCAGGCAGGCTTGGGGCAGACGTTTTGCATATGATCGAGCCTTATGTGGTGCCAGGCGTCACAACTCAAAAGCTGAATGACATCTGTCATGACTATATCGTCAACCATCAACAAGGTATCCCTGCGCCACTCAATTACCGAGGATTTCCACGCTCAATTTGCACCTCGGTCAATCATGTTGTCTGTCACGGCATTCCTGCTGAAAAAAAACTTAAGGTAGGTGATATAATTAATATAGATATAACTGTAATAAAAGACAAGTATCACGGCGATACCAGCCGCATGTTTATGGTGGGTAAACCCAGCATACAGGGTGAGCGTTTGTCACGTGTCGCTTACGAGTGTATGAAACTCGGTATAGAAATGATTAAACCCGGCATTCGTTTAGGCGATATTGGCCATGCCATTCAAACCCACGCTGAAAAAAATAAATTTAGCATCGTCCGTGAATATTGCGGGCATGGCATCGGCAATGTGTTTCATGAAGACCCTCAGGTTTTGCATTACGGCAAACCAGACACCGGCCTAGTGCTAGAGCCTGGAATGATTTTCACCATTGAGCCAATGCTTAACCTCGGTAAACGTCACGTTAAATTACTTCCTGATGACTGGACTGTTGTCACCAAAGACCATAGCCTGTCAGCCCAGTGGGAACATACTAACTTAGTAACAGAGGATGGTTTTGAAGTGCTCACTGAGCATCCAGAAAAGCCGTTATAACGGTGGCGAGAAAAATGTCAAATGACAACCTGAACAATCTGGTGATCGATATAGATCGCTGCCTGGCACAAATAAGAACGCCGCAAGGCATTATTGCAAAACCAGTGACTGAAGGCCTTAATCGAACGAATGAGCAAATTTTTGCAGCCTTTGACCAAGGCGCACCAATTCAGGTACTCGTTCGTCAAAAATCCGAAGTCATCGATCATGTACTAAATTTTTGTTTCGATAGTTTTGTTAATACTTTAATGGATAATTCAGAACAGTGTCAATGCAGCCTGGTCGCCGTCGGTGGTTATGGTCGATCTGAGTTACTGCCAGGATCAGACATCGACTTAATGATCCTGCTTAGCCAACAACCCGGCAAGCAGCTGGAAACAGAATTATCATGTTTCATCACTTTTCTATGGGATATTGGCCTCGAAGTGGGTCATAGCGTACGGACCATTGAAGACTGTATCGAACAAGGCAAGGCAGATGTTACGGTCATAACCAATATGATTGAAGCCCGTCTCATTTGCGGCGATACAAACTTATATGAACGATTTCAACAAGCAATTGACCCTAGCGAAATGTGGTCTTCTCGCGAGTTTTTTGAAGCTAAATTGAAGGAACAACAAAGCCGTCATTTGCGCTATAACGATACCGCTTATAATCTTGAACCCAATATTAAAGAAGGCCCGGGTGGATTGCGCGACATTCAAATCGTCGGCTGGGTCGCTAAACGTCATTTTGGTACAAGAACTTATCTTGAACTAATTGATCGCGGTTTTATAACGTCTGATGAGTACCAACTGTTAGTTCAAGGCCAGCGTCATTTGTGGAAGGTACGGTTTGCATTACATCGTTTGGCGAAAAGAAGAGAAGACAGGCTCTTATTTGACTATCAAAATCAAATCTCAACTGATTTTGGATTTGAGGCCGGCCCACACAATCTCGCGATTGAACAGTTCATGCAGCAATACTATCGAACTATTATGGAACTTGAGCGATTAAATGAAATGCTACTTCAGATATTCAAAGAAGAGATTTTATTTGCCGACTCCAAAAAACAGGCCAGTATAATCAATGACCGGTTTCAACTGAGAAATTCTTTTATTGAAGTCAGGCATTCCGATGTATTTAAACAACACCCCCCAGCTCTAATTGAGCTTTTTGTTTTAATTTCAACCCATGAAGCTTGCAAAGGCGTTAGCGCATCGACCATCAGATTGATCCGAGAACATCTTTATTTGGTCGATGATAATTTTAGAAACAACAATGAAGTTAAACAACTCTTTATGCAATTGATGGGCGCTCCCAATGGGGTAACGCACCAGATGAGAAGAATGAACTCTTATGGTTTTCTGGCAGCTTACATACCCGCTTTTGCAAAAATTACTGGCCGTATGCAATACGATTTATTTCATGCCTACACAGTCGATCAACACACCATATTTGTTATTCGTAATCTCCGTCGTTTTGCGCTGGATAAACATGCAGATGAGTTTCCATTCTGTAATCTCGTCTACAGTAAGCTAGAAGATCCACGCTTATTGTATCTAGCAGCATTGTTCCACGATATTGCCAAGGGGCAAGGAGGTAATCACTCCATCTTGGGTGCTGAAATCGCCACCCAATTTTGCTTTCAGCATAATTTGAACCGAAAACAAACCCGCATAGTATCGCAACTAGTGCGCGATCATTTGTTAATGTCAATGACGGCACAACGAAAGGATATTAGTGATCCAGATGTGGTCCGCGAATTTGCGCAGCGAGTTGGCAGTATGAACATGCTCAATTATTTATACCTGCACACGGTCGCCGATATATGTAGCACCAATCCGAAGCTGTGGAATAACTGGAAAGATGCATTATTTATGCAACTTTATACCGCAACCAAAAAAGTCATTCGGCGCGGCATTGAAAACGCACCTGATATCGATGAAATAATCCAGGAAAGTAGAGATGCGGCATTTGAATTAATGATAGCCATGCCTTACGAAAAGCAGGCTATTATCGATCAATGTAATCAGTTACCTGGCGACTATTTTTTACGCCACGACCCACTTGAAATTCGATGGCATGTTGACACTATATTAGGCAACCCCGGACAACAGACGCTGGTCAAAGTTCGTCAGGCTTCCCACTCTAAAACGACTAAAGTATTTGTTTACTGCGACGAAAATCCCAACGTATTTTCTCAGGTAACCGGCGCCCTTGGATCGCTCGGATTGAGTATTCTCAATGCAGAAATTTTCTCAACAAAAAACGACAAAATAATGGATACCTTTATTATTCAGGACCACGAAAGCCAATCGATCACCAATCCATCTATTGTAAAACAAATAGAAGTGGCGCTTATTAAAGCGTTTAAATCAAAAAAAGCATTTAAACCCAACACCAACAAACGCATCAATCGCCGCCTAAAGGCATTCCATCACCCAACTCAAGTTCAATTTGAGCAAGACTATTTCAACCGGAGAACAGTGATGGAAATTAGCGCGAAAGATATGCCCGGATTGCTCTCTACCGTTGCTAACGTCATTGCGCGCAATTCGATTAATATAATCCACGCAAAAGTGTCCACTCTAGGAGAAAAAATTGACGATATCTTTTATTTGACCAATCGCGAAGGCAGTAACATCACCAAACAATCAACGCTGGATAAACTGGAGTCCCAACTGATCACAGCGATTGGTGACATGTACCCATCGGATTAGATTAATAACGATCAAATCGGCAGTTATGAATTTGATGGATTCTCAATTGATTCGCTGGGTTCGGTAAACCACCGGGGACCCTGCTCTGAAATATAAGCGTGATCTTCTAGTCGAACGCCGAACTCGCCGTAGCTACAAATCATGGGTTCTATTGAAAAACACATACCGGGCGCTAACGGCAAATCATTGCCTTTAACAATATAGGGATGCTCGTGAACATCAAGCCCTACACCATGACCGGTACGATGGGGTAATCCAGGCACCTTATACCCTGGGCCAAACCCGGCAGCTGCTATAACAGCGCGAGCAGCTGCATCGGGTGCTGAACAGGGCGCACCAATTTGCGCTGCCTCAAATGCAGCCT
>Ga0307489_10000137_pt1 | contig 38184 bp, 58 predicted proteins | sample SB12metaG_FD_202247 | JGI IMG/M metagenome (GOLD analysis project Ga0307489, IMG submission 202247) | Sea-ice brine microbial communities from Beaufort Sea near Barrow, Alaska, United States - SB 1.2 | ecosystem: Environmental > Aquatic > Marine > Coastal | place: USA: Alaska | collected... | reverse complement strand
TACTTTTAAATAACAACGAATCCAAGGTCTCCTCCAGAAATTCTCATCAGGGCCTACTACTCGTTCCCTGTTCGGCTCAAGTTCTAGCCGACACAGCAGGATCAGCTGCGGTTTAGTCCCTGAATCACTCCATTTGGTACGGGCCGGTTCGGATTGATAGGATAGGCCGGTGCAGGTTGATTGGACTGTCAGCCACAACCTTGGAGCTCTCGCCAGGTGCCGTGCTATAGGAGGCGAGCAGCTACTGTGATAATGAGGGCCTTCCATTCGTTTCCGCGGTGGCTCAACTGAAGCATAACTTCGAGTTATCAATCAGTTTCAGTTCAGCTGCCCATGAAACGAGTGTACGGCCCTCAATGTCACCGCACCTGCTCGGACGCCTCCTTTTGCATGGGTGCCGTGTTTTTCAAGCTGTGGCTGACAGTCGTATCAAACAGGACCGGACCATCCTATCAAGCGGTCGTTTCAATTAGCCACCTCGGTATGAACGAGTCAGGCGGGTCGGCCCAAAGACCGAGAGATTCTGTCCTCTCAAACAACGCAACTGCTCGCCTCCTTCATGCCTGGCTTGAACAAGGCTGCGGCTGACAACCCTATCAACTTGAAATGTCAATCCTACCTCTGCATCAGCTTGAACCTGCCATCCTATCAAGCGGTCACACCTCACGCGAGTATTCCCCGCCCTTCGTTGCAAATCTGAAAGTAGATCTGCTGGATTTCATACTATGAAATTATCCGCTTCGGACGTTTCCAAGGTTTTCAAACCAAGATTTTTTGAGGTGACTCCAAAGATTTCACGAAGCGTCGTATCAAAAAGGCAAAAGCCAAAGCGCTGCGCGACGCGACGCCTCGCGTCATATCGCAGCGCGCACGCACACATCCACGGGCGCGCGACCTCTCCTCCGCACGCCCCCCTCCCTCACCTCCCCCCCCGCCACCGCCGCTGCCGCCGCCGCCCCCAGGACACGATCGGCCGCGCCCCGTTATCAACTGCTCCCCACCCAGGGTTGCCCACCTCCCCAGAGAAAGCTATGAACGCGCTCGGGGGAGAGCCTTTTTTCCCCGCGCAGCAGCAACGCAAGTACACGGCCGCGCCCGCGCGATCGACACCCCCGGGGTCGCCAGGGTCGGGCTCGATCGCCCTCGCGGGGTCGTACCCGTCAGACGCGTACCTCGCGGGCGGCGGCTACGGCCCCGGCGGCGGTCACTTCAGCACCCTGAGCCGCCTCCACGAGCAACAACAGCAACAACAACCCCCTCCGCAGCAGCCGCCGTTGCCTCCCGCGAACTTCCCTCGGCCTGACTCTCAGCCGCAGACCGCGCAGTTCTTCGCCGCTCCGCCCGCAGACGCCATGTTCATGCTCGAGGAGGAGCCTGCTGAGGGTATGAGTGTCGACGCGCCGGCGGCGTCGGTGCTTCCCCCGATGCGCGCGCCGCCGGCGCTGGCCACTGGCCTCGGCCCCCCGGGCTCGCCTACACCTTCTCACGTATACGCCCACACACAGGCTCAGGTATCTCCCCACTCCCCGCTCCCCCCCTGTCGCACGTCCCGTCAGGCCATCGTTTTACGCTTAGTGCTATATCTGCGAAGTTCCCTGTCCTGCCGCTCCCCGCGTGCCTTTATCCTGTCCCTCTGTCCCTCTCCCCCTACCCCCTCTTCTCCTCTCCTCTAACCCCTTCTCCGCCTTCACCTCTTTCTGTCTTTTTCCTCGTCCTCTTTCTCTGCACCTCCCCACCTCCCCCCGCGTTCCCCCACTTGCCCTCCTCCTTACACACCCGCTCCCCGCGCACCACCTCCCCTCCCCCGCTCCCCGATCCGCCTGTCCCCCCACCCCGCCCCCCCCTGCCTCTTCCCCTCTCCTGACTTCCCCACTCCCCCCCCCGCCCCCCTCCCCCCACCACGCGCAGGCTCAGGGACAACGGCACCCCCCCTTCTCCCCTCCCCAGCTTTCACACCAGGCAAGGCGTGTGTCACTTGAAACCACTTCAACCCGTATGAAATAGGCCTGATTTCAGCTCTTGAAACCAAATCACGAAAGTTCTGCTTTCAAAATCAACGTGGGCACCCTACATCCAGGGCCACGTCGGGTCGGCTGGCGCTTCGGTCGGCGCCATGGGCACCCTCGTCATGGGGTGAGGTCCTGGCAGATATTTCCAGCAGATATTTCGTTTGCCCCCCCACCAAGTCATCTGAACCCTCGTTTGTTGCGTCGTTCGGACTTCCTATGACGTGGCGTACAGGGCGCTTACCTTCATTACGCGTCCAACCATACGTTTGACGTAGAGACGTGCAATTAAACGTAGAGTGTGCGGCATGAACAGTTATTGTGGCTGGTTGTACGTCCACGCGGGGCGTTTAACCTCCGCGTCTTTTCTTTCTTTCTTTCTTTCTTCAACGTGACAGACACTTAGCAACAAGTATTACTAAGCTGTCCAAGTGGAGCGTTCTGATTGGTCGAGCTGGCACTAAGTTAGACTAAGTAGCACTAAGTGTCTACGTGGTTTGGCGCACTTTGTCATATTATGACGTGGAGTATTCGAGAGATATGCGGGCGGCCCTGTTGTTGGGTTGCAGCAGACTCAGCAGCATCAGGCCAACATCAACCGGGGCACGCAGTCGTTCGAGGCAGGGGCTTACACTCGTTCACTTTTCAGCTCAACTAAGTGCTGTCTGTGGGATAGGGGGTATGTTTAGAGGTTGTGTAGGGGCTGTTTAGGGGTTGTTAGGGGGGATGAGGGGGTGGTTTGGGTGTGTTTTTGAGTTCAAAACGGCGGAGGTTGAGCTGAGAAACGGACGAGTGTAAGCCCCTGGCTCGAGGGGTACCACCTGTGGAACGCCAGTGCTGTCCCCGGCGCCCCTGGCGCCCCGCCCGCGCCCCCCACCTCCACCTCCACGCCGCACCTCCCCCCACAGCCACTTCCGGGGAGCGGCGGCGGCGGCGGCGGCAGCGGCGGTGGAGGAGGAGGTGGGATGCTCGGCGGGATGGTCGGCGTCGGCGGCGGCGGCGGCGGCGGTGGTGGTGGCGGCGGCGGAGTTGGCGGCGTTGGTGGTGGGTGCTTCGACGGGTGGAGCGCGGACAGCTCACTGGCAGGGGCTTACACTCGTCCACTTCTGCAGCTCAACCTGAGCCAGTTGTGACACGAACCACACCCTACATACCCCCAGATACCCCCAAACACCTCCCAAACACCCCCAGACACCTCCTAAACACCTCCTAAACTCCCCCTAAAGAACCTCTAAACGCACCCCCTATCCCACAGAAAGCGCTCACGTTGAGCTGAAAGGTGAACGAGTGAAAGCCCCTGCTCATTGGCGCAGTCACCGCTGACCTCCCCTAGGCGGCACTCCCTCGACAGCAGCCCCACCTCCCCGCTGCCCCCCTCCACCCCCTACGGCAACCTCGCTGGCAGGGCCTCCCACCTCCTTTGCTGTGCTGGGCACCCCTCACCAAGGAAAACCAAAAATATTACGAGACCAACGCTCTCGCTCTAGTATACTTACTCTTCATTACATTGTTCTCGACCAAAATCGCCGATCACTTTCTCGACTTGCGCTCCCCTCGTCCACCAGTCAACTTCACTCGCCGACCACTATCTGCCCCTACCCTCCCCTCTTCCCCCTCTCAACTTAACTCGCCGATCCTCCGCCAGTCCCCATCAACTCAACGCTCAACGCTCAACGCTCAACGCGCAACGTTTAACGCTGCATGTACACCTAAGTAATTTCCTCCAGACCCGATCTCTGAGGTATGCCAGTGGGATAACGCGAGAGTGCCAAATAGTATCTAGAACACATGGAACAAGTGTTTAAAGTGATGATCTGCCAGCTGAAAACAGCGCTCCATACTTTGGTGTGGGCACTACTGGGCGGGCTGTCACCGGCGTCGCTGGCGCTGCTGCAGCAGCAGCAGCAGCAGAACCAGCAGCAGCAGCACTCGCTGTACAAGACCGAGCTGTGCCGCAGCTGGGAGGAGACCGGAAGCTGCCGCTATGGCGCCAAGTGCCAGGTGCGCTCCCCCTCCCCCTTTCTTTGCTTCTTTATTTCTTGAATTTGCTGGGCACCCCCCGCCTTGAAAGATAAAAAATGAGTTTTTAAACGATGAACGGGCATCAACGCTATCGCTATTCGCCCTTACTCTCCCCTCTCCCCCACTTAACACCACCCGCCGATCACCCTGTGTCCTCGGTCTCCCACCCCCCCCTCTCCCCTTCTCCACTCGAGTCGCCGATCACTAATTTTCCAAACTGTCCCCTGTCCGCAGTTTGCGCACGGGCGTGATGAGCTGCGCCCCGTGCTACGGCACCCCAAGTACAAGACGGAGGAAGGGGCTTACACTCGTTCCCATTTCAGCTCAACTTGATCTCTTCTGTACACCATATATCGCAAATCATCTCATGCATGTGTCCTAGAGTTGCTCAAGATGAGCTCCAACGTGAACGAGTGTAAGCCCCTGGCTTGCACTCGTTCACTTGTCAGCCCAACTTGAGCCGTTTCTGACACAAGAAACATCCCTAAGCGCCAGAACAAACCCTCCCCACCCGCCATAATTATTTTCTAAATACCCCTTACACAGTCCTTGTCCCGCAGAAAGCGCTTACGTTGAGCTGGAAAGCGGACGAGTGACAGTCCCTGGACGGAGGTGTGCCGCACGTTCGCGCAGAACGGCACCTGCCCGTACGGCACCCGATGCCGCTTCATCCACTACCGCGTGCCCACCAAGTCCATCCTCGGCACCCTCATTGCCGGCAGGCTCATGCCAACCCGGATGTTCGCTCATTATGTATCAGAGTACCCGTGTATCAGTGTACCCGTACACACTCAACACACTCAACACACTCAACACACGCAACTCAGACACCTCATCCGCTCAACACACTCAACACACTCAACACGCTCACACACACGACACACTTGACACACTTGACACACTTGACACACTCCACACACTCAACACACCCAGCACACCCAACACACCCAACACACTGAACACACTGAACACACTGAACACATCCTCGGCTCCCTCATAGCCAGCAGGGCCTTATAATCATTCCTGCTTCAGCTCGACCCGAATAGTTACACACAGTGAGCGCACCAGTGTGCCCGAGTTTGAGCAGACGCGAGAACGCGTGGCCCGGCCCTGATCACTGGCGCGCACTCCGTCATCCCCGCCGACTGGTGCCCCGAGGGCAACGGCGGCGGCGGCGGCCCGCCCGGGTCTCCGGGCGAGCCACCGGCCCGGCGTCTGCCCATCTTCCAGGCCATCGCCACCTCCCAGGCAGGAGCTTACACTCGTCCACTTCTCAGTTCGCATGAGCCGTTTCTGAAACATAGCAACACCCTAAATACCCCCCAATCATTCCTGTAACCCCCTAAACACCCCCTAAATAGCCCCTTGAGGCACCCCCTACTATCACACAGAAAGCGCTTACATTGAGCTGAAAAGTGAACGAGTTTAAGCTTTAAGTCCCTGCTCCCAGGCCTCCCAGGCCGCGTCCCAGGCCGCCCTGGCCGCCAACAACGACTCGGCCAAGCAGCTCCTCCTTCAGCAGCAGCAGCAGGCCGCGGCCATGGCAGGGGGGTCATTGAGAACAAGCACTCGACCGATGTTGAATCTCCTCTCCTCCGTCTCCTTGCACTCCGCGCGTCTGTAGGAGCATTCACACTCAAGGCATATCAGTCTCCGATCTCGGTCGATTGCTTGTCCTCCATTACCCTCCAGGACCATCCAGGACCCTCTATGACCCTCGGGGACGTTGAACCGACGAACCGAGTCCGCGCGTCTGTATGAGCAATTACCCTGAAGGTTAGTCATGCTCTGATTTGGTTCGAGTGCTTTTGCTCATTGACCTTTCGGCAAGGCACAGCAGCAGCAGCAGCTCCAGCAGCAGCAGGCCGCTCTGGTGCAGCAGCAGCAGGCGCACAACCTCGCCATGCAGCGGTAGGTCCTTTCACGCTCATTCACTTTCTACGCAGTTTTGGTGGGAGGGTCACGATGTTTCACTTAAAAGACCCTCGCCCATACAAAAATCAGTCTGCTGTGTACGGGAGACCGAACTACACTGCAACCAATATGAGCGACCGTCTATTGGCTCGAGAAAATTCAAATCCCCATTTGACCCCCCCACCCGATCTGCTTAGTTCATGAGCGGATACTTTTTGAGAGATACGGTTCGCACGATATACTGCCAACGACATCAGAGTCAGCCACTAGTGTGCATTAGCCTTTTACCATATTCACAAGATGTTATTGTTGGTGGGCGCCGAGAGACGCAAAACCCTGATGGGCCCACCACGCTACCACTGCGCCAGTTTGTTTGTTGACCTGTTCTTGTGGTGTTTCTCACCGGTTGCGTAATGTTGTGGCTTGTTTCTAATTGGCTCTGACCTGATTCTGACTGGCTCTGCCCCGTTTCTGACTAGCTCTGACCTGTTTCTGACTGGCACTGACCTGTTTCTGACTGGCTCTGACCTGTTTCTGACTGGCTTTGACCTGTTTCTGACTGGCTCTGACCTGTTTCTGACTGGCTCTGACCTGTTTCTGACTGGGTCTGACCTGTTTCTGACTGGATCTCGTGGTGTTTTGCATGTATGACAAAGTGCGCCAAACCACTTGGACACTTGGTCTGACTTAGTGCTACTTAGTCTGACTTAGTGCCCGCTCGACCAATCAGAGCGCTCCATTTGCACGACTTAGTACAACTTGTTGCTAAGTGTCTGAGTGGTTTCACGCACTTTGTCATATCTGCCCTGTCCACAGGCACCAGCAGCAGCTCAAGCAGCAGCAGGTAGAGCCTTGGCAGAATTTGTGCAAAAAGTCCTTCAACCGCATTTGCTGACCCTTGTGTCTTGAGTTGAAACGCCGCCCGCCTGATGTTCTGAACCCATTTTCTGCCGGGCCTTACCGGGCGGTGCTGCAGCAGCAGCAGCAGGTGGTGCCTGACAGAAATGGCTCAAAACACCCGTCGACGCGTTCATCAACCCTCGTCTCTTGAGTTGAATGCCGCCTGCCTGAGAGAGACGCTTCTGCATGTATAAGGAGGCACTATGCTTTCGCCCCGGTCCCTGTGCCGCCCGCCTGAAGATGCTTTGAGCGGTCACTGCCTGGCCCTCGGGTTTGCCAACCCCCGATTCTAGAGTTACATCCGGCCCCGCCCCGCTGATCTGACGTTTTGAACACGTTTTCTGGCGGACCCTGCTGGCGGGCGGCGCAGGCGGGGCAGCCGTACGACATCAGCAGCAGGGGCTTACACTCGTCCGCTTCTCAGCTCAACTTGAGCCGTGTCTGACACAAAATACACCCCGAACACCCCCTATCACCCCCAAACACCTCACAAAGACCCCCTAAACAACCCCTACATGCACCCCCTATTTTACAGACAGCGCTTACGTTCATCTGAAGGGTGAACGAGTGTAAGCCCCTGATCAGCGGCAGCGTGCTCTTCGGCGGCCTCATGTAACGCCCCGATCGCGTCACTGTTTGCTCATACAGAGCAGACACGGCACTGTCTTGCGACACCACGTGCGAGTCAGAGAATAATAAAGATAAGTATCGGGAGCGGTCTCAGGGTGACCGTGACTGTAATTGCTCATACAGAGCAGAGAAGAATAAGGCCCGTGGCTCGTGACTGTGGCTCGTGACTCATATGGGATACGGAGCAGACAAACATAAGTATATCGCGAGCCACACACATACGTAAACACACATCACCTATACCAGGCATGAGGAATAACCTCCGCCACCATTGTATGAGGAGAAAGGAACAACTCCAACTCCACCACTGTACGACCACATCCACGACTATGATCACGCAAATGACAAATTGCAAGCCGGGGTCCGCTGTCGCATTAATTTCGGTTGATTTCATTAAGCATTGCATTTATTTCTAATTTCCACACTCTCATCTATGAGGAATGAAAAAAAGTATTTTGAAAAACACAGCACGTGACTCGCCCACGAGACGCGCGCATCATGCCATCATTCTCGTCGTCGGCGGCGGCTAAGAGTGAGCGTCTCGCTTGAATTATTCTAAGGTCCTATCTGTACTTACATCTACACACTCGGTCACCCCACGCTTTCTCCCTTCACCCCTGCATTCACTCATCCATCCCAACATCTGATACACCCAGTATACACCCTTTCACCCCTTCCCATCACCATCAATCAGCCCCGCCCGAACTGCCCCCGCTACGGCCAGCCCGGCCAGGCCGGCGCCCGTTCATTACAATCTGGTTCGCATCGTTACAACCCCCTATGCAGCTCCAGTCGCAGTGGCCCGCGCCGCCACCTTGCCCTGCACCTCGGCCAGCCGCGTCTTGACCTCCGCGAAGGTGCACCGGTACACTATGACGCTCCAGTCGCCCCGGCCGCCACCCGCGCCGCCACCTGTACCTGTACCCAGGGGCTTACACTCGTCCACCTCTCAGCTCAACGTGAGCACTTCTTGTGGGTTTCGTTGGTACCTTCGGTAGATTGATGGGTCATAACTCGTCACAAACTGGACATAAAACGGCCAACTGACCAAAACGACCTAGGTCGAGCTGAGAAGTGGGCGAGTGTAAGCCCCTGCCTGCACATCCGCCAGCCGCGTCTTGACCTCCTCGAAGGTGCCGCGGCACTCGCCGTTGAACCCCCCGGCGAACTGGTGCACGCGAAACGCAAACCGCACCGTGGACCAGAGGCTTACACTCGTCCACTTTTCAGCTCACCCTGAGCCGTTTCTGACACAAAATACGCCCTAAACACCCCCTGATGCCCCATAACGCCTCCTAAATACCCCTTAAACAACGTCTCAATGCACCCTCTATCCCACAGAAAACGCTCACGCTGGGCAGCAAAGTGGACGAGTGTAAGCCCCTGCCGTGGACGCCAGCACGTCCCGCGCCGCCGTCTCCGCTTTCGCCGCCGCCGTCACCGCCGCCGTGGCCCTCGAGCTGTCCGCCTCGGCCGCTGTCTCCACCCAGGGTCCGGCCACTCGTTCCCGTTCCAGATCGACCTCACTGTTTGCTCATAGCGTTCCAGTGTACCCGTGTACATTCGCCGCATCCTCCTCCCTGACCTGGCCACTCGCTCCCATTGCACCTCATCTGCGGAGCCGTTATGTCCCTGCAACCGCACCTCACACCACTGAAAGGCGCTGGCCGTGTTTAGCTGAAACGGGAACGATTAGCCAGGGCAGGGAGGACGACGCGGCGAATATGAGCGTGTGCACCGGTGCACTATGAGTGAATAGTCGAGTGCCTAGTCTGTAAAGCACACTACCTGTAGCATCTCGTACTACCTGTGGTTAGTAGGCGCTTAGTGATTTTGACAAAAAGTCATTTGACTCATGGCCAAATCACCAAACTCCAGCTTACTAGAGGTTACTTACCAACAGACTAGGCACAAGGGAACGATTTGACAGAGCCTGCCTCGGCCTCGGCGTGGGCAGCCGCTACGGCGGCGTGGGCGTCGGCGGCGGCGAGGCACACGCGCATGTGCCCGCTCGCCAGCCGCAGCGTGCCGTGCCGCACGGCGGTGACGGTGCCTTTGTCCCACGGCACGCCATGCTCTAGGGCCTGTCAGATAATGCTCACCATGTCATAGGATGCGTTTCACCTGAAATAAACGAGGGTGCATGAACCGTGGGATGACGCGGCGAGCGTTACCACGTCATAGGATGCCATCAACTTCAGGATGCAAGGGTTGGAAATCCGTTGGATTACGTGGCGAGTAATATATGCCAGGCTCTGCCGTGCTCCGCGTACCGCCGCTGGTCGCCGTCCGCCGTCCGCTCCAGCGTCTCCACCCGCCAGAAGGGTCATCGAGATATAACACTCGAGAAGAAAGGTTTAGGATTTAGGGTTTAGGGCTTAGGGTTTAAGGGTTGACTCGCCTTCAGGGTGAATGCTTATACAGGCGCGCGGAGGAGGATGGATGAGATTCAACGTCGGTCGAGAGCTTTTTCTCAATCACCTCCCTGCTCTGCGCTGAATCTTGTCAATTGACTTGGTGATCCGGTCGCACTCGTCCCGCGCCAGCCTGGCAGCCGCCGCGGCGGCGGTGGCGGCGGCGGCGGCGATGGATGTGGGCGATCCCCTCGCTGTCGGCTTCGGCGGCGGTGGCGGAACGTGTTCAGGCCATTCCCTAGAGCCTGACAAATTGCCTGCAACGTCATCTACCGCATCTTGAACCTTCGTTTCTTGATTTAAACCGGATCGCTAGAGCCTGACAGAAAATTGACAGCACCGTCATCGACACGCATGTTGAACCCTGGTTTCTTGATGTAAACGGTATCCCATGACGTGGTGAGCAATATCTGCCAAGCCCTACCATTCCCTCATCTCGCGGCGCATCTCCTCCAACTCCTCGTGAACAACATACGCCTCCCTCTAGGGCCTGGCAGGTATTACTCGCCACGTTACAGGATGCCATTCAACTCAAGAAACGAGATGTTCCAAATGTGCTGGGATGACGTGGCACGCGATATCTGCTGAGGCTTTCAAAATGTGCTGGGATGACGTGGCGAGCAATCTCTGCCAGGCCCTACCTCCCTCCAGGCGTCAATGCGTGCCTCAGGCCAACTGGCCACATCTTTGAGCACCGCCAGCTAGGGCCTGCCAGACATCGCTCGTCACGTCACAAGCTGCAAATCAATTCGAGAAACGAGGGTTGAAATGGGTGTCGATGACGTGGCAGGCAATATCTACCAGGCCGTACCGCCCGCTCGTCGCTGAGGCGCCCTAGCGCCGCGTCCACCGTAAACACAAACTCACCCAGCGCCTCCATGTCGGCCGGGCGGGAGCCGCGCACCTCCGTCGCCAGCTCTTCCACCAACTAGGGCCTGGCAGATGTTGCTCGCCGCGTCATCTAATGCAGTGATGAACCCTCGTTTTTATTTTTATTTTTTACGTTCATCGAGCCCCATGGCGCTTTCAGTCAGGTCCGAGCAAGGGCCGGTAAAGTGACCCCAGATATTTTCCAGTTAAGAGGGATATATTTTGATTTTAGGGGGGTATTAGGGGGATATCAGGGGGGTTGTCTCGTGAAGATAAAACCCTAAGACCTACACCACAAACCCTGATGTACTTTTACAGTCCGTTCACTGGTGGATTCTGGGGTCACTTTACCGGCCCTTGTTCGGACCTATCAGTCAGATGGCGTCATATGACGTGGCGAGCAATGTGTGGCAGGCCCTACCAGCAGCGGTCCGAACAAGCGCCGCTCGTGTTCGATGGCGTTGTAGTGGCCGGACCGCTTCTGTATCTCAGCCATCAGCATGTTGCGACCGCCGTCGAAGGCCTGCCAGATGTTGCTCGCCACGTCACCCAACACTTTGTGAACCCACGTCTATGAGGTTAAATGGAATCATACGACATGGCAATTATTGTCTGCCCGGCCTTACCGCCGTCGGCGCCATCGGAGCCGCCGCCGCCGGCGTCGCCGGCGGAGGCGGTGCCGGTGCGGTCTGATTTGTTGTGCTCCACGTTTTTCTTGAAGCCCTGGGCGCCCAGAAGCTCGCGGCGGAGGTCATGGAACAGCGAGAGGACCTCGGGGCAGGGGCTTACAATCGACCAGCTCAACGTAAGCGCTTACTGTGGGATTGGGGGTGCATGTGGGAGATGTTGAGGGGTGTCTAGGGGATGTTTAGGGGGTATTAGGGAGTATTAGGGGGTATTATGGGGGGGGACAGAGTGTATTCTGTGTCAAAAACGGCTCAGGTTGAGCTGAGAAGTGGACGAGTGTAAGCCCCTGCCTCGGGTGCGCGCTGCACCCCGTCCCCGCTGCTGCCGCCGCCGCCGCCGTTGGCAGCGCTGATGCTGGTTCCCGCTCCTAGAGCGCCCGGTAGCGGCGGCGGCGGCGGCGGGCCCCGTCCTCCCGGCAGCGGGGGAGGCGGCGGAGGAGGCGGCGGGCCCCGGCCTCCCGGCGGCGGCGGCGGCGGCGGCGGTGGCGGTGGTATCTTACCGCCTGGCGGTGGCGGCGGTGGCGGTGGAGGAGGAACACCTCCCGGTGGCGGCGGCGGCGGCGGCGGCGGAGGAGGTATCTTGCCGCCTGGCGGCGGAGGCGGTGGCGGCGGTGGCGCGCCCCGTGGGCAGGGGCTTACACTCCTCCACTTTTCGGCTCAACGTAAGCGCTTTGGGTGGAATAAGGGGTACATTTAGGGGTTCTTTAGAGGGTATGTAGGGAGTGTTGTGGCATGTGAAGGGGTGCTCAGGGTGTATTTTGTGTCAGAAATGGCTCAGGTTGAGCTGAAAAGTGGACGAGTGTAAGTCCCTGCCCGTGGGCCTCCTGCCGCCGCCGCCGGCCCCGCCGCCGCCGTCGCTGGTGTCGCCTTGGCCTTCGCCGCCGCTGACATTCTCTTGATATCCGCCAGCAGCCCCTCCATCTCCTCCACGCCGCGCGCCGCCACGCCACTCGCTCGCCCCACCCCACTAGGCTTTCCCAAACCACTGGGCCGCCCGAGCCCACTTTCCCGCCCGAGCCCAGTATTCCGAGCCAACCCACTTGCCCGCCCCAATCCACTCTCCCGCCCTAACCCACTCGCCCGCACCAGACCACTATCCCGCCCCACACCACTAGCGCGAACCAGCCCGCTATCCCGCCCCAGACTGCCGCCCCCATCTCCTGCAGTCGGGGATGACTGTCTGTTCGAAGCAGGCTCATCACCGCCCCCATCGCCCGAATCGGAGAATCTACCGGGAATCTTGACGCGGCCCACGGGGGCGGCGGGCTTGGAGCGGGCCGCCCATCCCGCCGCCGCCCCCGCGCCCCACCCCGCCGCCGCCCCCACCCCCGCACCCGCCGCCGCCTTTGATTGTGTGCCCGTGGTGTACCGGTCCCCTCTCGCCGATGCAGCCGCCGCCGCCGCCGCCGCCGCGGATCAGGGGCTTACAGTGGCCCACTTTTCAGCTCAACCTGAGCCGCTTCCGACACAAAATACACCCTAAACACCTCCCAATACCCCCTATTCCCTGCTAATCACCCCCTAAACGACCCTTAACTGCACGCCCTATCCTCCGGAAAGTGCTTACGTTGAGCCGGAAAGTGGACGAGTGTAAGCCCCTGCCGCGGATGCTGCCGTGGGATTGGCGCTGAAGGGCGCTGGGGCTGACGTGGACGCTGAGGACGCTGGAGATGTTGTGGATGTTGTGGATGTTGTGGATGTTGTGGATGTTGTGGATGTTGTGGGGGGCGGTGCAGCGGGCCAGGAGGGAATGCCTCCGCTTTCCCGCCCGAGGCCACTGGCACGTCCCAGACCACTGGCCTGACCCAGCTGCGTCAGGTACGACTGCTTGACGGGGGGAAGAGGGTGAGAGGACAGGGTGTCGTCGCCGCCTTCCCCTCCGCCTCCTCCATCTCCTCCGCCTCCGAATTCTCCACCACTGGCATCGCCGCCGCCGTGAAGTGGAGGCGGCGGCGGCGGCGGCGGCGGCGGTGGGGGCAGCGGGGGGGCAGGGAGCGCCACAACATCCCCTTCCCCCCCGCCGTCGCCCCCGCCCCCACCCCTGCTTCCGCCCTGAACCCCACCCTGCACCCCGACCTGCCCCCCGCCCCCCGCCTCTTCGTTCGGCTTCCGGCGCCGGAACAGGAAGCGCAGCGGGCGTGCGACCACCCCCCCGAGCATCGCCCCAAGCGTCAGCCCTTCTGCCTCCGGAGACCGCGCCGCTTCCCGCGCCGCCCGCATCCGCTCCTTGACCATCGAAGGGAGCGCCATCCCCGCCCCCGCCGTCTCCGACCGAAGCTCCTCAACCAGGCTGCGCCCGGGCCCCTCACCCTGCCCCGCCGCCAGATCCTCCAGCAGAGATTGATAGATGAGCCGCCGCAACGCCGCAGCATCCGGGGCAGACGACCCCCCGTCCCCGGCGATCACCTCCTCCATGGAGTAGTGACTGACGGACAGTGCTCGCCACGTCGTGAAATGCATTTTGAATCCTCGTTTATTCAATTCTATGGCATCATATGACGTGGCAAGCACTGTCGCCACGTCATGAGACGCATTTTGAGCCCTCGTTTCTTGAATTACATGGCATCATATGACGCGGCGAGCACCATACACCAGTCCCTACCATGGAGATGAGCTCCCCCAGCGCCCGCTCCAATCGCTCCCGCTCCCGGCCCAGAGTACACGCTTTGGCGGAAGTCCGGGCGTGTTGCATGGACAGCTCCTTGATGGTATAGACGCCACCGCCGTGGCCTTCGCCCGCCCCGTCCCCGCCGCCGAGGCTCTCGTCGCTGGCTTCGGTCCACGCCACGCCGGAGTTGGCGGCTTCTGCCATCTGCGCGTCGATAGCCGCCACGTCACCCGCCACCTCCGCCTGCTCATCCGCCACCACCTTGAGGGCCTCTTCTAGGTCGGCACGGAACAGCGCGGCGGCCGACTGTTCCTCGACCGCCGACGCTGAGTCAACATCTTCATCTTCCCCAGGACCCATCGCCGCTGCCACTGCCGCTGCTGCCGCCGCCGCTTCCAGCGCTTTACTTGACATGTCAGCTTTACCCGCCATCGAAAGGTCAACCACGTCGGTTCCGCCCCCCCCCCCGCCACTTGGCATGCCGCGATAGCCCCCTCAGCGAAGGGCCAGGCTGATATTGCTTGCAACGTCGTACGATTCCATTCAAAGTAAGTACGAGGGATTGTAACAAAAACACGCTGGATGACGCGGTGTGCAAAATCTGCCAGGCTCTACCTCGGCTGCTACCGCTCCTCCCGCGGTCGATGGTATGGTCGATGGTAGCAGTCGACTCACGCGGACTCAACTTCGGAGGAGTCACACACGCGAGCGAGCGCACCGCCTCCGATAGATCCGCCGCCGCCTGCGCCTGCGCTTGCGACGCCTCGGCTAACCCCTTCCCCTTGCGCTCCTCCTCCTCCAGCCGCGATAGCTCCATCACAGCCCGCAGCAGCTCCGCGTCCTCCTCGGGGGTTGAATGACGCGGGGCGTCGAACGATGCCGCCGTCGCCTCCACCAGTTCCCTCTCATACTCATCACTGTGTCCCTCCGCCGCTCCGCCGGACGCCGCCGGCAGCGGCGGCAGCGGCGGCGGCGCCCGGGCTGGGGGCGGGGGCGGGGGCGCCGCCCCGAATTGAAGGAATCCCGAAGGGAGCCACGACCCTCGTCGACGATTCCCCTCCTCGTGCTGCTGCTGCTGCTGCGGCGGCGGCGGCTGCGGCTGCCGCGGCTGCTGCTGTTGCTGATGATAATGCTGCTGCTGCAACAGATGCAGTTGCTGCAACTGCTGTGCGTCGTGCTGCTGCTGCCGCTCTGAGTCGAGCTGGAATTGATGCTGCGGCTGCTGGAACTGATGTTGCTGCTGCTGATGCTGTTGCGCGTTGTACTGCTGCTGCTGTTGCGCCGCCGCCGCCCTCGCCGCCGCGGTCCGCTCATCATCTTTCTCCTTCTCCTGCTCCTCCGCTGTCGCACGAACGGATGACACCGCCCCGCGGCACGCTTGGCTCACCCCCTGGAACGCACTCTCCATACCCTGCAGCTTCGTGAGGCTCACCTTTCCGTTGCCCGCCCAGAGGGTCCGACAGATATCGCTCGCCACGTCATGGGATGCCATTCAACTTAGCTTACGAGGGTCTAGAACGTGGAGCAGGACGGCGGGCAATATCTGTAAGGCCCTACCCCCCGTCTCCCTCCGCCACGCGCCACCCGCCAGCGCCGCCCACGCATCCAAAATCCCCGCCAGCCTCTCGAGCACGGTGGCATCCCGGCGGTGCACCACGGTGTAGCGGCACAAGTTGAAATTGAAAACGGAACTTGAAAGCGGTCATCATACTTTAGTCTCACGCGCTGGAACCAGGCGCTTTCAACATGGGCTTGAATCAGTGATCCACGTGACACTGCAAAGTGTTACGTGTACTGGCATAACATGTATGAGATAACATGTTACGCGTCACACGTAACGCATTCGGTCGCGCGGGGGTGTTATTTTATGTATGTTATGTGGCTGTTGCGTGGACCAGTTATGTGGCTCTTACGTGACTGCTGTGTTATGTCATGCCAGTTATATACGTCAGGTTGACATGCACCACCCTACCTCGATGACGTGGTGGAAGCGCGCCAGCCACTCGTCCTCCGCCAGGTCCTCCAGCACCGCGTGGAACCGCTGCCAGGGCCGAGAAACCAATGCTAGCCAGAATCACAATGTGTAAAGAAACACAGGTCTAAAACGTTGTGGATAATGTGGCCAGCAGTATTGAACATTTGCTTAGCCCCACCGGCTGCGGCGGCACCACCGCTTTGCCTGTCAGCAGGGCCCTTCATGAGTAGTAGTGTTTCCATCTCGGCGTTAAGTGGACGGGGTTGGTTCAATGCTCACTACTTGAACGCCATGGGGCTCGATGAACGTGAGTTCGAAGAACGTGTGTGACAACGCTATACCAGCTCTGGTGGATGAGGGTGGTTCAGTGCTGACCCTGTGAGCGCCTTGGGCTCGATGAACGTTGGTAAAGAAATGCAAATTTGCATGGCCCTGCCCTTTGGGTCGTAGAAGTTGGCCACGGCCTCGTGCAGCACCCCGAGGGCCACGAACGTGTCGGCGCCGGCGCAACTCTCTGCGACAGTGTGTGCGCGTGGAGCGCCGGCGTCAGTTGGGCGCGATGTCACTGAATGTGTACGAGTACGGGTACACTGTGAGCAAACAGTCAGGATGAAACTGGGAGAGAAGGCAGCGTGTGCGTGTGAAGGGGCGGCGTTAGTCGGGCGCGGTGTCACTGAAGGTGTAAAGGTACACTCTGAGCAAACAGTCAGGATGAAAGTGGGAGAGCAGGCACCCTCGGAAGGCACCCCTCTCCCCGAGGAAAGGAATTTCGACGCAAAGTTGTTATGCATCACAATAGGGTGGGGCTGCTCTCTCCTCTCTCACCTATGGCGCGCGCCAAAGCCTGCAGCGCGTGCGGTGCCGCGCTGCGATACACGCGCGGGGCGGGCCGTCGAGCGATGTCAGGACGTGACGTGGCAGGCAGCAATACACGGGGTGGTGATGTCGGCATTCATAGTGTTATTTTTTGTTTTTTTGGACTCGAGGCCGAGGGCCATCGTGGCGGCAAGGCGGGGCGGGTAGTCGAACGCCAGCTCGAAGTTACCGACATCGACGACGGCGGGGAACGAGCGCGTCACGGCCGCGTGTGAAGAGAGAGATTGTGTGTGAGGACTGAGGAGCGAGGGGAGCGACGAGGGAGAAAACAGTTATTGGCTTGTTTACAAAGGGATGCCTCGACGAAGACGCACCGGGTGCCGCCGTCGGCGAGCAGGCCGCAGAACTCGATGACGCCGTGCACGTGCGCGTCATCGTCCTGGCTGCCCCGCGCCGTGCGCCGCAGTATCGCGGCGAAGGCCACCTCGCTCGGCGCAGCCATGCGCACTCCGCGGACGTGGCGCGCTCGACCAGTGAGGAGAGGATGTCGGGCCAGGCATCAAAGTTCACAAAGTGACTCGGCACCACCCCCTTGGCCCCTCATAATGAACCCCTCCCCGGCCCCCCTTCGAGAGAAAATACCCCCCGACCGCGACCCCGCGCGAAACGGTCAAAACGACACGTGACAGATGCGCCCATCCACGGCGACTAAGCGTCGGTCAATGCACTCTGCGTCACTTCGCACGTCGAGCGAGCACCCACACGCCACAGTTCCATCCAAACACGCGTCCTAATCGCCACCCGCGCCAGCCGCCAGTCTCACATATATCGGGTACGGAACCGCGACACGGTTCCTCGACAGGAAGGTTGAGGAAAATATATTCCTTTTGGTCGGATTCCTTGGTGCTCTCTGCTTCTCCTTGGTTGCTCTCTCCTCCTCCTTGGTGCTCTGTGCTCCTCCTCTCCTCTGCTGTCCGTCCTCCTCCTCCTTCTCTCCTCCTCATCATACTCCTCTCTCCTCTCCTCTCCCCTTCCTCCATTCTTCTCTCCTCCTCCGCGTCTCCTCCTCTTCTCTCGGGCACGACCCGAGTCCTGCGACGTCGGCACGCGTGCCGAGCCAGCATCACGCGTGTGAACCGACACAGTCACACAATGGGGGCCGGGGGCGGCACGTTCGTGCCACGCACCGCGGAGGAGAAGGCGGCAGTCCCCATTATCGTCGACGCCGGCGTCGCAGTAGCCTCGGGCCTGGTCGCGGCGGTAGCGGTATCTCCGTTCCTCCTATGCGTCGACCGCGGTGTGGTCGCTGCAGCCGCGGGGACGGCACCTGGGTATGGCATAACGCGTGGCAGATATTGATCGCCACGTCATATGGTACCGTTCAACTCAGGAAACAAGGGGTCAACGCGCGTGACGCTGACGCGTCTTGGCTATCTGTGTTAGGCTCTACCCCGCGCGGCTCGCTGTTCCGCGCCATCTTGCTCGCCGCTTCGGAATTCGTGGCAAGGCAATGCAGATATTTTGCGCAACAGTTATCCAACGCGTTTCGAAACTCGTTTCTTGAGTCAGATGGCATCTTGTGACGTGGCGAGCGATATCTGCCAGCCCCTGATTGGTGGTGAAGCCGAAGGTGGCGCTCACGTCGCCGGCGCTGTGGATGGTGGCGGGCGTGTACGGCGCCACGTACAGTGAGGCCTGGTGGCAACCAGACTGTTTGCTCATAGATCAAAGTGTACCTGCACACACTCATCTCCTCCTCCATTACTTGCTCATGGTGTGCCTGTGGACATTCACCTCTTACTTATCCTCCTCTCCCTCCTCCTCCTCCTCCTCCTCCTCGTCCTTCTCGTCCTCCTCTAGTACACGAATACATGTTAACCTCCTCCTCCTCCTTCTCCTCCTCCTCTTCCTCCTCCTCCTCCTCCTCCTCCTCCTCCTCCTCCTCCCCCTCCCCCTCCTCCGGTACAGTGATACATCTTCACCGCTTTCTTCGCCTCCTCCTCTTCATCTGGCACACTGGTACACTCTGAGCAAACAATCGGACGGCACCGGACCCTGCCCGCCGGCGCGGCGAACCTGAGCGACGTGGCCGCGGAGCGCAGCGGCACGGGCTTACACTCGTTCACGTAAGAGCTCAACTTGAGCAACTTCAGGACACAGTCATGAGTTAAGTTGGGTCACACGGTGGACGGAAGAGCTCAAGTTAAGCTGAAATGGGACATAATGTAAGCCCCTGCGCAGCGGCGCCAACGCATCAGTGTGCGCCACCGGGAAGTTCGCCGCTACCACGGGCGCCAACATGACGGGCTCCATCATGAAAGACGCCGCCTTCGCCACGCTCTTCGGCGCGGCAGGGCCTTACATCACAACTTCTTGAGCATATTTCAGGAATCGAGTGGGATAATCCTGTGGTTTCAGGGCGATAAGGCCTTGCATCACAAATACCTCAGCTTTCCTGAGGTATTCAGTGGTGTATCTCGGTGATGTCAGGCACAAAACGCTTAAAGTAAGCTGACAAATGTATTCAAATTCAAAGTTAAGCTGAATGATGTACTTAAGGATGGCCCTGCGGCGCGACGGCGGCAGCGGCGGGCACGCCAGCGGTGGTCCCTCTGGCATCGTACGCGTTGTTCGCGGTGCGCGACTGCCTGACCATCAGCGGCGCGTTCTTCGTGCCGGCCGCGCTGGCCGTCGCGCTGTCGAGCAGCGGTCGGATGGACGAGAATGCCGCGGGTGGGGACGAGCATATTCCTACATTGCCCGCCGCATCATCTGCACGCATTTATGTATTGAATCCCCGTTTCCTGACTTGAATGACATCTGATGACGTGTCGAGCACGATTTACTCGATCCGCGTCATGCGCCATGTTGCAAACCGTGGTATGTTGAGTTAGATTGCATCCTATGACGTGGCGTGCAATGTCTGCCCGGCTCTAGCCGCGGGCGCCGTGTCGCAGATGGTGTCGCCGTCTGCCATGCAGTTAATCTGCACCCCACTGCACCTCATTGTAAGGCCTGGCCACTCGTTCCTTGACGGTTCGCTCATAGTTTACTGGTGTACCCGTATGCGCTCGCCGCATCCTCCTGGCCTGGCCACTTGCTCCCTTTTCAGCTCAACCTGACTGTTTGCTCATTGTGTACTAGTGTTCCCCTACCTGATGGCGCTGAACCTCGTCAACGTGCCCAAGGCGCCAATGTCGGCGCGCCTGGCCGCGCTTGCCGCTAAGGCAGGGCCTGGCAGATATTGCGCATGCTCGCCACGTCATAGGATCCCGTTTCGCTGAAAGAAACTAGAGACCAAAACGCGTGTCGATGACGTGATGGGCAATGGGCCTTACAGATATTGCTCGTGCTCGCCACGACATAAGATGCCGTTCAACTCACGCATCGAGGGCTCACAATGTGGGTCGATGACGTGGCGGGTAACGTGTGCTTGTCCCTGTCTTGAGGGTCCGGCGGCTACACTAGCGCGGTCGCTGCGCCAAGTGCCGGCATACGGCATCGGAGGGCTGCTCAACTCCCAGCTGCGGCAGGGGGGGCGGGACGGGGCCACCGACCACTACCTTCTCCGCCGGTCGGCCAAGCGCTTCAGCAGCGGTATGGCCTGGTAGATAATGCACGTCACCTCATACAAGTAGACACGCATTTGGGACCATTTATTGAATTGACTGCCATCATATGACGCAGCAAGCATTATCTGCCAGGCCCTGAGCAGCGGCGAGCAGCTGGACGCGGTCACGAAGGGGGTGCGGGCGTGGGGGCTGCAGCTGTCCAGCATGCTGCTGCGGAATAGCGGCCGGACGTGGGACACGGGGAAAGTCAGCGGCGAGCGCCAGGAAATGGTGCGTTCTTTGGGGGGGTCCAGGCGCACTCAGTTGGCGCACGTGCAGGTTCCGGTGGCACGCGACGCATCTGGGCGCGCCGCGGTACTCTTCCCTGGTGCTGCTGCGGCGGTGGAGGGGGCTCGCCAAGGAGCGGCGCCGCCGCCGCCGTTGAAGCCGCGGCAGGCCGGGTCGGGCGCTCGCGTGTCCCGCAGGCAGACAACGGCGGCGGGGGCGGCAGCGGCGGGGGCGACAGCGGCGGGGGGGAAGGGGGGGGCGGGGACGGGGAAGTCGTGGAGGCCTCCCTGGTTGAGGGCGAGGAAGTCAGCAGCGGCATCATCCTCCGCATAGTGTACCGGTCTAACAGTGTCAGAGTCTCCAACCACTCGTATTACGTTGCAGATTCAATGTCATGTTGGGTGTTTCTAATATTACTGTACACCCCCTGAAGAACGTTGCTAAACAAATAATAAATGGAACCATCAATGCCATTACTTCAACCTCCTTTCATTTGTTTGTTGCTCGTCTTGTGAGCGCCTTGGGTGTCGATGGACGTTGGTTAGAACAATTTGTACAAAAGAAATCACAGCAGCACGTATGCAACGGAGCACGTTTTCATGTCACGCGCTGGCCCCATGTTGCTTGTTAGCTCAACCTGATTGTTTGCTCATAGTGTACCAGTGAATCCAACACACTCGCCGCTCACAGCGCTCACCGCAATGTTATCCGATGTAACCAGCTAAGGATGTCGACCATCACCGTTCCCCACCCACGTCATAGGATGCCTTAACTCGTGAGACGAGGGTCAAGCACGCAGCGCCTCAGGGCACCCACTGCTTTTGGGCACCCCCTCAATAAACTGCCATAAATGGTCATATTTCGGAACATGCCTTCACATCGTATGGGCATTTGTCGTCAGGAATAAGCATGACACGTGGGAAAAAACAGCCTTGCCTTGGAGAGGGGGGGCGTTGCGGGCGGGTGGGCGGCGGCGGCGGGGGGGCGGTGTGTCGCGTGGGGCACTGCGGCGTCGCGGTGACGCAGACGCGGCAGTTCGGATTACAGCGGATATTGGTGGTAGATGACGCGGCAAGCATTGTTATACTGAGGGTGTATCTTGCTATAACATCTACTATTCAAGTCACACGCGCAGCCACGCTCGCGTAACAAATTTATACAACGTTATGCATTGAATCATAGTTGACGTTTCAGTGGGACTCATCAGTCGTTTGTGTCATGCGGGCACAAGCATTCGTTCGTTCTTTCATTGCTGTCATTATCATTTCGAGTGTTTCACTTGCATCGTGCGCTGCTTCACCGAGGGCCCGGCAGAAAACGCTCAGCACATCTCGGGGTGGCATTTAACTCGATATACCAGGGTTAACAACGTGTTTAAGGACATTGCTGAGCAATTTCTGCGGGGCACTACCTCCAAGATGGACACCGCACGCTCGGCCGGGAACCGTTATCAGGCCCAGCTGCCGCCTAGCCCCGCGCCGCATCCTCCGACATCGCCGCCGCCGCCGCCTGCCCCGCCACCCACGCCGCCTGCTCCACCGCCGCCGCCGCCTCCGCCGCCGCCAGCTCCGTCGCCCGCACCGCCGCCTCCGCCTCCACCTCCGCAACCAGCCCCGCATTATATGCCTCCCGCGCCTCTGGCGGCAAGTCGGCGGATAACGGGTGGCGCATGCGGGGCTGCTGCTTCTCCTTCTCCTCCTCCTCGTCATCCTCCTCATCCTCCTCATCCTCCTCCCCCTCCTCATCCTCCTCCTCGAGCCGCGTGCCCTTGGAGTGGTCCACCGTGGCGGCGGCAGCGGCAGGTTCGCCGGGGTACACCTTGGGCTCCTTCGCGGGGGAAGCAGCGGGGGGGGATCCGCCGGCCGCGGCGGGTACGCCGGCGGGGACGTCGGCGGCGAGGGTCATACGGATATTGCCTCCCCCGTGTTACCGGCTTGGCTCATAAAACGCGGGTTGAGTTTAACAGTTGATGACACGGGTATTCATAATCAGGATGAGCCTCCGGATGATGAGGCCACACTCCTTCGCGTCACGGGCTGACGATTGACTCGATAAACACGGTGAAGTGGTGCAAGTTGAATTTGAAAGCAAAACGTGAAAGCTGTAGTTGATAATATGTAAGTTCCAGGCGCTGACATCAGGCGATGTCAACACGGGTTTCACCGGTTCCAACTTGCACCGCCCCATCAAAGGGACCGCACGCGGTTGATGTCACGGGGACTCATACACCGGATGAACCTAGGTACTGAATCCCCCACGTCACGGTCGGACTGACGATTAACTGCAGCTGTGCACGCCATTCATGACGCGGGTCAGACAACGCCCGCCGAGCCTCCCCCTGCCGACGGCGGGACCTCCGCTGTACTTGGCCGCCGCCGCGGCGAACACCGCCGCCGCCGCCACCACCTCGGGCTCGTTCACGGGCGCCGGCGGCGGCGACGGCGGCGCGCGGATGATGATCACCGGCGTCTTGCACCTGCGCGGATAGATATGTAAGTGGTTAGCGAGAGCGCGAGGGAGGGACGCTTCCGCGCATATAAGGAGGCACCAGGCGTTCTGCCTGGCCCTGGCACGTACATATAATTGGTTAATCACGCTCACGGATGCAAAGGGTGTGGTTAATTGGGCATGCATTGCACAGTGTGGCGGATTGAAGGATGACGTGGCGAGCACCGGTACACTACGCGGTGGATGAGGGGCGAGCACCGGTACACTACGCGGTGGATGAGTGGTGAGCACCGGTACACTATGGGGAGTTAGGGGACCCACCGGTGCAGGCAGTAGGTGGTGACGCTGCCCACGAACAGCTCGCGGAACCGCCCCTTGCCGCAGGTAACGCCTTCTGAATCGGTATCGCTTCAGCTCAACTGCCAGCTGTTTTTTCCTCAACACCTCACGTAAAACCACTCAAAGCAAGGCGCTGTAGTTGAGCTGAAAAAACAGGGAACTAGTGGCCAGTCCAGGGAGGAGGATGCGGCGACTGTGTACGGATACACCAGAGCACCATGATCGCACAGTCGGGCCAGGGAGGAGGATGCGGCGTACGTTCACAGTCAGGGGTAGTGGCCAGGCCAGGGAGGAGGATGCGGCTAGCGTGTACGGGTGCACCGGTACACTACGAGCTAACAGTGCGGGAACGGGTGTGAGGCCCGACCCGTGGCTGGCCACGATGACGGCGGGTGTGTGCGGGTACCGGTACACTATGAGCAAACAGTGAGGCCCGACCCGTGGCTGGCCATGGGTACCGGTACACTATGAGCAAACAGTGAGGCCCGACCCGTGGCTGGCCATGGGTACCGGTACACTATGAGCAAACAGTGAGGCCCGACCCGGGTACCGGTACACTACGAGCAAACAGTCAGGCCCGACCCGTGGCTCGCCATGATGACGGTGGCGGCGCCCGTGTCCTCCGCGCCCGAGGGCCTGCCAGATGCTGCTCGCCACCTCATATGATGCCGCTTAACTCAAGACACGAGGGTTCAACATGCGCGTCGATAAAGCGGCGGGCAACGGGCATGGCAGATATTGCTCCCACGTATAGGATGCCATTCAATGCAAGAAGCGAGCGTTCAGATGCGTGTTATTGACGTCGTGGCTGGCAACGGGCCTGGCAGTCATAGCTCGCCACGACATAGGATGCCGTTGCACTCAGGAACGAGGGTTCGAATGCCTATCGACGACGTGACTGGCAATGGGCCTGGCTGATACTGCTCACCACGTCATAGGATGCCGTTAAACTCAAGCAACGAGGGTTCCAACTGCGTGTCTATGACGTGGCGAGCACCATTCGCCAGACCGTACCGCGCGCTCGCAGATGATCTCACCGATGTGTGGTGGCGCAAGTTGGGATTAAAAGCAAAGTTTGAAAGCAAATGATAACAATTTAGTTTCAGCGCTAAGTTCCAGGCACTTTGAACACGGGTTCGATCGGTTCGACCTGCACCGCCTGACCGATGGAGCTGGTGTCCGTCTCGAACGCCACCGCACCCCAGGGACCGCCCGTGACTGTTTGCTCATACTGTGCCTGTGCATACCATGCGGTGGATGACGGGGCGAGCACCGGTCGTCCGATACACTATGCGGTGGATGACGTGGCGAGCACCGGTACACTATGTGGTGGATGACGTGAAGAGCACCCTCCGGTACACTATGTGGAGGATGACGTGGCGAGCACCGGAACACTGTGTGGTGGATGACGTGGCGAGCACCGGTGCACTATGCGGTGGATGACGCGGTGAGCACCGATACACTATGCGGGGGCAGTCAGGCCGCCCCGCCCCGCCCCTGTACACTACGCGGGGGCCCGCAGTCAGAGAGTCAGGCCACCCAGCCCTGCCACCTCGGCTGTGAACTGCACCCCGGCGGCGCGCAGCCTGGGGTACATGGCGCTCTGCAGGTAGTGCTCCGCGTCCGTGCCGCAGGGCCGCGCCGCTCCTTCACTGACTGCTCGATCATTCTGGGTCCGCCTAATCCGATGATCTGAAATACTGAAATCAGCCGACCGACCATGTGCGGACAGGCTTGATCGCGGTTAATCGGTGGTCGGTCGGCGTTGATCGGATTGAATCAGTGGTCGGTCGGCGTTGATCGGGGTGTTTTTTGCATCTTGGAAACCTAACTTCTCCCTGAGTTTTGGTTCGCTGAACCTCTAACCTGGTGCGCTGAAATGAGTGTGTACGGGTGCACTGGTACACATCGATCCAACAGTGAGGCCCCGCCGCGCGGGACGACGCCTCTCGCCGCGGGTCGGGCCGATCCTGCCCCAGCTGCTCGGGGGCATACGTGCTGGTCACGGCGTACCGCCTGAAGGGAAAAGACAAACGCCGCGCGGCCGCGGAGGCAAAATGGGGATGAGTGTCAGGCCTGATGAGGGGACGAGTGGCTGACCCCAAAAGGGGACAAGGGGGTGAGTGCCAGGCCCCGCCGCGCGGAACGAGCCCTCCTGCCGCGGGTCCGCAGGCGGCGGGGGCACCAAGTCGGAATCGAAGGTGGTGGTGGTGACGGGGGGGCGCCTGAAGTAGAACCCCGTGCGCAGGCCGCTGGCGATTGATCGGTGGAGATAGAGGGGTGGAAAGTGTGATGGGTGGAGTGAGAGTTGCGGAGAGCGTGATATGTCGAGTGAGAGTGGTGGAGGCGGAGGTAAGTGGGAAGCAGGGGCGTGGGGCGTGCATGGTGCGTGGTTCGGCGTGTGCGTGTGTGCATGAGCCAATCGGGCTCCGATGTTTCTGATAAGCAAGAGTGTGTGAAGGTATGTGAGGGGCGGGGGGGGGGGGCTGTGCGGGACCGTGGGTGTGTGAACATAACAGCATACGTGTGTAAAACAACATCAACTGGCGTACTGGGTTTGGCGTTACACTACGGGCATGCAGTGTGACGCACCTGGGGATGACGTGGATGAGGTTGACCTGATCCCCCGCGCGGCAGAAGTTGGCCAACGCCCAGTCCACCATGTACCTGCGGGGGGCGGGGGTCGGGGGTCGGGCGGGAGGTCAGGGTCAGGTGGGAGGGAGGCGGGAGGTCAGGGTCAGGTGGGCGGCAGGGCAGGGTCAAAAGAACAGGAGTTCAGGGTGAAGTGGGCGGGAGGTGGCGGTGAAGTGGGCAGGATGTTGAGGTCAAGCAGGCGGGATGTGAGCGTCAAGCTGAGGGGATGTTATGTCGTCAAGTTGCAGGAGTTGACATGGGTTAATCAGTTATTGCCGAACAAAGTCCTCAAGTTAAGATGGGTTTAATAACGATTAGAGCTAGTTGGGTGCTGGGTTCATGCTAATCAAATGTTTGAGGCTGGACGGGCTGATGGTGACGCACTCGGCCTGGGGAGTGCCGTCCACGGGGATGAGCACGTGGCGCAGCGGGTGCACGACTCCGGCGGCGGGCTGGGGCACGGTGGCGTGCGCGGAGACCTGCGCGGTTGCGGCGGTGGGGAGGGGCGAGTCAGCTCAACACCTCCGAGTTGCTTTCGTACTCGTGAGTTGATCGTTCAGCCATAGCCACAACAAAAGAATAATACTGGCAGACTGGGGGGTTGGGGCTCTCGTCTTGGTCGAGTCATAAGGGCACGCAGCGGCGCGGCGGTGCGTCGGGGCTTTAGCGCGCGGCGGGTCAATGGGTCACCTCCAGGTGGGTCGATTGGGGGGGCACGGCGGAGACGGCGATCACTTCGGAGGTGTCGCGGGGCACGGGGGGCTGTGTGTACAGGCTGGTGGTGCACCATAGCAAACAACCAGACACGGGAACTCGTTTGACACTATCCCGGGGGCGCAGGTTGAACCGGCCGCCGGCGTTGGGGGCGCGTCCCGCCATAGACACTAGAGTGATAGTAACCAGTTCCGCCGCTGTGTCGATCGTGCCGAGCGCGCGTGTCGCCGTTTGTGCAGGGCGGCGGGGGCGGGGTGCTGTAGGGTTTGGCCTATTCAACTCGGATACGGGAATCGTTTGAGGTGCACTTTGAGCAAGCTTTCACATACGGACCTGCGGCGACGGCGCAGGGGGCGCTGGGGGTGGGGGGGACGAGTCGCTGGAGTGTTCGGTACGCTTGTTGCGGGGTGGGCGCAGTGCAAGTCAGCGCTCTGTCAGCATTCGGGGGCTCGGGGCTGGCGCAGGTTGAGTCGTTGTTGAGGTGTTGAGCTCTGAGCTGACGCCTCGGCAGAGTTGACAACTCTCAACGTCGCCAACATATGCTCGGGGATATTGGAGGCCTCGGAGGCCAGGCGTACCGTATTAGCGGGGCCGTCGGTCATGTCCATGTCCATGTTAGCAGCGGCGGGGTCGGAGGGCCGGGGCGGGGCGAGGGGTGAGGGGGGGGTAGGTCGCGGTGGGATACGGTGGCGTGCGTGCGCCGTGGAGTGGCAGAGAACGACGATCTTTGCACCCGAGTTGATTCTCCATTTATTTTCTTTTCTTGGAACGTACCGACAGCGTATAAAGTACCGCCATGTCCATAGGACCGACGGGGAACACACTTAAAAAATAAAAAAAATCATGACTGTTTGCCTGTGTGTACCGGCACACATAGTTAACATTCACACATTTGATAGGGTGAGTTTGATAGGCAATTTTGATAGGATCAATTTGACATATACTACATCGATAGGGTGATTTGGATGCGATTATTTTGATAGGAAATATTTGATAGGTTGATGGGCTGAGGATTTTGGGTTGAAAGTCGATTTTGATAGGTTGTTTTTTTTCGCCACTAAGTGTTCCCCCACCGTCGGTCCTATGGACATGGCGGTACGGACTGACCGAGTGCCTATGGTTGAAGGGTGCCGTCATAATGCCGTGCTGAGCCAAAGGGGATGGTGCAGACAGGTGAGGAGAAGGCACTCCGGCCAGGGCGGGGGCTGCGGCCACCATGCCAGCTGCCAGCTGCCCGCCCCGGCTCTGCATTTGCGCCACCAGGTTCCAACCCAGGCAAGACGAAGGGAAGAGGCCATCCCACCGCAATTTGTTGGCCTCACAATCGTTCCCTCGTCAGCTCAGCTATAGCGCTGGATTCGTCCCTGAAATCTCGCCTGACCTGTGATTCCACAATCTGTGTGTGAAACCACTCAAACAATAATGATGTGTAACCCAGTAACGCTAGGCTCTAAGTTGAAGCAGGAACGATCAAACGATTGTGCATACCTGCCTCCACTCCGCACGGCGTGTCTTCGACGGAAACCTCAACGCCTGCCCGCTTCTCAGGAGGGGTGGGGTACGCGGCGAGCGCTGTGTATCTGCCAGACCCTATCGCCCGCCTTGTCATCCAACACGTGTCGAACCCTCGTTTCTTGAGTTCAACATTACCTTCGCTGCCAGCCAGTGCGTTGCTCAATGGCAAACGCTTCGATGTCAGTTGTTGACCGGGCGGTTTCTTTGCACGGGAGCGGTCGAGGTCGGGAACCGAGGTTGTTGGGAATGATTGTTTGGTGCTTGCGCCGTACGTGGGTGATGCGCGCTGAGACGCGGCGCGTTATAGAGAGGTTGCCGCGCCGGGGAGCGCGACCGAAGTGGCGCCTGAAAACGTTTGACAAACATATTTCGAGGCAACACTCGGCACCCACAAATAAACTGCCGCAAATGACCAGATTTCGGAACATGCCTTCAGATCGTATGGGCATTTGTGGTCAGGAATTATCACGACACGTGGGAAAAACCAACATCAGGCAGGGTTCAGGGAGAGGGGAACAAGAGGCCGACCCAGCGCAGTCCAGCGGCCACATTTACACAGCCACCGCACGCACCACCACACAACAGTTCTCAATGCGCACGCGCACGTCAGGCTCGCCAGGTTAGGTCAGCCGGCGCGTGGTCATCAGTCGCGCGCGGGGTGGCTGCTGAAACGGAGCGATGGCAGCCTCGGACGTGAAGAAGAACTGGAAGAGGGTGCTCATTCAAACGACCTCTGCGCGTCCGTTCGTGAGACAGTTCGGCGCAGTGAGCGCTTCTTACACTTGCGCGAAAGAGGGCCTCGCGCTCGAGCCCGTCTTTCAGGCCACGCTCACGCTCGCGCTCAAGGGACACGCTTCAACACCAACCTTCCTGGCAAGGGGGTCATTGCGAACAGGCACTCGACCGACAGCGACATTGACTGTCCTCCCTCCTCCCGCGCGTATTTTTGAGCACTCACCCTCAAGGTGAGTGAAGCTCATCAGATCTCGGTCAAGTGCTTGCTCTCAGTGACCCTCCATCCAGGGTGAGCGCACGCCCTCAAAGGCAGCGGCTGAGCAGTCCGCAGCTGAGCAAGCTGTACACGCTTTATCAGAGATAGCCGCGTCTGGTCACCCGACAGCGTTGTTCGGCGCTGCACTCGAAACGCTAGACGCGGGGGCACGAGCATCTTCTGGGCAGCTGGCGCCGCGGCAGGCCGGGTTGGGCGCTCGAGTGTCCCGCAGGTTGCGGCCTGCGGCGGGGGCGGGGGCTGGGGCGGCGGCGGCGGGGGGGGTTGGCGCTGCGGCGCCGGAGAAGACTCGCCGAGGAGCGGCAGTGGTGGCGCCGCGGCAGGCCGGGTTGGGCGCTCGCGTGTCCCGCAGGCTGCGGCCTGCGGCTGGGGCGGGGGCGGGGGCGGCGGGCTCGTGGAAGCCTCCCTGGGCGGGGGGCGGAGCGGGGGCGGGGGGGGCAGGAGCGGCGCGGTCGTGTCCTCCCGGGGAGAGGGCGGCGGCGGGGCCGTGGACACCTCCCTGGTTGAGGAGGAGTAAGCCGAGGGTCACGACGAGGGCGGCGGCGGGGTCGTGGATGCCTGCCTGGTTGAGAGGTCGAGGAAGCTGAGCGCGGCATCGTCCTCCGCATAGTGTACCGGTCTCAATTGGTGTGGGAGTCTCCAACCTGCTCTACGAGTATTACGTTGAAGATTCAATATCATGGGTGTTTATTTTTTTACTATTGCACTTCGAAGAACTTTAGCTAAAGCATGAACGGTTTTATGGAACCTAGCATAGGGAATCTAGCATAGCTACGACGTCGCATCATTTCTAGCTTGTCTTGTGAGCGCCTTTCAGCCTTGGGGCTCGATGGACGTTATGATGTTGTATTAGATGTAAAATGAACACAGCTGCACGATACTCAACTGAGCATGTTTTCATGTCACGGCGCGCCGGCCCGTTGTCAGCTCAACCTGAATGCTTGCTCATAGGGTACCAGTGTACCCAACACACTCGTCGCTCACAGCGCTCAATGCATTGTTCTTCGGTGTGACGAGCGCCCGATGTCAACCATCGCCGTTCCTCGCCCACGTCAGAGCACGTAATTTAACTCGTGAGACGAGGGTCAAGAACGCAGCGCCTGGAGGGCACACACTTTATACGAGTAGGCACCCTCTCGGCACGTGGCAAAAACCAATCTTGGAAGGGCAAAAACACGCGAAAACACGTGTGCAAACGACGGTTCGACGGTCTAACGGTTTTCAATCAGTTTTGGACCACGCGTTTTGACCCCGCCAATCGAGTTGGCACGGGCGCACGCAGGCGCCTGTGATAAGCTCACGTCGCGGCTTCACGTACATCTGGTGCGGTGGTCACAGCCCCGGGTTGCGCCGCCGCTGGCACGCGGGGCGCGGACAGTGAACGAGAAGGACTGCTTCTCTCCTCTTCACTCGTCCGATATTTATTGGTGACACACCCGGTTTGAGCCGACGGGGGGATGGGCGGAGCCGCCGGCGGGTTTATACCGCGAACCGATGACCAGAAGGCCGTGGTCCCCGCCTTCGTCGACGCCGCCATCGCCGTCGGCTCCGGGTGCTTGGCCGCCGGCGCGGTCGCTCCGTTCCTCATGTGCGTCGACGTTGGCGTGGCAGGGCCGGTGACACGTCTTTGAGGTGTATAAAAAGTGGGATAGATAACTCACGTGGTTTCAGGGGCGAACGGGACAAACGTTACGAGAGGTACGCTGCGCTGATAGAAGAACTTATGGGCATTGGGTTGTGTCGTTGCGTGTGGTTGTTGGGCACCGCTTCACACGGCGGCGGCTGTTGCCTCTGCGACGTCCTCGGTGCCAAGGCATTCCATGGTACCATGGCCAGTTGCCAAAAAAGTGGTCAGGGTGCTCAAGACCAAAAAAGTACTTGAGTGCAAGACCCTGCGATGGGGTGGCAGCGTCGGCGGGAACCGCGCCGGGGGGCTCGCTGTTCCGCGCCATCTTCGCCCAAGCCTCGTCTTTCGTAAAGAGACCCCGGATGGCATTCACGTCCCCTGCGCTATGGTAAGGCCAAGCGAACAGTGCCCGCCGCAATGTGTACCGGTGGTTGCCTCGTTAACCACCACGTAGTGTACTGGTGCTCGCCACGTCATCGACTCGTATTTTGAACCCTTGGTTACTGAGGTGAATGGCATTGTATGACGTGGCGAGCGTATGTGTAATGTCTCGCACCACGTCGACACCACATTGGAATGCCTCACTTCTTGAAGTAAGTGGCATCCTATGACAAAATGCATGAATCTATTGGCAAACCCGATCGACTTCAATCGAGTTTGGAGGGACTTTGAAGGTAAATACCCGACCTTTACCCTGCCGTTACTGGTCGTTTGGACAAAAGGGGTCATCCTCTCGACCAATCATATGACGTGTTCCTCGCCACATCCGCCTGGCCGTACGCGGAGGATGGTGGCGGGCGTGTACAGCGCCACGTACGCCGCCGCGAATTTGTCTGATGTCGCCGCGGAGAGGAGCGCCGCCGACGCCTCCAAGGAAGGGCCTGGTAGATGTGCTCACCACGTCACGGAACGAATAGGCCGATTTCGGTATATCGTTTCCCGCGCCAAGCGCTGACGCTTTGCCCGCAACTCTGTATGGGCATTCAACCTGGCGCCCGCTTTCCCGCGCGGAGCGCTGACGCTTTGTCCACAACTCTGTATGTGCATTTCACCTGGGCGATGTACCAAAATTGGCCTGTTGTGAACCCTCTTACTTGAGTCAAATGTCATTCTATGACGTGGCGAGCAATATCTGCCAAGTCCTACTCCAAGGCGGCGGCGGGGAAGTTTGCGGCAACCACCGGTGCGAACATGGCGGGGTCCGTCCTCAAGGACGCCGCGTTCGCGCGCCTCTTTGGTAGGGCCTGGCAGATGTTGCGTCCACGTCATAGAAATCCATTCAACTCAAGAAAACAGCGCTCACAATTTATCGTAGCTCGATGACGTGGAGCCTGGCGGATATTGACCGCTACGTCATAAGGTTCAATTTAGCTCAGTTACGAGATTTCAATAGGCGTGTTGATGACGTGGCGAGCAACATCTGCTAGGCCCTTCTCTTCGGCGCGGCGGTGGCGGCGTCGGGCGCACCCCCTGTCGTCCCCGTTGCGTCGTATGCGCTCTTTGCTGTGCGTGACTGCCTCACCATCAGCGGCGCATTCTTCGTCCCGGCCGCCGCAGCATCCGCCTTGCATGCCAGCGGCGCCGTAAAAAACGAGGCAGGGCCTTACCACTCGTTGGCCGTCTGCTCGTTCATAGTCTACCCCGTACACCGATGCGGCGAGTGTGCACAGCTACAATGGTACAATTCAAGCAGACAGTCAGGCTGAGCTGAGATGGGACCGAGTGGTCGGGCCAGGGAGGGGGATGCTGGGAGTGTGTACGGGTACACCGGTGCACTGTGAGCAAACTGTTACGTTGAGTCTCACGGCCCTGGAAGGAGGGAACCGCCGCCGCGGTGTCGCAGCTGGTGTCGCCGCCGCTGATGCAGGTCATATGCACGCCGCTGCACCTCCTGGCTCTCAACCTCGTCAACGCGCCGGGGGCCACCGTCTCGGCCCGCCTCAGCGCCCTCGCGGCCTCCGGCCCGGCGGCAGGGCCTTACCTCAAAATGATTCTCTCCTCAACGGGAAAACCTTTGAGGTTTCAAGCGGAATATCTCATGTGGTTTCTGGGACAAACGGCCTCAGAGCCACCTAGAAAATAACATTTAGGTGAGTTTCTCGGTGGCAACCGGCATTGGCGGCGGCGGTATTGGTGCACCAAGAGCGAGCAGTCTGTACTTAGGTGAGGTCCTGCCGAGCGGCGTTGTTAGCGCGGTCGCTGCGCATGCTGCCCGCGTACGGCGTCGGGGGGCTGCTCAATAAGGAGCTGACCACGTACGGGCGCGGCGCCGCGGCGGACTTCTTCGGCAAAGAGGCAGGGGGGTAATGGGTCGATTTCGGTATATCGCTTCCCGCGCCGAGCGCTGACGCTTTGTAGGCAACTCTGTATGGGCATTCAACCTGGCGCCCGCTTTCCCGCGTGCAGCGCTGACGCTTTGTCCGCAACTCTGTATGGGCATTTCTCCCAGGCGAATACCGATATCGGCCTATTGAGAACACGCACTCGGCCGACGGTGAACCGCTGAACCGAGCCCAGGCATCTGCATGTGCGTCAGCATTCACCCTGAGGGTAAGTCATGCTCCGATCTCGGTCCGCGTGATTGTGATCGATGACCCTGATCCTCCTCACCGTGTCTATGCAAGCTTTCACCCTGAAGGTGAATCATGCTCCGATCTCGGCTCGAGTGCTTGTTGTGAATGATTCTGCCGGGAGGAGCACCCGATGCTGGAGGAGTTCGAAGGGTGGTTCGTCCGGGCGCCGGGCATGGTGGGTGGTAGGGCCTTCAAATCCTCCGTGTATGTATGCGCATTCACCCTGAAGCATGGAGGTACACCGGTGTAGGTCATGCCCCGGTTCGAGTGGGTCTGTTCTCAATAACCCTTCTGCTCATCCACGCGTATGTATGAGCAGTCTGTCTGAAGTTACTCCGATGTATGAAGTCATGCTCCGATCTGGGTTGGAGTGCGTGTTCTGAATGACCCTCGCTTCCTTGTACCACCACACCGGGCTCTTTGCACATAGTGTACCGGTGCACCCGTACATACTCGCCGCATCCTCCTCCCGGGTCTTACGATCATCTCCCTTCTGCTCGACTTCAGCACCTTTGAGGGCACGCTTTGAGGGATACTTTGGGTGGGGCCATGGACAGAACGGCTTATGTTGAGCTGAACAAGGGAACGATTGTGTGGCCCTGGTGGTCGACGTCCGCACACGCGTCGCCGAGGTGAGGCGGTGCAGGTTCACCCTATCAATCTCAAGTTGAAAGCGCCTGGAACTCATCGCTTGAAACTGGAATATGATGAAGTGCTTTCAATTTTGCTTCAACTTTGCTTTCAAATTCAACCTGCGCCGCTACATCGAGGAGCTAATATCGGGAACCCCCGTGGACGATCTATTCGGCGACGATGAGGGCCACCGCATAATCCACAAGTTGACGCATTTCCTGCTCGGCGGGATGCACCCTGTGGTTATGGCACCGCCGAAGCGCGCCGCCGCTGCGTTGGTTTATAGGAAGGATCGGGCCTTCGCCGGGACCGTGTCGTACGCGCTGGCGGAGATGGGGGTGGGGCCTGGCAGATGTTGATCGCCACATTATTCGACCCATTTTTGGCAACCCCATTTCTTTAACTCAGTGTCGGGTCTGGTATCGAGTCGAAGCCGTTCGACCAATCAGATTGCACCAATCCGAGCCGAGAGTACGCATTGTACCCGGTACACTACAGAAGCTGTCAGCCTCTCAGCCAATAACGCTGCGAGCTATGAGGGTGACTGGACACCCTTACTCTGAGTTTAAGATGACATCACATGACGTGGCGAGGAATATATGCCAGGCCCTAGGAGGGGGGTGACACCATGGGGGGGTGCGTGGTGGTGGGGGGCGACGCGGATGCGGTGGCGGCGGTGGACGCGTTCGTGAAGGGCGTGGGCGCCGACGTGGACGGCCTCATGGAGGTGCGTGAGCTGGAGGTGGGTAACCTGAATGTCAACCCTACACCCCAAACCCTGGGAACCCTACAGTCTAAACCTGTGTGGGCGCCGACGGGGACGGGCTCATGGACGTGCGCGATCTGGAGGTGGGTACCCTCAACCCTAAACCCTAATCCCTAAACCCTAAACCCCGAACCCGAAACCCTAAACCTAAAGCGCGTGCGCGCCGACGGGAACGTGCTCATGGAGGTGCGGGAGCTGAAGCTGGGGACTCGTGCAAGACGTGGAACCGTTTCACGCCGCAAAATCAATTCTTTTGGATTGGGTTGGTACAATGCTCACCATGTGAGCCCCTTGGGGCTTGCCTCCCGGTCGAGGCTCGATGAACGTCATATCAATATAAAATGCGGCGAGCATTATGTGATACCTGGCCCTGTGCGGAGTTGGCGCTAGGGCGGGAGAGGGAGGCGGGCGTGGGGTGGGCGGCGGCGGCGGCGCGGGATATGCAGCGGGATGGCCCGCATGAAGGTAAAGTCAGCGCCGAGGTGGGGCGCTGCAGGTTGATCCCAGTTTGAGCCCCGGTTGACCGCGCCTGATTTCAGCGCTTGAAGCTAGAATATAATGAACCGCGCTCAAATTTTGCTTTCAATTTCAAGTTGCAGCGCTACAGTGAGGAGGTGCGACGGCTGCTGCGGGACATGGCCACGGAGAAGTGGACGTAGGAGCTCGCCACGTCGTGCGAATGTGTACAGGTACACGGTCGCGTGTTATCATGGCTTAGATGGGGAAGGAGGAGCGGGAGGTGGTAGAGGAGGAGGAGGAGGGAGAGGAAAGCGAATGTGTTTAGGCACAGTACGAGCAAATAGTCGGGTGATACCGGGGCTTAAAGCGAGCGAAAGTTGTGTCATGGGGGCAGGGCAAGGCGACCAAGAGGTCAAGCCAGAGTGTACTTTATATCTTCTATGGGCAATTAGACTGACGTGTTGCACAGCCCGAGAAATTTAGTTAATTTAGGGTCTGGGCTCGCAGAGCAATAGACTGGGCACCACAGGTGGCGGGGAGCGCCGATAATTATCTTGATGGAGCAGCTCCACCAGGTCCTTATTGTATTATCAACACATTCTTTTAATTAAAACCTCTGGGAGAGAAACTTTCCCGCCTTGCTATGCTACTATTTTTACTTCTGAATACACACAGACATACACTCACCCTCGCACCCCCTAGGCTCTGGTCATGACAAAGACAGCGTCAACATTGTCCCTCATGACTGCCGCCCGCCAAGGCGCGCGCCATCCACCACATACTGTACCGACGTACCAATCAGGCCCGGGTCATGACGAAGACAACGTCGTCCTCGTCACCTGCCACCGCCGCCCGCCCACGCGCCGCCGCCCCCTGCAGCCCCTCCATGGTGTAGCGGCGCAAGATGAATTTAAATGCAGAATTTGAAAGCAGTGTATCACGCTATAGTTTCAAGCGCTCAGTTCCGGGCGGTTTCAACTTGGGTTTGATAGGGTCAGCCTGTACCGCCCTACCATGGTCCGCGCCGCCCGCACCACCCGCGTCCCCTCATCCACATATGTAATATCCCACACCCTTGTCTAGGGCCTCGCAGATATCACCCACCACATCATACACGCAGCATGAACTCTCGTCTCTTGATCTCGCTTGAGTCCCGCCACGTCATACACGCAGCATGAGCCCTCGTCTCTTGAAGGAAATGGCATCTCTCCTGAGTTGAATGGCAGCATATGACTTGGCGGGGAATATCTGCCAGGCCCACCCATCTTCAAACTTGAAACCTCACTTCGTGAGTGATACGCATCCTACGACGTGGCGAACGTCTGCCAAGCCTTAACCGCGTCGTGTCTTTGACATCAGTGCAAGGTGAAAGGATGTGAGGTGTCAAACACTCCCTCTCATCCTCCCGAGCTATGTCAAACACTACCTCCTTGGTTTAAATGCCTTCCTATGACGTGGCGAACAATATCAGCCGAGCCCTACCCGCGTGGTGTCTTCAAACTCCTTGGTGAAGAGTTTGAACCCCAGCAAGCTCACCGTCACTGACCAGAAGTCCACCCGCCACAGCCGGTCGTCCAATGCCTCCCAGCCCGCCTCCAGCCGCGCCCCCAGCCACGGCCCGCCGTTCTGCACAGACGCAAGTTGAAATTGAAAGCAAAACTTGAAAGCGGTTTATCGTCTTTTATTATATGTCATTCAAAAACAAGCACACGTTCTAAACTGTACGTTTCGGACATTTCAACTCAAGTCGTCTTGAGTTAACACATATTCTCGAACGTGGGCTTGTGTTTCAATGTCATATTAGGCGCTGACACCAGGAGGTGTCAACACGGGTTTCATCCTGCACCTCCCAACCGTTGACGTCGGGCGGCACCGCCAGCACATTGGCATACCTGCCGTCCGCCAGGCTGATATCCTGGAACGCCTCTCCTTTGAACGGGCCCAGGTAGGAGGGTCATTAAGAACAAGCACTCGAACCGATGTTGGAGCACGACTTTATGCCTTCAGGGTGAAGAGTGTGTGAGAGAGAGTGTGTGCGTATTCAAGAGTAGACCACTGGTAGGCTGACCAGCCAGCAGGGTGAATGGTGAATGCTCATTCAGACGCGCGGAAGAGGAGGGGGGATGCAACGTTGGCATGTTCTCATTAACCACCCCTGCCAGGGCGCCGTTGGACGGCGGCGGCGCGGTTGAATACACCACGCGCCAGGGCCTGGCTGACATCGCTCGCCACGTCATCCAACGCACAATGTACCATCGTTTCTTGAGTTAGACGGCATCCTATGACGTGGTGAGAAATATCTGTTGGTGTGTGCCTGGTCTACGTGGTGTAGATATAGGCCTGAGACCAAGCTAGGCTTAGCTGACTCGGCGGTTGTCTATACCATGTAGACCAGGCACACACCAACAATCTGCCAGACCCTACCACGCGCCAGTTGCCGTCCACCAGCGGGGACCGCGCCGGGCACGGCGTGGGGTTCAGGGCTTCCACCGCCTGGTCTTACGGCCAGATAGATGTTGCCCACAACGTCATCTAATGCATTTCGTACCCTCGGTTCTTGAGTTAAACGGCATCCTATGACGTGGCGAACAATGTCTGCCTGGCCCTACCTGGATCAGCGACTCCACCTCCGCGCGCCAGGGCCGCACACACGTGTTTTTTTGGCTGTAATAGTAAGCATGTCTGAGGTTGAGGAGGAGGAGGAGGAGGAGGACGAGGAGGAGGACGAGGAGGAAGAGGAGCAGGAGGAGGAGGAGGAGGAGGAGGAGGAGGAGGAGGAGGAGGAGG
>Ga0307489_10000136_pt1 | contig 38334 bp, 27 predicted proteins | sample SB12metaG_FD_202247 | JGI IMG/M metagenome (GOLD analysis project Ga0307489, IMG submission 202247) | Sea-ice brine microbial communities from Beaufort Sea near Barrow, Alaska, United States - SB 1.2 | ecosystem: Environmental > Aquatic > Marine > Coastal | place: USA: Alaska | collected... | reverse complement strand
TAACATCAAAGCGACTGGAGGGTTCTGAGTCTGAAAGATGGGTCGATTTTAATGATTGTAAACGCTCAGCTTCTCTTGGGTGTAATGGCGCAACAGTATATTTTGTAGTTGCTTTCATAAAAAATGCTTAAATTCCCTATTTACCTTAGTGAGTCCCTACCCAATCATACTATTTACCAATATCATGATTTATGTAAAACTCTACAGGGGTGCTTTGTAGCATAATTCCTTGATTTTTCGATATTTAGATCGTTATTTAATGTTTAACTTACGATTAACAGTATGCATGCTCCCTTTGTACAGTTTTTAAGCAGACGTTATTTATACAGATGTGGTAATTTTGTAAGGTACGCTTAATAGCTGTCTCGGTGCTATTCAAATGAGTGTGGAGGTTAGGTCAAAACCTCTATATCCTTACGTCAAAATAAAACGCTTTAAACATACTACTTTTTTTAATAACGAGATTTAATGTGTTGTCCCACGAATACGATGCCTATAACGGCATTATTATTGATACCCAATCCTTACCGACAGCCGTTGCTGCGTTTTCCAAAAGTCTTGATAAGTTGCTGGCTTATAGCAAAGTGCAACAAAAAGCCTTTATTTGGCTGACCTTACCTATTGAACTGTCTCACCTGGTCAGTGTGGCAACCGAAAAGGGCTTCACGTTTCACAATTGTCTGGCGAACGAAATCACCTTGATTAGAAAAGCTAAGGCAACAGACTTTGCACCCTACGTCCCGACTCATTCATTGGGGGCCGGTGGCCTGGTACAAAATGCTCAGGGACAGATATTGGTCATTCGCGAAAGAGGAGCCAAGACTTATAAGCTCCCAGGGGGACATATTGAATTGGGTGAAAAAGTAGAAGAAGCGGTCATTCGCGAAGTACTGGAAGAAACTGGCGTAACAACCCAATTTCAGGGGGTTTTGGCCCTCGCCAGCACCCACCCTTATCGATTTGGCAAATCAAATATCTATGTCGTATGCAGATTAACCCCACTGTCCACCGAGATTGCCATTCAAGATACGGTGGAAATTGAAGATGCTCAATGGATAATGCCTGATGTTTTTTTAAATGATGCTAACAACAGCATGTTTAACAAGTATTTGGTTAAGTCTTTGCTCAGTAAAGAAGGGCTGGTAAAAACCGAGCTGGATTTAAGCCAAATTTCCACTAAAAAACATGAAGTGTTTATCGCTAACACCTGAAAAAAACACGGCGCATTTTTAAGATTATTTTCCCCAATATAACGATCATTAACGTTAACCTGACTTTGCTATAAAGCCACAATAGGTGTGTTGGTAAGGTGCTAAAAAACAACCTCAATGCCATGGCAATAAAGTTGCCCGGTTATGAGGGGAAATTTGTTTTTGGTTAGCTCTATTAGTGTCCATTTTTTATATTTTCATTTTTGACTTTATCTAACAAAAAAAATCACTCCTTGTTATTTATCAATAAGTAATGGGGTTTGCTGATTTTTAGTATTTGATTATTAAACAACTCTCCTGGCATTTTTGATTGAATCAATGCTTATTATTTGCATAACGGCCCAAAATCCTGGATCCCCAGTTTGGCAGTTACGTTATCAATAGCCTCTAAGGCGAACTGAAACGCCCAAAGCGATTAATATTCAGACTAAAAGTCATTATCAATACAAAACACACGTGAATTACCCCGCGACATCGCTTCGCTCTGATCACGGGGTTTTCTCGGCCATTGTTGATAAAAGATCAGCAGGCGCTATAGATCGGACTCAAAAAATGCTTAATCGTATTATTGATCTACAATATTCCTTTGTGAGTGAGATTTCATCTGAATAAAAGGGATATTAAAATGATAAAGGATAAAAAGATGTTTAAAAAAATGCAGGTGAAAAAAGTCGGTCTTGGTTTACTTCTCTTTGGTGTGAGTTTGTTGAGTACCGTTTCTCAGGGTGCCGTTATTGCAAGCTTTGATACACAAGTGAATGTTGGGGTTTCATCCACTTTTACCACCAGTGAATTCACGACAGAGCTTTGGGACTATTGTTCATGTCTTGATGGCAGCGCATCAGGTGATGCGACAGGTACCGGCGATACTGGCCCTGTTACTTTAGGTTCTGGAGATATTGGTACATTAAATGCGGCGACTTATGGTGAAGTGACTGGCGTGGGCAGCTATATTGATGGCCTTTGGGCTACGGATGGCTATTTATTCATAGACAATACGAACGGCGCAAACCCAATCACTGGCGATGTGGCCTTTGATATATCTTTGTCTGCCAGTATTTTCACAGATAACCTCTACTCAGAAGCCTATGCGGGTGCCTTTATCTACATTGAAAACTTTATAGGCGATCTTGTTTTTGGGGACTTCATCGAGTTTGACAGCTTTTTTGAAGGACCCGGAACATTTGGCTTAGATGATACTTTTACCATCAATGTAACGGATCTCACCATAGCCGCCGGCGAATTTGAACAATATCATATTGCAATAGATGCCACTGGCTTTGCTGAAGTTCCGGAGCCAGGCGGTGTATTCCTGGCTGGTTTGCTATTGTTGCTGGCCGTTAGAAAACGCAGAACGAGCTTGCACCCTACACTGACTCGCTGCATCTGAGCTTAAAATCAAGCCATATCTGGCGCCATAGAGTAGGTTCAGCCTGTGGATATACTTTATGGTTTCTGATAACTTTTGGCGGGTTAACTTCACATTCAATAACCGGTCTGGTTTTTGTGCAACCAAAGGGGGCAATTCCTTTTACTGGTCTCACCTTCCCCGTTAGCACTGCTACCTCCAGCTTAAAGCCGTCACTACCGAGCATTATGCCTTTATTTGTTCCACAACAAATATTTTTACGTCGCTTATTGTCATTAGCAGCATGCAAATGTGAATTACTCCGCGACATCGCTTCGCTCTGATCACGGGGTTGTCTCGGCAATATTAGATAAAAACTTTATGACTTATGTGAGATGCTTGTACTTAACATTACTCCTGTGACCCATTACAAGAGCACTTGGGGGCAAAGCATTCACTGCGTTTACTGTAATCTTGGCACAGTTAAGTCGTTATCTATGCTAGTGGTGTGGCTCATTTTTGCCGCTGTTTAATCAGCGGTAAAGGGGGAGGTGAAAAATGCCCCGCCTCTCTTTAAAAAAAAAGCATACCTCTGATACAATTAATATTTACAATATCAATTGCGCTTGTCCTATGGGTTTCTTATTGACAGGTTTAATTGATCGTAATAGCAACAAACAGTGTAGTAATACTCTCTTAATAAAAAGGTGCGCAGTGCATGAGCCATATACGATTTTACCACGTGATTTTTCTCTTTCTCATCGGTGGTGCGTATTCTAATACCGTGCTGGCACAATCCAGAGGCGAATCCCGTCCGGCGGATGTCATCAGCCAAAGGTTACAATTTGAAGCACATAAGCTTGAAGTTGAAGCTGTGGGTACTGCGGAGGCATTTCGTTCTGTGAATATCTTTCCGGCGGCGGCAGACAAAGTAGTGGCCGTAAATTTTGTGCCTGGACAAAAAGTTGAAAAAGGCATGATGCTGTTAGCGCTCGATGCGCGTCGACAACGTACCGCACTTCAGCGGGCCAAAATTCAGTTGCAGGACGCCAGCCGTACCCTAACCCGCTTAAAGCAAAGCAAACAGCGAGGGGCCGTAACCCAAAGTGTTCTCGATGACGCAGCTACCGCTGAGGCTCTCGCTGAAGTTCAGCTGGCAGAAGCGAATGACGATCTCGACGACCGAACAGTGATGGCGCCTTTTTCTGGCGTAGTGGGGTTAACTGATGTTGAAGTGGGTGACCGTATCGGTATCAACACCTTGATTACCACCATTGATATGAGAGAACAGTTGTTTATTAACTTTCGGGCCCCTGAGTCAGCGCTTTCGCTGCTCCTTGGTGATAGTCAGGTAACCGTTCAGCCTTGGACAGATAGAAACCTTACCCTGCCCGCTGAAGTAGCAGAATTAGATTCAAGGGTAGCCGAAACTGACCGTACTATCAGGGCAAGAGCTCTACTGGCAAACGAGGAGGATATTTTTCGTCCGGGTATGAGTTTCCGGGTTAATCTGTCCTTTTATGGCCAGCGTTACGCAGTGATCCCTGAGTCTGGCTTATCCTGGGGGGCCACGGGTTCGTATATTTGGCTGGTGCAGCAAAACAAAGCCAAAAAAGTGGCGGTAGATATTAAACAGCGCCTCACAGGCAAAATCCTGGTCAGTGGTGAAATATCCGAAGGAGATGAACTTATTATAGAGGGAATACAGCGGCTGCGTGATGGACAAGAAGTGGCCGCCACCGCCGCGCTGGCCACCCGATGAGCCTGCAAAAAAAACCATCAGAAAACCTAGCCGTTAACGACTTACCTTCGTTATCCATTCGCCGTCCGGTGCTTATTATTGTGCTGAATCTGCTGATCATACTGGCAGGCTTCGCCGCGGTAATGGGCCTTGAAGTGCGTGAGTTACCTGATGTAGACCGCCCTATGATTACGGTAACGGCAGCTTACCCTGGTGCCTCACCTGAAACGGTTGATACCGAAGTCACCAGCAGGCTTGAAGGCGCTATTGCCCGAGTCAGCGGCGTCAAGTCTATCCAGGCACAAAGCGAAGAAAACTCATCCCGTATCCGGGTCGAATTCCGCTCAAATGTAAAGCTTGAAGATGCCGCAAATGACACACGGGAATCGATCAGTCGGGTGCAAAGAGAGCTGCCAGCTGAAGTAGAACGTTTGTCCATCATCAAGGCTGACAACGATGCTCAGTCGGTAATAAGTTTGGCTATTTCAAGTCGCGTTTTAGATATGGAATCGCTGACTGAAAAGGTAGAAACCGACATTGCACCGCTTTTTCTCAGTATTGCGGGTGTGGCCGATGTGCGCCTAAATGGTGATCGCCAAAGGGTACTCAGAGTCACCCTTGACCCGTTGCGACTGACCAGCTTTGGTTTGTCGGTCACTGATGTGGCGGCAGCACTGCGTTTGGCACCTTTTGATGTGCCTGCGGGCAGCCTGCGATCCACAGACCAGATTTTGATCGTAAGAGCCGATGCCACCTCGGTCACGGCCAGGCAGGTAGAGCAAATTGTGGTAAGCGGTGATACACGCATTGCAGATGTCGCCAGTGTGTACTTTGGGCCTGCAGACGCCAACAGTATGGTGCGTTTAAACGGTATACCTGTTGTGGGATTAGGCGTTATACGCCAGGCCAGCTCCAATACCATAGAAATATCCGATCAGGCATTAGCTATGGTGGAAGAGCTCAGACTGCGCTTTCCGGATCTAGAACTGACCGTCACCTCAGATGATGCCGAATTTATCCGTGGTTCGGTTGAAGAAGTCATCACTTCACTTAGCCTGACCATCGCTTTGGTTGTGCTCACTCTGTGGGTGTTTATTGGTTCTGGCAGAGCCACTATTGTGCCAGCCATCTCCATTCCCGTATCGCTGGTAGGCGCCCTAGCCGTTATGTGGGGCTTAGGATTTTCCATCAATATTCTGACGTTGCTGGCTCTGGTTTTAGCCACAGGGCTTATCGTAGATGATGCCATAGTGGTAACAGAGAACATTCAACGCCGTCGTTCAATGGGATTAGGTACCAGGGCCGCAGCAGTATTAGGCACCAGAGAAGTGTTCTTCGCTGTTGTTGCCACTACGGCGGTACTGGCTGCGGTTTTTATTCCCATTGCATTTCTGCCCTCCACCGCAGGGCGATTATTCAGAGAGTTCGGCGGTGTGCTGGCAAGTGCAGTGATCATTTCTTCTTTTGTTGCCCTGACCCTGGTACCGGCAATGACTGCAAAATTGCCAATAAAGAAACATACCACACACTTTTTAGGCGGGGTCGGTCATGCTTGTTTGCGTTTTTATGAGCGTAGTCTGAGTTGGAGCCTGAAGTTTTCATGGCTAATTATAGTATTGAGCTTACTCAGTGGCGCAGCTGCGACTTTTATCTATCATCAAATCGAAAATGAACTACTGCCATCAGAGGACAGAGGTACTATTCGCATCTTTGCCCGTGGCCCGGACGGGGTGGGTATCAACTTTATGGACAGGCAGGCTGACAAGATGGAACAGGCTTTGTTACCGCTGGTGGAAGCAGGGGAAATAAACTCGATATATACTGTAGTCGGACAGTGGGATCCGAATATCGTCTTTATTACCGCTCCCCTTGCTCACTGGGATGATCGAACACAATCTCAACAGGATATTATCGACAAGTTAAATCCTAAGCTCGGCGCAATACCCGGCGCGCCTGCCAGAGCCTTTGGTTCAAACAGCCTTAATTTACGTGGCCAGGGCGGAGGACTTGAATTCGCCCTTACTGGAGAAGATTATCAGGGCATATACGAGGCCGCATTAACGTTCAAAAAACGCATTGAACAGGACATGCCAGAGCTGGGCAATGTCAGAATTTCCTATCAACCCACCCAGCCTCAACTACGGGTCAACATTGACCGGCGCAGGGCAGAAGAGCTGGGGGTGTCTTTTGCTGATATTTCTGCAACGTTAAAAGTCGCTATTGGCGGTGATGACATCATTGATTTAAACATCGGTGATCAGGCTGTGCCCATTATTTTGCAAGCTTCTAGTCGCAACCTGAGTAACCCCTCAGATCTGACTAATTTATTTGTATCTTCTGACAAGGGCGGTTTGGTCCCGCTTTCAAGTGTTGCTTATATCACTGAAGAAGGTGTTGCTGCTGAACTGGAGCGACATGCCCAGCGTAGAGCCATAGAATTAGAAACAGAGTTGCCTGACGAAGTGCCTCTGCAAGAGGTGGTCAGTAAGATACGGCAGCTAAGTCAAACGGACTTGCCTGATGGTATTGGTCTGGTATTTCTGGGTGAAGCCCGCACATTTGAAGAAACCTCACAGCAGGTGATGTTGACGTATTTGCTGGCTTTTTTCATCGTACTGTTAGTCCTCGCCGCCCAGTTTGAAAGCATCAACAGCGCACTCGTTGTTATGCTTACGGTTCCTTTTGGTCTGGCCGCTGCGATTTTCGCCCTCTATATTACCGGCACATCTATCAATATCTATTCTCAGATTGGCCTAGTTATGCTCATTGGTTTACTGGCAAAAAATTCCATTTTACTGGTTGAATTTGCAGACCAGCTTAGAGATCGTGGCTATGGGGTTAAAGAAGCGATATTAGAAGCCGGCAGCGTAAGATTACGGCCCATAATGATGACCCTGATATCGACCTTGCTGGGGGGACTACCTCTTATTCTGTCTACCGGCGCTGGCGCTGAGGCCAGAAATGCCATCGGTTGGGTGGTGTTTGGTGGCCTGGGTTTAGCGGTCGTCTTTACCTTATATTTAACCCCGGTTATCTACCTCGGATTGGCGCGCTTTAGCAAACCTCGCGCTGACGAAGCTGAAAAGCTGGCCAAAGAAATGGAGCAAGCCAACAGCGTATAAGCTTACAATGATAACTTGGGGCAGGGAAAAGTGGCCTAAGTGCAGAAATAGTTCAACAAAAGGTCGGTCAGGCAAAATCATGTTTGCTCTTAAAGCCTTAGTTGTTCGGTGGTTCCCCCTGTTCAGTTATCCCCTTTTTGCATTCAATGCTTGTTTAATGGGTATTTAACGTTTTTCGCTGCCCAGCGGTCAATTGAGCTCGAGACATGGTGTGAGTTGATGGGTTTTCTCCGGGAGCAGGCCGTGAGGGCATATTTCACGGTAAGTCTGTTCACGATGCACTTTGCGAATGCAAAAATATTGTTTGAAAAAAACAGGCTTGTCGTTGCCTCGCTAAAACATATGGCAGGCTGTAACGCATACAATAGCATCCTGTTTAGTATTGTAATCATCTTAACCACCGTATAGCGCTAGCCTTAGTTGTGACTCGAAAAAGAAATGAAATTCACTTCCCCTCTTTATATTTTTTGATTTTTTTACGGCAATATTGACCCAACGGGCAAACCACCACTTGTCAGTCATAAAGGTGACAACAATGTCACGCAGGAACCACCGCCAAACCCTTGAAAAAGAAAGGTAAGTAAAGTTACCTTAAATCAAATAATTAACAAAATATGGCCAAGTTTCTGGCCAGATCCAGCAAAGCATCTACACTTAGAAAAATCAAAAAATTGTACAAAGCATCGCATAATTTGATTTTTTGCTTTGTTAACACTGGGCTGTGTTTTTGTGCGTATTTTGCCAAGAATATTGACACTTGATTTTAAAGAATATGTAAAAGCTTTAACGGATTATTAAAAAGGAAGCGCTATGTTTACACACATAAAAAAACCTCTTTTCGCAGCACTATTACTCTGTGCCAGCAGCTCAGCCCTAGCCATCCCCATCCCTCTTGGTTTAAACATCAGTGGTAACTTAACTGCCACCCAGATTGATGCCTTTGGTACTGTATCTAATACGCCAAGCGCTATCGTAGGTGGCACGACCTTTAATACGGCTATTGCTCAGGGTGTTACTTTAGCTGCTGATTTCTCTGATATTGGCGATGGTTTAACACTGGTTACCAGTATTACCGGAGACGATCAAGATGGTGTTACCTATGACAACTTTGGCAACTACGACCTTTTCTCCCTTGATTTCATCATGGATAATACCACCGCCAATGACTATGAAATCACCTGGGCCATGGATTACAGCCTGACTGCCGATGCCGATGGTACCGACGCTTTTACCGAAACAATCCTGAGCTTTCAGGATCTGCTGTCGATTTTATTCGTAGAAAACCTTACATCCGATGTACTTACAGGGGATCTGGTTAATGGTGTAGATCCCGGTACCTCTGGCGCACCTCAAAGCGCATCGGGCTCGACCTCCTTCACTTTTAACTTAGGGGCTTTAAGCAGTATCACTGACTTTAGCGGTGCAGCCAGTTTGCGCGGCGGCGCCTACGATACCTTTAGCAGTTTTTCTGCCGACATTGATTTATCTTTACGTATCGCCAGCATACGAGATTTAACCACGCCTCTTAACCCGGTACCCGAGCCTATTAGCCTAAGCCTGTTCATTGTGGGGCTAGGTTTTATGTTAAGAAAACGCTTTTTCGCTTAGTTTACCCTCCCGGTTGTATAACAGGGAGTCCACTTGCAGGAAATAACATGAAATTATCAACCTCAAAAGCCTCATTGCTACTTATAGCCGCAGGGGGCACCGTTATACCACACAGTGCTAATGCCTGTGGGCAAGAGCCCATGCTTGCTGGTATGTGTGTATTTGCTGGTAACTTTGCACCCAGACAATATGCTCTGGCGCAGGGGCAAATACTGGCGATTAACTCAAATCAGGCTTTATTTTCCTTGTTGGGCACTACCTATGGGGGTGATGGCAGGACAAGTTTTGCTCTGCCAGACATGCGCGGACGAGTGGCCATATCTGCCGGCCAGAGCCCCGGACTATCATCCTACAGTTTAGGACAACGTGGTGGTCAGGAAGCTGTCACCTTGACGGTACAAGAATTACCTTCCCACGGTCACAGCGCCAGCACAACAGTTACTGCAACATTAGACAATGGCGCCATGAACGCTGGCAGCAGCATAGTGTTAAAGGGGATAGACCAAACCGGCAGTAGTTCAATACCCACTGGTAATTCTCTGGCCATCATCAATGCAAGACGCTCAGGTTATTACAGCAATGTCCCCCCAAGCGTAGTCATGGCCAGTGAAACGGTATCTATCGATGTGGCTGTGGCTAATACCGCAGCAGAGAATGTGATTACCACCATCAATAATAACGGGGGTTCTCAAGCACATGAAAACCGTATGCCTTACATTGCCATGAACTGGATCATTGCCCTGCAGGGCATTTTCCCTTCACGTAACTAGCAGGAGAGCGACATGTATTTACGTAAACGTATGCGCACAAACAAAACATCACTGCCCGCTCTGTTGGTGGGGAGTTTAGCACTGGGTGCGGTTAGCATGACGGCTAACGTTGGGGCTTGTCCATCCGAACCTTATATAGGTGGCATGTGTGCCTTTGCAGGTAACTTTGCTCCCAGAAACTGGGCTTATGCTAATGGACAATTATTGCCTATCAGTCAAAATACTGCTTTATTTTCACTACTTGGTACCTATTTCGGAGGCGATGGAAGAACCACCTTTGCTTTGCCTGATCTCCAATCCCGCGCCATAGTAGGTGTTGGTCAGGGGCCAGGGCTGAGTAATTATAGCATTGGGCAAAAATCAGGTTCTGAATTCATACCCCTTACGGTATCGCAGATACCGAGCCACAACCACAGTGCAACTACCCGCTTAGATTTGCTTGTTGAACCGGCCGATGTCTCTGCTACTACCAGCCTTAATGCACAAAATACCCCAGGTACAAGTACGACACCCAGTGGCAATATGTTGGCACAAAATACGGCCAGCAATGTGTATTCTGCTTCGGTACCAATCGTGTCGATGTATGCTGATGCTATTGAAGCCACTGCCAGTGGCAATGTAAATGCAACAGCCAGCACTAACTTGCAAAATACGGGGGGGAGTCAGTCCCATGAAAATCGCATGCCCTATCTGGCCATCAACTGGATTGTCGCCATGCAGGGTACCTATCCATCGCGTAACTAACTTAAGTCTAGGAATATGCATATGAATATTAGTAGAACACTCATCATTGCAGTCTTGGCAGGTTGCACCATTCACACCGCACCGGTCATTGCCTGTGACGCCAATCCTTTAATTGCACAAGTGTGCCCTGTGGCCTTTAACTTTGCTCCCCGTGGCTGGGCATTTACTCATGGGCAGCTGATGGCCATTAGTCAAAACGATGCCTTGTTTTCTCTTTTGGGCACTATGTATGGCGGTGACGGTCGCACCACATTTGGTCTACCAGACACTCGTAGTCGGGTGGTGATTGGTACGGGACAGGGGCCAGGCTTATCTTCCTATCGTGAGGGAAATTATGGGGGGGTGGAGCAGGTTGTTTTAACTGTGCAGCAGATGACAAGTCATAGTCATACCGCCATGACCACAGCCGATGCCACAACTGATATTACAGTATCTGCACAAATCAATGCATCTGACAGTAATGCCAACCAGGATAATCCATCGGAAAACGTGCTGGCAATCGCCCCCGGTAGCAATACTATGTATCGTAGCTTTGACAACAGCATTCCACAGGCGACTATGCATGCCGACAGCATAGATTATACGCTACCCGGGCCGTTTAATATTACAGCAAATACAACAACAATAGTTGATCTTCAGGGTGGCAATCAATCCCATGACAATCACATGCCTACCCTGGGTCTTAACTGGGTTATTGCCCTATTGGGAGTTTACCCATCAAGAAACTAAGCTCGGTATTGCTGTTAGTTATCTATACCTTTGCCACAGCGACTGTGGCGAAGGGTCAACAAAACTGGCAGCTTGAACTTAATGATGCCCAGGCCTTTGTCGCCGCGGGCGATAAACTTCATGCTTTTGCACAATATCAACGTCTGGCAAAACAGGAAAATGGCCTGGCGCAATTTACCCTGGCCTGGTTTATCAAAACCGGTTGGTTAGAAGGCCAGCAAGACCCGGTTACAGCCTGTAGCTGGTTTCTGCGCTCGGCACAACATATGATCCCCATCGGCCTACAGGAAACCGGCCACTGTTACCGGGACGAACTACTTCCCTCAAAAAAGCCCGCACAAACAGCCATTCACTACTACGTAGAAGCACAAAAAAATGGCGTCTTTGCCGCGGCTTGTGATGCATTAGTGGTGGAAATAAGAATGTTAAAACTACAAAAACCGACGCAATTAGCAGCCTGTGAACAAGCAGCGGCGCAAAATGCGCTGTTAGCGCAGGAAATTCTGGTGGATCTGTATGCGGATAAAAATGCTCTGAACAATAACAACCAAGCCTTATATTGGCTGCAACAGGCCGCACCTAAATCGGCTAAATCAGCCTACCAATTTGCCCTTACATTACAAGCCTCAGATGCTATCCCCACAGAGGATGTGAGATACTGGTTTGAAGCGTCGGCAAGCCTGGGTTTTGAGCCGGCTTATCTGGATACTGCAACACTCTATTATCAGGGAATAAGCGATGATATGCCTATGGATATAGCCTCAGTTTATCAAGCCAAGGCTTATATGTGGAGTAAGGCCTGGTTAGAAAGTAAAGATGCTCAACAGCAAGTCCCGACCCTGGTTAATCAGATCATTGCCACAACGCCACAAAGCTGGCAGTTGGAACTGAGCGAAAAAGTAAAAAAGCATTTAGCCCAATTTCCCCGCTGATTTTGGCAAAACTGGCTATTTATCCGCAAGGTATTGGCCATCATGATCTACTGTTATTTTGTTATTTAATGCTTAACCTGGACACTTGTATACCCGTCTACCTTGAAGCTGGAGCGGTGTTGACTGCTATCACCCCAATCGGGTAACCGAGATTGCACTTAGTCCGTCTTATGGGAGACGGATATATAGAGCATAAACCCAACCGTTACTGTGACTCGACCTTCGCGATTGAAGCGACATCAGACGCTTGCACTTGATTAGATATGGCTCTAAATAGGGCTAAATGCTGATCCGTCCAATGGGCTTGCGGCTCAGTATAGCGATGGTTAGCGGAATTTTTGACGATGATAAGCTCTTGGTCTGGGTCGATATAAATATACTGGCCATAGATCCCTATAGCCATAAATTCGTCTTCCGCACCCAGAGGGACCCACCATTGAAAGCCATATCCAAATGTAGACGACGAGTTTGGATTATCCACACCTGCCATCAGATGAGAGGCGTCGGGTGTGGTTGAATTTTTAACCCATTGTGCTGGAATGATTTGTTGACCATTCCAGTTGCCCTTGTGCAGATACAAACGCGCAAATTTGGCGTAATCTTTAAGACCAACGCTCATACAACAAAGCGCCGCTTCCATGCCACTATCGTCAGTGACCCAATAAGCCCTTTGTCCCATACCAAGAGGCTCCCATATTTTGTCTTGTAAATAATCACTCAACCCCAGGCCGGTCGCCCTTGTTAGGATCATGCCAAGTACCTGAGTGTCGATGCTGACATAATGATTGTAAGTGCCTGGCTCCCGTCCTCTTTTCAGTGACGCGGCAAATTCGTCAAGGGAAGTACCCAAAGCCATGCTGCGACCAAAACGATTGATGTCAGAGTAGAAATCACCATAATCCTCGTTAAAGTCCACTCCCGATGACATTTGTAAAACATCTTTAATGCGCACACCGTCATATCCCGTGCCTTTTAATTCCGGCACATAATCAGTCACACTTTGTTCAATGTTACCGATATAACCTTCTTCGATGGCAATGCCAAATAGAGCAGAAATAAATGACTTGGACATCGAAAATGATGTGTGCACCTTGTTTTCACTATGACCTAGATAATAGTTTTCGGTGATAATGTGATCATTTTTGATCACCAAAAGTCCGGTGGAACGAGAATTATTTAAAAAATCAGCGACCTGAACATCTTCATCGGCGAAGCGAAAATGGGTAGGTAGTTTTGTGTACTCATTATTTGAAGATTGAAAAGTGAATGGCTGGGTACTGGCTTGCAATTCAGTCGCGTTAAATATTTTGTGCATGTTCAGAAAATTGTTAACGATCTTATCTTCGTCATATAAGGTGATGACCAGATATAGCCGTTTCATTTCAGTTGCATAAGTTAGCAATACGGCGGTAAGAAGCGTTAAAAAAATTGCCAACAATTTGTATCGCTTTTTGGTTATCATGAGAATTGTCTTCCAGTCCATTGGGTTGAATTAAGCACCTTTGGTCAGGTTACTCGTAAAATTCGTAAAAGAATAGGCTGCAGACTCTGAGGGATCCCTGCGACTTTCAATCAATGGGATCAAATAATTTTCATGCCATTGAACAAAATCAGATAGTGTCTTGATTCGAGTCTTTATCAGTTATATCACCGGATCTATCATCAATATTGGTGGCTCCGCTGATACCAGTTAATGTGATGTTCCCCCAACGGTCAGTAGAGCTCATTGATCTTTGGTGTTTAATTATCAAACAATTTTTTCGGCGTTTTAGGTTGAATAAACGTTTAGTACCTGGACAACAACGCAACATCCTAATTTCTCAGATTGGCGGATAAGTTAACTTTTTGGCGACCTGAAACGTCAAGACATCCAAACTGCTAAATATTCATACCACAATTCGTATTTGTGAATATTCAACATACAGCAAAAATCAACAGCCCCTAATACTCAGGTCCCCTGACACATCGGACACACGACCATTGCAAAACATCAAACAAAGAATATGTCAGTTCCTGATCCATTTTTTTACACCTAAACTATAAAAGACACAATCTCAGGCAGTTACTCGAATAACATTGACTATAAGCGAATGAATATGACCCACCGGATCGCCACAATTAAGGGCTTTATCTTCGATTTAGACGGCACTCTGCTAACCTCCACACTGAATTTTCGGCTGTTACGGGAAATGTTAAATTGTCCCCTGGGTAGTGACATACTCAGCTTTATCAGTACCTTGACCAAAGAGCAACAAGTTAATGCCAGTCAACTCATCTATCAACATGAAATCCAGGACGCCCAAAGTGCAAGGTGGATTGAGGGCGCTGAGCAACTGGTTGAACTACTGGTTAATAAACAGCTGCCCCTGGCCATAGTCACCCGCAACTGCCGGGCTGCAGCCCAGCTAAAAATTCAACGCAATCAACTGAATATATCAACCATACTGACCAGAGAAGATGCCCCGGCAAAACCGGATCCCAGTGCCTTACTACGCATTGCCAAACAATGGCAGCTTGATCCTCAGGATTTAGCTTATGTGGGTGATTATGAATATGATGTACAAGCGGCCAATCGTTCGGGCATGATGTCTTGCCTCTACACTGCACAACATATGCCTGTTCCAGCCTATGCCCACCAAGCCGATTGGGTATTTAGCCACTTTAGCCAATTTTGTGCGGCCATAGATGATTAACATTTTTGCTGCAGGCCAACTCGCCCATAGCGGGTTGGCCTATAAGTTAGCTAATTGAGCATTTAACAGCCGTAAAGTAACTCGGCTACTTGCTCGGCTTATTCAGTGGTGTTGTAAATATGAAACAACAATCTCAGGGTATTTCCCCAGCGATCGAACAAGCAGTTTGCTTGGCGCATCTGTTGCACCACTCTGACCCTGCGGGCGTTCTTGTCATGGGGTAACTGATGGGTTCCAACTATCTGCTGGAGATATTAGCCCGTGATATTGATGCCTTCGCCCCGCTTTTAATGAGTCGGTTGCCCGAGGTAAAACCTTGTAATACCGCCATTTCTAGCCCTGTGCTCAAAAGTGACGAGCCTTACTGCTTGATGATTGCGTAAAGCTTGATGGATCAGTCAGACCGGGCTGATCCCCTGGCCAAAACACTCGATAAAAGCATCAGCAAAATACTGGGCTGCGTTTTAATCCATATTAAAATACAGCGAAGGTTCAATAAGTTCAATAAGTTCAATGTCCATCACGGCAAATTCAGCGCCACAACGCAGCAAATCGATACGGGCATCATCGGCATAGCCGCCATAGTGTGCCTGGCCTGAGTCAGCATTTCCTCAGTAGGCTGCACAGAGGTCAATTGCCCGCCATGTTCTTCCTGTACACGAAAATCATCAGCTTTGGGTTGTTTTAGAATGCAGTGGCTATAATGGCCGTTAAAATAACGAATATTCCCCTTCCTCAACCACGGCGGGTAAAAACGGCTGCACCATAAAAGGCCGCTGCTTAAAAATCGATTTTAGCGCCAGTCCCTGAGCAAGTAACTGGTCCCGGTTCAGGCGATAGGTATGATCGGCGTTAGCACTCACAGTGGGTTTCAACACTATCTCCTGGACCCCAAAGTGAGCAAAGGATTGGGCTACATCAGCTAAGTCAAAGTCTCAAATCATGTAGGACTAAACTTCTAAAATATAATTTCAGTGGGTATAATTCAGATCGGGAAAATGGTTAAATCATATCACTACACGTTGTATATTAAGGATAATAGAAAATGAAAAGCCTACTTTGTCTTGGCCTAATCTTGCTAACGAACTTAGCCTACAGTGAAGATATTCCGTTAAAAGATTTTGTCCGCCATGGTGATTATCTCGATATGAAAATATCACCTGACGGTAAGCACTTACTTGCGCGAGCTCAATCTGAAGGAAAGGTAGGTTTATTCTTTTTAGATGTTCAGACAATGAAAATAGTGGGTGGTGTACGCCCCAAAGATAACGATGCCATTCACTCTGCGCAATGGATAAACAATGAACGAGTGGTTTTCCAATATGCTGAAAAACATAGCTATCTGGACAAACCTATTGCTACTAGAGAATTATATGCTACCAATATCGACGGTAGCAAATCAGACATATTGTTTGGTTACCACGCAGGGCAAAAAAACAGAGGTTCACGCATAAAAAAGCGCGAAGATACACAGGCAACTCCTTATATTATTAGTCCGTTAGAAGGGGATGATGAGCATATTCTAATCATTGAACACCCTTGGACTATACAGAATAATAAATGGTACGATTTAAGATTAAAAATGCCGATCATCAGCAAATTAAATATTTATACCGGTCGCAAGCGAAAAGTTGAAACCCTTGGGTATCCGGGTGCAACAGTACTGGCGACGACACAAGGTAACATTAATTTTATGACCTGGCATGATGATCAGCATCAGGTATTTTCTGCTTATCGCAAAGATGCTGACTCTGCCTGGGTAGATTTTAAAACCGCTTTTGGTACTGACCAAACGTTAATACCCTTAGCTATTAATCAAACATCCGATAAAGTCTATTTAAAAGGACAAAGTGGAGCAAAAGCGCTCGCTAATATCTATGAATTAGATTTAGCGACTGGAAAATTGACTGAAGTTTTCACTGATATGGAAACGGATCTTATTTCTTGGTCATTTGACCCGGATAATCATCAACCGATCATAGCCTACTCTCAACCAGGAAAAACCAAATATCACTATGCAAAATCCGGTGGTTCAACCGTTAAATTACATAAAATGTTGGTGCAAGCCTTTGCTAATCAAACGGTGATGATTAGCAGTCAAAGTGACAATGGTGAATTACTACTGGTACATGTAAGCAGTGATATCAATCCAGGCGAATTCTATATATTTAATACTAAGACAATGGACGCCAGGTTCCTGTGGGCTAATCGTTCCTGGCTTGATCCAAGAGAAATGCACCCTACACAACCCTTCAAATTTATCAGCTCTGATAATGTTGAAATACGTGGTTACCTGACTCTAGCTGAGACTAACAATAGCAATCAAAAACCACCTATGGTGGTGATGATCCACGGCGGTCCCCATGGCCCTTTTGATCAGTGGGTATTTAATTCAGAAGTACAACTACTCGCCAGTCGAGGCTATGCAGTCCTGCAGGTTAACTTTCGCGGCAGTGGCGGTTACGGTAAAGTATTCGAAGAAAAAGGTTACCGTGAATGGGGCGGCAAGATGATTGCTGACATTAATGAGGCGACCCAGTTGACCATTGATGCGGGCAAAGTGGATGCCAATCGTGTCTGTGCTTATGGCGCCAGTTACGGAGGCTACGCAGCCCTGATGACGGTGGTGCGCGCGCCTGATTTATATCAATGCACCATAGGATATGTGGGGATTTATAATCTGCATTATGTTTATTCACAAAGTGATACGATGAAGTATATGGGAGGAAAAGCCCTAATTGAAAAATATATTGGCAGAGATAACGAACAACTAAATGAATTTTCGCCGATTAATCATGTGAATGAGATCAAAGCTCAGGTGATGCTAATACACGGTGACAAAGACACCAGAGTGCCGGTTATCAATGCGAACAAAATGCACATTGCCCTGCAAGCTCAAGGCAATAAAGTACCCTATCTGAATTTTGCTAATAGCGGACATGGCGTTTACGACGCGAAAGGCCGCAGGCAACTCTACCTTGGCCTTTTAGATTTTCTGGATAACAACATCGGTAGTAACACGATCCACTAGTTAAACCCGGGCTGATTAATAATAAAACATGCCTATGCAGATTATTCATGGCTGGGGCTATACACTCTATGGTGTGACAAAAAATAGTTTACTTGCGAGATCATGGTAATCCCAGAGTAAAAGATGTAAAGAATTGTTTTCATGCCAAATTATTCTCTTTTTACTCTGAGTGGTCACCCAATCGTACTGATTGCCACTAGCCCTGCCTGGTTCAAATGCAAAGGCATGTAATAAAAAGGATAAGACTTATTAAATGAGCAAGGGTTAAATTTCATTCTCTTACACTAATCTATTTTACATGACCTAGACATTTATACCCAAAGCCATTGACGTTGCAGTTTCAAAAGAGAAAGGAGATGGGTATAGATGCAGGCTGTGAAACCAAGGTTCTAGGCTTTTTTCTTACATCGATATGATGTTAAAGCTATTAATGATAATACAAAAATAGCCATTGCCGGTGGGACTGAAAGAATAACAGTGGTGTCGTTTCTGCTGGATACTAACAGCCAAGAAATAGGTTCATTCAATTGACTATGGTACTGCGAATCTCCCCGATCACTCCAACTATTGTTAATTCTAACATTTCCAACGTACGTATTTATATGTCCAACCTCACTACCGCCGTCTGTAATATAGGCTAGAAAGAATGCAAACGAGTAATTCGTATCGAAATTGTCGCCGAATACGTATTAACTTACCCCGTCCATATTATGCACTACCGTCCCGTTCGTTGTGCTTGTGTCAATCCCTGTCGCATAGGTAATAAACACCTCGGTTTGGCTTTAAACCGCTATATGGTACCCATAGTAAAGGCCGCCATCGCTTGTTGCTTCTAACGTTTGTCCGTAGTTATATGAAGCAATTTCACCCCAGCCTACATAACTCAATCCGTTACTGTTGGTGATGATATGGGGCCCGCTATCATCATAGCTCAAGTTCCCGGTGATAATCGCTGCATTACCCGCAAACCAAATAAGGGCTGACATGCTTATTGCTAATATTTTTTTAATATAAACATCACCATTTACCTTTTAATTCCCTCACATGTTTATACGTTTAGGCAACACCTAAAAGTGATACCACACCACTTTTTTACATCTCTAGATTGCCCATATTTAACGATATAATCTCTTATACTTTAACTATATAAACGGAATAAACACTTCTCAGAGTGAGTATTAGTGCTGTAAATAAAAGGTTAGATGGGCATAAATATAAAAACAGAAGTCGATGAACAACATGATTTTTTAATGCTAGAAACATCCGCCTGCAAGCGGGTTTATTCCCTTACATTGCGGGGCGTGAAACACTCAGAGATACTGGTTCTTTGTCTACCCAAGTGACTTCAACACGCCGTTTCAGCGTTTAGACAGAAAGTCAGGGCAAAGGTAGGTCAGTTGACTACTCATTAGAGCTCTATTTAAGGATAAATGAGTATAAATCACCCGTCAGATACACCAGAAGGCGTTATCCGTATCAAGTATTAGCAATATCAACTAATCAGCCCCACATCATAGCGATCAGCCTACCTGGAGTAAGGCGGCAATTTGCGCGGGGATCTTTTTGGGGTGCAACACCTGCAGGGTTTTATGGCGATTTAAGTCGCCTTTTATAAGGCTGACACTGGATTTGGCCACGGAGAATTGTTTGGCGATAAACTTGATTAAGTGCACATTAGCTTTGCCGTCCACTGGCGGGGCGGTAATGCTGATTTTTATTTCATCCCCATGCAAACCAATGATCACGTCTTTAGTAGCCTTGGGCTGTAAATAAATGCGTAAACGCAGGCCATTTTCAATCTCTGTGACGGGTGTAGACCCTGGGTTGCATGCCACTAAAACGGATTCAGGCTATAGCCTTCTCTAGCTAATACGGCATGGGCCGTCATGGCCGACAGGGCCATTTGCACGCCTTTCACTACATCCACATTTTGCACCTGTTGGTAAGCAGCAGACTGGCCACAAAGCAGTATGCGTACCTTGTGTTTAAGCAAGGCTTGTAGCAGGTCATGGTTTGGATTGTCTACCCCATATTTTTTTTGATAGGCAAGGTTGTTGAGTACATCAAAGCTCGCCTTACCGTGTATCACCAGGGCCAGTTGAATATGCTCAGGGGCGATGCCATTGGCCACGTGCATATTGAGGAATCGTGCCAGGGTATCAAAGCGTTTGTTGAGCGTTTTAGGTTCGCCCGTACTGCCCACATCAAACACCACCTTGAACACCATGTCTTTGTCCAGCAACAAATCTTGCTGCACGGTGGCATGTTTACCAAAACCGGAAATTAACGGGCCATCGGTAAAGGGTTCACTGGCCCCCCAGCAATTAAAAACGCTAAGCAGGCCAAACAATAATATTACTCTCATATTTAATACCTTAAATTTTGAATACTGAGCCAAGTTCAATCACATACCTGGAATTGACCCGTCGGCCAGATCACGCTCACGGGATTTTTTAAAGTCAGACTCAGCTGTCCACTTAGGCCAGTCCCGTGAATTGGCCAACACAGCAGCCATATCCACTATTAACTCGATATCTTGTTTAACGCCGCCAAGGGACCAGTCGGCAGAGTAGTCGTCGGCGGCTTTATGGTATTTGTTGGCAATATAATCCGGATCTGTATCCCCTAGGCTCATAAACAACAAACTGGGCACGCCTTGTTTGGCCAGGGAAAAGTGATCAGAGCGAAAAAACAGACCGTTTTGCGGTCGGGGATCCAACTTCACCCGGCGGTTTTGTCTGGCAGCTGCACGCGCCAGGTAATCTTCCATTTCGGATAATTTGTTGCCGTACTGCAGAATATAATCCACTCCATTTTGTACATTCATACCATCGATGTTTAACAGGGCCACCATTTCTTTGGTAGGGATCACCTCACCTTCGGCAAACATCTGCGAGCCGATCAATCCCGTTTCTTCAGCGGTGAAATTGATAAACATGATGGAACGCTCAAAAGGTTGGTCTTGATGACGTGCTTGCAATAGTCTGGCAATCTCCAAGGTACCTGCCGTACCCGATGCGTTATCAACCGCACCGTTGTAAATAATCTTTCCCTGGGGCGTCTGTTTGCTGCCAAAATGATCCCAATGGGCACCTATCAGTACATATTCATCCGGATACTTAGCACCGACTATTTTTGCCAGCACATTATGGGATTCAGCCTGGGAAACAGTATTCACCAGGGTTAAATTGGCCCCTGACGTTAACTCCACCGCTTTAAAATCATCAGCTAGGGCTTGGTGCTTAAGTGTTTGATAATCCAAACCTGCCTGGGCAAAAATCTGCTTACTGGCGGCCAACTGCAGCCAGCCCATGATCGGCAACGTGCTATTATTGTTGTATTCATCCACCAGTGTGTATTTACTGCCCGTATTTGAGCTTTGCACCACACTCCATGGATAAGCGGCAGGGGCGGTTTCATGTACAATAAATACGGCTTTAGCGCCCTGGCGCGCCGCTTCTTCATATTTATAAGTCCAGCGACCATAATAGGTCATAGCATTGCCGGTAAATAAATCGTCATTTTGGGTAGCAAAACCCGGATCATTAACCAGTACTATAACTGTTTTACCTGTTACATCTATATCTTGATAATCATTCCACTGGTACTCCGGGGCGTGTATACCATAACCAACAAATACCACTGGGGAGTGCTCAAGTTTAATCTGCGTTAGCAACTTTTCTGTGCGGGCAGTAAAGTCTTCTGCCACATTAAACTTAAGTTTACCAATACTCAGTACCATTTCTTGCTGGGGTGTGATTTTAGCCATAGACACGGCTTGAAAATAGCTGTCCTGATTACCCGCCCTAAGACCCATATCTCGGTATTGGTCCCGTAAATAATCGATGGTGAGCTTTTCACCCTGCGTTAACGGTCCCCGTCCGGCAAATTTGTCCGAAGCCAGGGTTTGGATATCCATCGCGACCCGTTGCAGGTCAGCCTGACTTGACTCAGCCAGCACTGATAGTGCGGTGCAGCTTATGATGGTACTTAAGCACAAACATCTCAGGATAGACCTTATTTTTACTGGCATAACTTCACTCCATGGTTGAACTGATGTAACGGAACTTAAGCCGTTATCATTTTAATTTATAAAAGATAAAGTACTCGGAATTGTCTAATAAATAAATTAACCAATTGAACTTGAGCATGGAAGAATAGGTTATTCATCGATACAATCACATCTCTTTACAAATAGACACATAAGCTTTTGCTTAAGTCGATTACTATAGACACAGAATAATAACTACATACATATATAAGGCTGTATCTTCCCATGAAAAACAAATGGATGAAAATAGGTTTACCTATCTTGGCACTCGGTTTAGGGATAGGTGGCATGTTGGCGATCAACGCAAGTGCCACCGAAGAAAAAGAAAAAGCACCACTGGATACCCGCCCCACCGTCAAGGTTGAAAAGGCGTTAGCACAAGATTATCAAGTGCAGATAACCGGCTATGGCGAAGTCAAACCCCTGGAGAAAACCACCCTTTCATCCCAGGTATCCGGTGAAGTAGTGAGCTGGCATGTCAACTTTGTAGCCGGTGGATTGGTGCTCAAAGGCAGCACTTTGTTCAGCATCGAAAAAGACACTTACCAGGCGGCTTTCTTACAGGCACAAGCCAATGTGAGTCTGGCTCAGGCCCAACTGATTGAAGAGCAGGCCAGGGCTGATGTGGCCAAAGAGGAAGCAAAGAGCCTGCTCAATAGCAATGTCTCAGATTTATACCTGCGTAAACCACAACTGATGAGTGCTCAGGCAAACTTGAAATCTGCCCAGGCGGGATTACAAATTGCCCAACGTGATTTAAAAAATTGTACTGTTACCGCACCCTATGATGCCCTAGTGGTCAGTCGTGAATTAGGAGTAGGCCAGTTTGTCAGTAGGGGTGACCGTGTCGGCGAATTATACAATGTGGAAGCGGCGGAAATTATCTTTCCCATCGCCGGGTTTGACCGCGAGTTTTTACCCGCTGATCTGGCATTCAAAGACGCTATAGTCAGTACCAACGGCTACGGTGCTATCACTCGTCAGGGCATCATTACCCGGGATTTAGGTTTGGTAGATCAAGGCACCCGCATGAATCAACTGGTCGTACAGGTAAACGATCCTTACGGTCTCAAAAGCAATAAAGCAGCATTGAAATTTGGCAGCTATGTGCAAGTCAGTTTTGCCGGTCTTACCTTGAATAATATTTATCGCCTGCCACAGGACTTGGTCAACAACAGGGTAGTATGGGTGGTCGATAATGAGCAAAAATTGCGCTCGCAAAAAGTACAAATATTACGAGAAGAAGATGAATACTTCCTCATCAATCAGGGTATAAATGACGAAGACCAGGTCGTTATTACCTTGCCTGAATATCCCCAATCCGGGATGGAAGTCAAAATCGCCGCCAAAGAAGAACTTTCTCCCTCGCAAACTGACGAGGGCTAAGCATGTCAACTGAAGATCTTATTCCCCCAACTAAAGAGTCAAAACAAACCGGAATCATCGCTTTTTTTGCCAATAACTCGGTGGCCGCCAACTTGATGATGGTTTTTATTATTATCATGGGCTTATTCAGTTATTTCACTATTCAGCGCCAAATGTTTCCCAACATTGAAATTAATTACATCAATATTGAGGCTATATATCGTGGCGCCTCCCCCCAGGAGATTGAGGAGAGTATTTTAATTAAGGTTGAAGAGGCATTAAAAGACGTCACTGAAATTAAGAAAGCCACCTCAAGAGCGTTTCGCGGTAACGGCCGCGTTTCATTGGAAATAAAAAAAGACCAGGTACTGAATGATGTGCTGGATAAAGTTAAAGCCCGGGTTGACAGTATTGCCACCTTTCCCGCAGACATGGAGCCGCCAAAAATATCACAAGTTGAGTTCCAACAGGACGTGATTGAAATGTCGCTGGTGGGCGACTTACCCATCTCAGACCTAAAACCTATCGCCAAAAAAATTGAAGATGAGTTGTTACAACTGGCCAATGTTTCGCTGGTTTCAGTGGATGCGCCTGAAGACGAAATTGCCATTGAAATCAAACCACAGGTATTGCGTAAATATAATCTCACCCTCGCTGACGTCATCCAGGCGATCAACAACTATTCAGCCAATATCTCAGCCGGGCAGTTGCGCACAGATTCCGGCATAGTGGCGGTAAGGGTAGAGAACCAGTTGTACACTGGCAACGAATTTCGCCGCATCCCCGTTAAAATAAGCGACAGCGGGGCCAAAGTGTTGCTCGAAGATGTGGCCACCATTGAAGATGGTTTTGTAGAAGGGGAGCGTTATTTCAAGTATTCAGGGGTGAATGCCATCTACATGTCGGTCAAGGCAACCAAGGATCAAAGCACCATACCCGTGTCAAAATCGGTCAAAGATTATATAGAAATACGTAATAAAACCCTACCCCAAGGTCTGGAGCTTAAAGTATTGGTCGATATGACCTACTACCTTAATGCGCGTCTGGACATGATGTTAAAAAATCTGGTGCAAGGGGCTTTTCTGGTCGCCTTGATGCTGACTATTTTTTTGCGATTCAGGTTGGCGTTTTGGGTGATGCTGGGTTTGCCTGTATGTTTCCTGGGCGCCATCATGCTCATGCCAGTATTGGGTGTCACCATTAATATTCTGTCGTTATTTGCCTTTATCATGGTGCTAGGGATAGTGGTGGATGATGCCATTGTTATAGGCGAGAGCGCCTACAGTGAAATAGAAGAAAAAGGCGGCGGGGTTGAAAGCGTAGTCCGCGGTGCCAAGCGCGTCGCCACGCCCGCCACATTCGGGGTGCTGACCACTATAGCGGTCTTTGCACCTTCGCTGTTTTCCACCGGTCCTGAAGGGGCATTCTTTTATAATATAGCGGCAGTTGTGATCTTGTGTCTGGTGTTTAGCTTGATTGAATCCAAACTGATTTTACCTGCTCACCTGGCTCACATGAAGTTCACACCGGTTAAACCAACCAGCTGGCGCGACCGCTTTAACAAACGCTTTTTCGGTTTTATTAACGGCCCCTATAAACGTCTGGTGACCCGTTGCATAGAATGGCGCTGGCTGGTGTTTGCCCTATTTATCGCCGTATTGACCATCAGTTGGGGCTTGGTATCGGCAAATTACGTACGCATGATCCCTTCCCCAAAAGTGCCCCATGACTTTCCGTCTATTTCCATTGAGATGAATGAAAACGTGTCAGATGAAACCACTATCGACGCCCTGAAAAAGATAGAGGCGGTAGTTCTGCACGTTGACAAACAAGTCATCGATGAATACGGCAGCCCCATGATGAGAGATATAATGGTGTTTAACCAGGGCCGCACTGGAGGACGGATAGTGGTACCACTGGTTGATGAAGATAAACGTCACTTTGATGCCTTTGAGCTCGCCAGACGTTGGCGTGAACAAATACCCAGCATTCCCGGCATGAAGTCATTGACCATTCGTGACGATATCAATGGTGGTCGGGACGGCGGCGAGTTTGGTTTTATGTTGTACGGAGCCGATATTGCCAGCCTCAATGCCGCTGGCCGTGAATTTATTGCTATGTTGCAACAGCAAAAAGGGCTGTTTGATATTAGCTCAACTATCGATCCCGCCACCAAAGAAGTGCAAATGGACTTGTTACCTGTGGCCTACGATCTGGGCCTTAATTTGGCCGGTATCGCTCGCCAGGTAGGAACCAGTTTTTACGGCGGTGAGGCCCAGCGGGTTATTCGCGGTGGTGAAGAAGTGCGGGTGATGGTCCGTTATCCCAAACTGACCCGGGAACGCTTTGCTGAGTTAAAATATGCAATGATTACCACCCCAACGGGCGATGAAGTGATGTTAGGGGATGTGGTGAGCTTGACCGAAAAACCCGGTATTAATTATATTCGCCGGGAAGATGGCTATCGCAGCGTCTATGTCTTTGGTTCCATTGACGAAGAAGCAGTTGAGCCAAATGAAGTAGTGGCTGAAGTGGAAGAAAAATTGTTGCCCAAGCTGACAGCTCGTTTCCCCGGGGTGAAAACCGAACTGGGGGGCACCATTGAAGAGCAACAGGCCCAGCAGAGTCAACAAATGATGTTTCTGGTCGCAGGACTGATCATGGTCTATATCCTGTTGGCGGCACCGCTTAAAAGCTATGGTCAGCCTCTTATCATCATGTCGGTTATCCCCTTTAGTCTGACAGGGGCGATTTGGGGACACTTCTTCTTTGATCTTGATTTGAGCATGATGTCTACATTTGGTTTAATTGCCGCCGCCGGTGTGGTGATCAACGATAGTCTGGTGATGACCGACTACGTCAACCAACAACGAAACAAAGGCTACCGCACTCAAGAAGCGGTGATAGACGCGGGTTGTGCTCGCTTCAGGGCCATCACGCTGACCTCAATTACCACCTTTGCCGGTGTATTACCGATCATGTTTGAAACCAGTTTACAGGCGAAATTTGTCATTCCCATGGCTGTCGCCTTAGGGTTCTCGGTGATGTACGCTACTTTGGTCACCCTTCTACTGGTGCCTTGTTTGTATCTGATCCTGGAAGATTTAAAGGCCATGTTTGTTGGCCTGGCAAGATTACCTAAACGCTTGCTGAGCGGCGAGAAGCAATCAGCATAATCTGGTTTGCCATAATAGGTGAGGCAAAATAGTGTCAAAAGGCACCCTGAGTTAACACCAGGGTGCCTTTTTTTATATAAAATTAGCTTTATTACGTAATAAATGTCTTACCTGTCAGGTCTATCAGGGCAGAGAAAAATTAAACAGGATGTCAATATGCCCATTTCACCCAAGGGCGCGCTCGCCACCAGCACATTGTTGATAGCGATAAGCAGTCACGCACAACAGGTGCCAGACAATTCAGTTGAGTACATTACCGTCAAAGGCGAGTCTATTAACCCTGTAACCCTGTCGCCTAAAAACCTGTTAGTGGATGGCCCCTTTGGCAAAGACAAGAAACTCAGTGATATCGCCCGTTCACTGACCTCGATTTCCAGCGACATGCTCGAGCAATTAGCCATTGATGACCTACAAGATGTGCTAACCCTGGTGCCTAACACCTATTCAGCCAGTGGCTTTGGCGCGCCCAGTTTACCCACTATTCGTGGTCAGCTGGGTGAGATATTCCAACAGGGTTTACGTCGCCAGGGCGGCAATAATGGTTTTGGTATTCCACTTTCCTTTAACAGCGTGGGTCAAATAGATGTGGTCAAAGGCGCACCATCGGTATTACTGGGCACTAGCCAACGTAACGGCGGTTTTGTTAATTTAAACAATAAAGTGGCCACCTTGTCAGACACCGATATCAAGTTACAAGCCAGCGCAGGCAGTTGGAAGCATTATCGGACTCAACTTGATATCAATACGGTCATCGATGAGGAAAAAAGCGGTATCCGGGTCAGCGCTGAATATATTGATAACGAGAGTTATTATGATTTCAGTCAATATCAAAGTGAAGATCTGTTTGTGACCTATCGCCTGCTGCCTGACGATCAATCCAGCTGGGACATCAGCTTTGAATATTACGCCGTGGATTTCACTGACAATGCCGGTATTAATCGCCCCACGCAAAATCTCATCGATAATGGTTTGTACATCACAGGCCAGGGGGTGCAGCCAAACGGCTCACACGTACCCGGTGCATTTGCGGTGGTTTCCCCCACAGGAGAAGTGCCCATCCCCCGCAGCACAGTGCTCACCGACCCCGACAATATTAATAACGTACAAACCTACTTATTTCACAGTACCTATCAGCGCCAGCTAAATTCTGTGCACATGTTGACCAATCGTAGTTATTTTCAATATTTAGACCGTGAAGAAATTGCCCAAAACAGTTTTGTGGAAATCATCGATGGTGCTAAAACTGCCCAAAACAGAGTTGAAATCTACTCTGTCTGGAGCGCAGAACAACAAACCACCTGGGGGCTCGATATTCGTTACAATGATGTATTAGGCTACAGCCAATTTACTACCGAAGCGGATTTACCCATAGATTTACTGGGCAGCATCGAACAGCGCCGCATTGCCCTGACGGCTGAACAACAAGCCCGTTTAGTGCAGCTTCGTCCTGGGGTGTTTGTCTCCCCAGGTGCTAATTATGATCTGGACGGTGACGGTACAAACGACTTTTCCCTGTCGGACACCACCAACTCAACAACCTGGCAAACAGGCTTATTCGCCGAACAAGAAAGCGACTGGAGCGACCGATTCAGCACCACGGTTGGGGTGCGTGGCGATCATTATGACGTTACCGCCCGTGACGCCCTGCCACCGCCAAGTCAAACGGGTGCACACGATAGTGTGAGTAAGTGGTTATATGCAGGCTCAGCGAGTGCCCGCTACACGCTAAACCATGACCTGGTCACCTACGCCACTTACAGTTACTCTGAAGCTACCTCAAACAGTATGGCCGGTGGCACTGTACTGGGTGCTGGCAATAAAATAAACCCCCTTAATTTCGCCACCCAAAACGAATTGTTCGAGTTGGGCATTAAGTACTCCCCTGCCGCTACACCCTGGTATGGAGATGCCTCAGTATTCGAACAAATCCGCAGTTTGCGTAACCGCGATGGCAGTAATACCGGCATTATCGCCAAAGGCTTTGAAGCTCAGGTTTTTTATCAGGGCCAGGCGGTATGGGCAAACCTGGGGTACAGCTACCTAGATGCCCGTTATGATGATTCAGCCAGCGCCCAGGACTCACAGCAAGTAGCCGATACCTTTGATAATTCTCGTCCTGATATCATTCAAGGCACAGGTATAGGCGCGCCAAACTTTGCCGGTTTTGCGGCCTCAACCCAACGTGTACAAGGCATACCCCAGCAGACGATTTCTGCCAACGCAGGTTGGCAGATATTGGCCAACTGGAACCTGTCTGGCTCAGCTATTTACAGTAAAAGTTATCCTTTGGATTATTTAGCCACAGTGTTAATTCGTGACCAAATCACACTCAACGTGAATACTAATGTGGCATTAACCGAGCAATCGAGCCTGCGATTGGAAGTGCGTAACCTGACCAATGAAAAAAACTGGCGCCCGGTTTTCGAAGGTGGCTATTTTGGCTCAACCTTGGTGTTCCCCGAACTACCCAGAAATATCCAGTTAACCTACACCTATAATTTTAAGGCCTAAATTCGCTATGAATAATAAACGTACGATATTAATCGTCATCATTGCAGCGCTGATTGCCAGCTTCTTCATATTCGATTTAAACCAATATCTCACCCTTGAAAGCTTAAAAAGTAATCAACAGGATCTCGCTGAATATATAAACGCGAATTGGTTGGTCGCATTTATCGGCTATCTCGTAATCTATGCTGTCGCCACCGCCCTGAGTGTGCCCGGCGCCGCTATTTTAACTCTGGGTGCAGGTGCCTTGTTTGGTTTTGGTTGGGGTTTATTACTGGCGTCATTTGCCTCAAGCATTGGTGCGACGCTGGCGTTTTTGGCCTCGCGCTTCTTACTACGGGATTGGGTAAAAAGCACGTTTTCGAAAAAGCTTGAATCTATCGATAAAGGCGTCCACAAAGACGGTGCATTTTACTTACTCAGCCTACGCCTGGTCCCACTATTTCCATTTTTTATCATCAACTTAGTTATGGGTGTAACAGGCATAAAAACCTGGACTTACTACTGGGTTAGCCAGGTAGGCATGCTCATTGGCACCGCGGTTTTCGTCAATGCCGGCACCCAATTAGTAGAAATCAATCAGCTGTCTGACATTGTCTCAGGCGAGCTGATATTGTCCTTTGTACTACTGGGTATATTTCCGATTTTAGCCAAATTTATTCTCAGTGCTTTGCAGCAAAGGCGGGTTTACAAAGGCTGGAAAAAACCGAAAAAATACGACCGTAACCTGGTTGTTATTGGTGGGGGTTCAGCGGGCCTGGTTACGGCTTATATCGCCGCCGCCATTAAATCCTCAGTTACCTTGGTTGAAAAACACAAAATGGGCGGTGATTGTTTAAATACCGGCTGCGTACCTTCAAAAAGCTTGTTACATGCCAGTAAACTAGCCCACGTTCACCATAGCTCGCAAAACGCAGGCGTAACCTATCAAGCACCGAAAATAGATTTTGCAGCTGTCATGAACAAAGTTCACAACGTCATTAAGTCTATCGAACCTCATGATTCTGTTGAGCGTTATGAATCCCTTGGCGTTAAGGTTGCCATAGGCACTGCCACTATTGTGTCCCCTTGGCAGGTCGATATTCAGACCGCAGACGGCGTGCAATCACTCACCACCCGCAATATCGTTATTGCAACCGGTGCCCGTGCATTTGTGCCCGACATTCCAGGCTTAAAAGACATCGATTATTTGACCGCAGATAATCTATGGGAAATCCGCGAGCAGCCTAAACGTATGATCGTACTCGGTGGCGGACCGATTGGTTGTGAGCTATCCCAAGCATTCGCTCGTTTAGGTACTCACGTCACCCAAATTGAACGGGGGGATCAGGTGCTCAGTAAAGAAGATCCAGATGCAGCCAAGCACTTACAAGTTCAGCTGGAAAAAGACGGTGTCGATTTACGCCTTAATACCAACGCTGTGGCTGTTCAAAGCACCGCTGAAGGCAATGTTTTACTGGTTGAGTTTGAAGGTAAAGAGGAACGCATACCTTTCGATAAAATTTTAGTGGCAGTAGGGCGTCAAGCCAATCTGACCGGTTTTGGTTTAGAGAAACTGGGCATAGAAACCGACCACACGGTTGTCACTAACGACTTTTTGCAAACCAAATATCCCAATATCCTAGCCGCCGGTGATGTAGCCGGCCCCTATCAGTTCACCCATACTGCAAGTCACCAGGCCTGGTATGCTGCGGTAAACGCATTATTCAGACCGTTTAAAATCTTTAAAGTTGATTACAGCGTTATACCTTGGGCAACCTTTGCAGACCCAGAAATTGCCACTGTTGGCTTGAATGAGACCTCTGCGAAGCAAAAAGGTATCGAAGTAGAAGTGACGCGTTACGACATTGGCGGACTAGACCGTGCTTTGACTGACGATCACGCTCGCGGTTTTGTTAAAGTGCTTACCCAACCTGGTAAAGACAAAATTTTAGGTGCCACTATAGTGGGCGCTAATGCAGGTGAACTATTGGCTGAATTCGTACTAGCTATGAAGCACGGCTTAGGCTTGAACAAGTTGCTCGGTACCATCCATATTTATCCTACTATGGCTGAAGCCAATAAAAATGTGGCTGGTGTCTGGAAAAAAGCTCACGCACCGCAGAAGCTGCTAGCCTTTGTTGAGCGTTTTCACACCTGGCGTCGTAAGTAACAGCTCAAGTCACGTTATCGGCATCGCTAATATTAGCGATGCCGATAACGTCATATAGCAACTAGCCAAATCGCCAGGCGTTTGCAACAGGGCGCTTGAGCTTTGCTTTGCTCCAACTGACCGACTATTTAACGAGGAATAGCATGATAACCCAACAGTGTATTGCTAGCCGTTTACTAAATCACGCCCTTATTAGCAGCTTATTATTAATAGCACTGGCCACTAAGCTGCATGCGGCTGACTTTGATCACCGTTACCAAAGCTACGACCAGCTGTTACATGAAGTAGTGCAGGTTTCTGACAACAAGAAACAAACTCGCGTTAATTATCAGCAACTGGCCGTTAAACAAGATACTTTAGCAGCAGTCTTAATCTCGTTCTCACAGGTGGGTAAAAAGCAATATGACAGCTGGAGCCAAGATCAAAAGCTTAGCTTTTTGGTCAACGCCTATAACGGCTTCACCTTAAAACTCATAGTCGATAATTGGCACGAGTTCAAACAAGGCGACGCGCAATCCATTCGTGATTTAGGCAGCTTATTCACCACACCATGGGAAAAGAAATTTTTCACTTTATTTGATAAAAAGCGCAGCTTAGATGAAATCGAACATGAAATGGTACGTAAGTGGTTTAAAGAGCCTCGTATTCACGCTGCCTTGGTCTGTGCTGCAGTCTCCTGCCCGCCACTGCGCAACGAAGCTTTTATTCCAGAAAATCTAAACCAGCAGTTACAGAGCCAGATGCAATTGTTTTTAGCTGATAACAGCCGCAATGAGATACGGGTAAATAATGGGAAAGGTCAGGGATCATTGTCGCCCATTTTCAAATGGTATCGTGGTGACTTTGAAAAGGGCGACGGAGGATTTCACTCGCTGTTCGAATTCCTCAGCACCTACCGGGAAGCTTTGGTCAAGGGTGATACTGACCAACAGGCACAACGTGGGGTTATCAACAGTAAAAAATATCCGATTATGTTTAAAGATTACGACTGGCGTTTAAATGATGTGGAAAATTTCTAAATCCGTAAACTGGTGCCGCTCCACCAGCCATACTCTGACTGTATTGGTGCTGTGCTTGATGCTCAGTGTCACCATGAGCATTGCCTCGGCAGCTGAGCAGCAAAACGACGCGAACGTCTCCTGGCAGCAAACCCTGAGCAACGCCCAGGGAAAAAACGTATATTTTTACGCCTGGGGTGGTTCAAAACCAGTCAATGATTACTTACGTTGGGCGGCCAAGGAAATCGCCCAACGCTATAATATACGCCTGCGTCATGTCAAAGTAGCCGATATCAGCGAAGCAGTAGGGCGCTTAAAAGCTGAAAATGGCCGCAAAAGTGCCATAGATTTATTGTGGTTAAATGGTGAAAACTTCAGTTATTTAAAACAACAGAATTTATTGCTGGGCCATTTGGACGTGCACATCCCCAATAGTCAGCTATTAGCTTACGATAAACTGCCTCTTTACCGTGATTTCGGTGTAGCGATGGACGGCTTTGAACTGCCCTGGGGTGTGGGCCAATTCAATCTTATCGCCAACCCTGAATTATTTTCACAGACAAAAATTGACTCGGTTAATCTGCTTACCACCGCAAAACAACATCCCCAACGTATCAGTTATCCTCGCCCCCCGGAGTTTCATGGCACCACGTTTTTAAAACAGTTATTAATTGACTTGAGTGCACAGGATCCTCGCCTTTACGAAGCCGCGACCCCGGTTGCACAAAAAGCATTACTGCCCATGTTATGGGCTTATCTTGATCAACTGCATCCGTTATTGTGGCAACAAGGCCGTGCGTTTCCAAGCTCCAATACCGAGCAAATGGCGCTTTTTGCGCAAAAACAGTTAGCCATAGCGGTGAGCTTTAACCCTAATCAAATAGCAAAAGATCAGGCGGCCGGGTTAATACCCGCGGATGCTAAACGTCTATTTTTTACCCAGGGCGCCATTACCAACAGTCATAACTTGGCTATCCCAAAAGGCGCGCAAAACCCGGATGCCGCCAAAGTGGTAATTAATTTCTTACTCAGCGAACAGGCCCAGATACAAAAGCTTCAGGGCAGCTGGGGTGATCCTGCGGTTATCCGCTCATTGCTTGATCCCGCGTCAACCCTGCCCGCTCATCAAGAGCTACATAGCTCATGGCAACAGATTATTGAAGATAGATGGCAACAACGATACGGCGCTTAATTCTTAGCGCAGCCTGGTTGGTTGTTGCTGCCGTAGCAGGGCTCCCGCTGCTTGGGGTAGCCCTGGGTTTATGGCCGTCAGCCCCTGTTACCTGGGCTGATGTGGCACGTTTTTCGGCCTATAACGGCCTATTACCCTCTATCGCCAGCAGTCTTTTTATGTCATTGGCGGCGCCTCTTTTGGCCTTATATGTTGCCTTTGTGGTATACAGCCAATATCGCTTTAATCCCCGCTGGCAAACGCTGGAAAAACGTCTGGCGCCACTATTGTCAATGCCGCACTTGGCCGTGGCGTTAGGTCTGGTGTATTTATTTAGTTCTGGTGGCATGGTTTGGAGCGCTCTTTGGGGTATATTCGGCCACTCAGCCCCAGATTGGCTAGGATTGCCGCGAAAAAACATACTGACGATGATCCTGGCTATCGGCATAAAAGAGGTGCCCTTTTTTCTGTTTATATTCAGTGCACTAGGGCGCCAATTAGCCCTTAAAGACTGGCTACTACAAGGTCGTGCTCTGGGCCATAGCGAAGCCGCAAGTTGGTGGCTGCTGGTTTTTCCAGTCATGCTAAAACAGTCCCGTTTGGCACTGCTGGCGGCTATGGCCTATACCCTGTCTGTGCTGGATATCAGTTTACTGATCGGGCCAAATATCCCTGAGCTTTACGCGGTTATTTTATATAACTGGCAGACTGGTTTTAGTGTAATTGAACAATCTCAGGCATTTTTGGGTAATCTGGTTTTATTGCTGATGCTGGGTATCTTGGTCGCTATTATTTATCTTCACGAATGGTTTGCTGTAGGACGTTTACGCACCCATGCCGTTATGGCCAGTCCATTAAAAATTACGGGGTTAAGTCGCATATTTAGTCTTTGGTTGTCATTTTTCACCTTGTTAACATTAGGAATTTTAGCGACCTTTTTCCTTTGGTCTTTAGGCTGGAGCAATTACGGCCCAACAGGCTTGACTGATCTGTCTTTCAACTTGTGGCAAGATGAGTGGTTTTTCATGCGCCAACCACTGCTTAACAGTCTTAACATTGCCTTTTTCAGCAGCCTGTTAGGCGTGGCTATCACCTTGCTCGCGCTAGAATTACAGCGACAAAGTAAACGCTATTTACCGGATTATGTCTGGTTAATGGCCATTGTGTTACCACAATTGAGCATGGTGTATGGGTGGCAACTCGCACATACCGGCATCTCTGCCAGTTACCACAGCTCCTGGATAGTCTTGTCTCATTTACCTTTTACCTTTGCATACAGTTACCTGGTATTGCGCGGACCGTTTCAAAGTCTCAACCGGCACTATGAACTAGTTGCTGCCAGTTTTGGCTATTCTTACTGGAAGCGATGGTGGAAAATACGTTTTGTATTACTGCGACCGGCGTTACTAAGCGCTTTAGCTATCGCCTTTTCGGTGAGCATTGCCCAATATATTCCCACACTGATGATTGGAGCAGGCCGCGTGGCGACCATCACCACCGAAGCGGTGGCGATCGCCTCGGGCAATGAGCACAGTATTACAGCCGTTTACATGCTGGTGCAAGCCATACTGCCCTTTACAGCCTTCTTGGTTGCCAGCATGCTGGCCCAACGCATTCGAGGGAGTTTCGATGTTACGCATCAATAATTGCCAAATTCATACCGACCAATGGCGCATTGAGCTACCAGACATCACCCTAGACAGTGGTGAATTACTGGTACTTACCGGGCCAAGTGGCATGGGCAAGTCAACCTTTCTACATTGGGTATTAGGCGACACCATCAGCCATGCTGACATCAGTGGGGATATCAGTTTAGATTATGTCCCCCTCGATGCGCTCAACATTGAGCAGCGCCGCATTGGCTTGTTAATGCAAGACGTGCATCTGTTTCCACATTTAAACGTACTGGAGAACATCTGCTTCGCTTTGCCAAGGGCCCTAAAAGGGGAAACGGGCAAGACACTGAATAAAACCCAGCGCCGTGAAGCGGCCATGGCCATGTTAAACAAGATTGATATGGGATATGTGGCTGGGCATTTTTGTGAACAATTAAGCGGCGGGGAGCGTTCGCGAGTGGGCCTGGTTAGGGCACTGGCGAACCAACCTCAGGCATTGCTAATGGACGAACCCTTTGCTGCCCTTGACCGCAAAACCGCCGCTGGGGTAAGCCAATGGGCGTTTAGCCAATTACAAACACAAGGCTTACCGGCCATTATGGTCAGCCACGATCTGAACAATATTCCGCCACAGGCACAACATCTGGATTTAGCTCAGTATTATCGCCCCGTAATGGCATAGCAACGTGATGACATTTACTGATACAAACAGACTAATTAACAAGGTACATCATGATTGACCCCATTTTAAATCGGCTTATTAAAAAGCCCCTGTGTGCAATGGCCAAACAGCTCATCAAAGGCGGCGTCGACGCAGACGCGGTAACGGTTGTGGGGTTTATTGTTGGCATGCTGGCAGTACCCGCTATTTTTTATGAGCAATACATTTTAGCGCTGTGCCTAATACTGTTGAATCGACTGGGAGACGGACTAGATGGTGCTATAGCCAGAGAAACGACACCTACCGATGCCGGTGGATTTTTAGATATCACCCTGGATTTTATCTTTTATTCTGCAATCGTGTTTGCCTTCGTGTGTGTTGCTCCTGCCCAAAACGCCATAGCCGGCAGTTTTTTAATGCTCTCATTTATGGGCACGGGGGGCAGCTTCTTAGCCTTTGCCATTATGGCCAGCAAACACGGTATCGACAACCCCCAATATCCCCACAAGAGTCTGCATTATATGGGCGGGTTAGCAGAGGGTTTTGAGACCATATTAGTGTTGTGTTTATTTTGCTTGCTACCCAGCCACTTTGTGTTTATTGCCAGCGTGTTTGCGGTTATTTGCTGGCTAACAGCGATCATTCGTATTTGGGTGGGTTACCATACTCTCTTGGCGACAAAATCACCTTAACAAGCAACGCCAAGACACCACTATTCGTTCTTTTCACCTTGGTCTAGCTTGGTGTGGGCGTTTTGCGAAATGGCATCAGCAGTATTGTGCCAATCCCAGTGTTATCCGCTTCACTGGCGTATTCTTTTAAGCCCAGAATGAGACCGTCATCTCCGGCAGCGGCTTGGTGGCAATAACTGCCAAACAGGCGATCCCAAACAGATAAACTAAAACCAAAATTGCTGTTAGTTTCCCTCACCACCTGGCTATGATGAATACGATGCATGGCTTGAGTTACAATCAATTTGCGCAGCGGCCATTCCAGCCAGTCAGGCAGTTTAATATTACTGTGATTAAATATAGAGCTAGTATTTAACAGGATTTCAAAGGCTAAAACAGCCTCCACAGGCACACCTAACAGTAATATCCCTAAGGCTTTTACCAGCAAACTCAAGGCGATTTCTATGGGGTGAAAACGTAAACCGGTTGACGCATCAAGGTGTGGGTCCGCGTGATGTACCCTATGTAAGCGCCACAATAGCGGTACTCGGTGAAACAAGCGGTGTTGCCAATAAATCAAACAATCTAACAGCACCACCGTCAGCACAATCGAGACCAGGTAAGGTAAAGCAATGAGATGCAGTAGCCCAAACTGCTGCCCGGCAGCAAATACCGCTACCACCGCCAAGCCCGCAGGAACCAATAGTCGAGCCACTAATGCCCCACAAAAAACCAAAGAAAAGTTACTCAGCCAGCGTTTTCGATTAACCACAGGTGAGGTACGATTGGGCAAACAGGCTTCCCAGATCATCATCACCGCTAACACCGTAATAAAACTGCCAATACGCAGCCATGTTTCATTTAGCATACTTATCCACATAAATATTAATAAGAAAGTTAAGTCCAAAAACCGTTACTGATAGTATCAACATGTTGATATATTATCAGTTAACAAAATTCAGTTATTCACATAACAATGGAGAACACCCTATGAAGACCTTGGTTAGCCTAATAAGCTTACTGGCTATTTTACTCGTTGCCCTGCCCGGACTGCTATACAAGTTTGGTATCGTGGAATTGGGATCTGCATTTGCCACCTTACGTTATGGTGTGTACGTAGGCCTCGCGGCTTTAGTGCTGTTACTTCTCCAAGTTATTTTCATGCGCAAAAATATCAGCTGGGCAACCGCTGGTGTGTCTGCCTTGTTGGCTATTGTTGCAGTTGGCTTACCCATGAGCTTGATGAGCAAAGCGAAATCAGTGCCCCCTATTCACGACATCAGCACTGATCTGCTTAATCCACCCAAATTTGAAGCCATAGTGCCCCTGCGCATGGATGCACCCAATCCTGTCGCCTATCCCGGGGAAGATACCGCTGTTCAGCAACGCCAAGCCTACCCTGAACTTGTCACTCAACAGTATGCCCAGCCACAGGATCAAGTATTTGATGCGGCGCTCGCACTGGTGAATAACTTGGGCTGGGAATTGGCCAACGCAGATAAAGCCCACGGTGTCATCGAGGCCACCCACACCACTGCCTGGTTTGGTTTTAAAGATGATGTAGTGATCCGCATTGCGCAACAAGACCAGGTCACCGCCTTGGATATACGCAGTAAATCACGGGTAGGTAAAAGTGATTTAGGTAAAAATGCCGAACGCATCCATGAATTTTTGGATAATTTAGCCTCTACCCTGCTCACCCAAGGTTAGTTTTATCCTTTAACCTAGACTGCAAAGACAGACAGACAGCCACCCAGTAGCGCTTCCTGGTTGGCTGCACCTCACCTCAGACCCGCCAGCTCTACATAGCAGCCGCCGTCACGCCTCCCAAAAGACCCCCTTATAAAAATAAAATAATCCTACTTTCCACGTACTTGTCTAATAAAGCCAGCCCATTAATTTCATCTGCCACCATTGAATTTCAGCGATCAGGCATAACATCTTGACTCGAGGACGGGCTGTAAAATTTACCTCACTTGCTATTTTTGTACTCGAATTTTTCCGGTATCCAATGGTATCTAGACCCAAAGCCATTG